>Ga0172363_10000007_pt1 | contig 143732 bp, 137 predicted proteins | sample LakKivs2_kivu2a2_FD_114541 | JGI IMG/M metagenome (GOLD analysis project Ga0172363, IMG submission 114541) | Sediment microbial communities from Lake Kivu, Rwanda - Sediment s2_kivu2a2 | ecosystem: Environmental > Aquatic > Freshwater > Lake > Sediment | place: Rwanda: Western Province, Lake... | reverse complement strand
TATATCTTGTCAATACCATTACATGGCCTATTTACACTTCTCTATATTAAATGTAGAATCTCTAAATTGAGGTATTATAGGCCAACCGGGCTATCGGCGTTGAGAGAAAATATCGACCCAAAGGTCTATTAGTACGATACGCGCCGTCTTACCACTGAACAACTGATTTAATGTTTAAGGATTTTTTGCAGCTCGCCCAGGGCCTTCTCCGCGGACAGAGGTACTTCCAACTTTCCCTGGGGTTTTTCTATAGCATCTAAGACAGGGCCAAATACTGACTTCAAGTCTTCACGCATCAGGTCATGTATCACATGGTGAGCACCTTCGCGAAGCCAGAGAGAATCACCCTTCTTGGTAAGTGTGGCGAGCAATGGAATCAATGCCTTCCTTCCTATGACTATAAGACCTTCTGCTGCGATCCATCGTACATCGAACATCTTATCTTCGAGGGCATTGATAAGGGCCTGTGATGCAGCAGGGTCGCCTATCTTGCTAAGGGCTTTGGCTGCCTCCCATCGTACCCACTGGTTATCGCTTCTCAACGCTTCAGTCAACTGGGGCACCGCTTTGTCTTTCATAGACACAAGATATTCCCGTGCGTCAACACGGGCGAAAGAACTTTTACTGGCCAATTCTGATATAGCGAACTCTATTGTTTCGTGCTTGGACTTTCCTTCTTGTGCCATAATGGTGTCCCTCCTTAGTTCTAAATTACAAGTCGTATCTATTTTGAAGGCCGATTATATCTGGTTTTCAGTAATAAATCAAGTATAGTTGAGTCGTTCGCAGGGCGGGCCGTTATTTATCAGTCCGGATGGTATAGCTGGTTCCATCTGTGCTGAGCACTATAGTACCATTTTTATCTGTGCCATATATCGTAGCCCCAATGTCGGCCAGGGCGGTGAGCGTTTCTTGATGCGGATGTCCATAGTCGTTGCCGGTTCCAGCCATGTAGATTGCGACTTCAGGATGTGTGACGGCAAGAAATGCGGACGATGAGGCGCTGCGCGAGCCGTGGTGTCCAACCTTCAAGATATCTATATCTGAAAGCACACCGGCGTCTATCATGCTTTGCTCCGCTGCTATCTCGGCATCGCCAGTGAAGAGAAAATCGATATTGCCGTAGTTCAGTTGTAGCACTATAGAATTATCATTGGTGTCGCTGAAAAGAGTAGACGGAGGGTTGAGCACATAAAACGTCAGCGTGCCTGCAACTAGTTTATCGCCTCGTCTTGCTACATGTATTTGGCCCTCTTCATCGTTTGCCTCTGCCATGAAGTCGATATACGTCTTGGATGTTGATACATCACCATTGACCCAGATATTGTCGACTTTGAATTCATCAAGTACCTCAATGAGACCGCCGATATGATCGGTGTGGGGGTGGGTTGCTACCATCAGTTCCAAATCGTCGTCCACATAGTTTTCAAGATAGTCCGTCACTCCGGGGGACTTTTCTCCGGCATCGATCAGCACCTCCGTTGTGCCGAGGTCGATGAGAATCGCATCTCCCTGTCCCACATCGATGAAGTGAACCTGCAATTTCCCCGGCTCGGCGGTGGGGTATACAGTCGGCTCGGAACTTTTATTGGACCATGGGTTGCATGCACAGAGATATAGGGTTAGAGAACACAGAGCAATTGCTGTAATGAATTTATACGGCATTTCTTTCATTTTAATATTAGGGTAATATATTACTCTCCGTTAAGCAGGTCAAGACGGCGGAGAACGATTTTGCCAAATCGGTTTCTTGGTGGTGGTAGTTGTTGCGACTGTTATGGTATATAATCGACCAATAAGTATATATAACAATAGACAATATTGATGCGGCTGATATTATTTTTCTTGGCTCTGATATTATCGATGGCAGCAGTTCAGTCTATCGGTTGCAGTGCGCCTACTGCCCAGATTCATCTGTCTAATCTACAGGTATCACCATCTACGGTCGAAGTCGGTGAGCAGGTTACAATATCGCTTGATATAAGGAACGCTGGGAATGTGGAAGGCAGCTATGTGGTCAACTGCAGTTTAGACAACGGTCTGGAAAGCTTTGTACAGCAGGTGACATTAGCGCCGGATGAGGCTCGCACGCTGACCTTCAATCGTACACCAATATATGTTGGCCAGTATACGATATCGGTTGGCGGATTGAGCCAGGTATTTTCGGTCACTGCTACCGTCGAGGGTATGTGGCGTATTCCGTATAGGGTGGTTGATGGGGAGATAACCATGGATGTAGCGATTGCGGGGATGACCCCTGTGATCAGGACTGTAGAATTTCCACCCACAACATTCACTATGTATGTGAGTAAGGAGATGACAAACGGTTCACGTCAGGTGGTCATCGACCATGATAGTTTTATCTCAGAGCCGGTGATTATTGAAAATATCATCAGAGGCATTGATATGGAGTTATTGTTTACCCTGCGTGAAGACGCAACTGGTCAATTGTATGTCGGTAATGGCGCAGGCGATGTAGATGTTTTCTCCGTAGATTACGACGGATCAATAGAGACACAGTTTGGAGACGGTATAAAGGATAGCCTCGGGTCTGAGCTGATGTTTTCTCCATCAGAGGGGCAGTCTGTAACTCTGGGGCAGACATATATTGTTCCAATGGAAGTCTATTCGACCACCGGTAACAGTTCCAATACGGTGATTGCGGTTGATAGGAATATTAATGGTTCTACGCTCGAGTGCCGGGGTATGCCTTTTGCTGAGAATGGAAAGATGGCTCCCTATGTTGGGACCGGGGCGACTATCGTTTCTACAGGTTCTTCGCTGGATCGCAGTTTTAGCGGGTTCCGCGTTGATTTCCAGTTTATGACCGTGATGGAGATAGAGCCGGTTGAATAGTGGAGGTCTGCGATGCCTGTTGTCAGAGTCGACGATATCAATATTGCTTATATCGAGCGAGGCAGGGGTGAGGTGGTGGTGCTGGTCATGGGGTTGGGGGCTAACAAAGAGTCCTGGTTCAGGAATATCCCTGCTCTAAGTAGACACTACAGGGTGATCGCTTTCGATAGTCGTGGCGTGGGTGAGACAGACAGATCAGGAGAAGCTTATACCATGGCTAGGATGGCGCAGGATACAGTTGGTCTGCTCGATGCCCTTAAAATTGAGCGTGCCCATGTAGTAGGGGTTTCACTGGGCAGCATGATAGCGCAGGAAGTCGCTATTCGCTTCCCTCAACGGGTAAACAAACTTGTGCTGGCGGCAACTACACCAGGCATGAGCGATGCCGCTAACAGAGAGATGTGGGATAAGAAAAATGCTGAGATTTGCAGAAATGTCGGGATGGGGGATGATTTTGATAAAAGGATCATGAACGATCCTGCCAGCATAGACACTGTTCAGATAATGGTCGGTTTGACCAAGAATGCCTTCAATCGTGTGATATTTCGTATACCGATGACGCTTGGTGCGAGGTATAACTTCAAGAAAGTAGGTCCTGCAGGGATATTGGATCAGCTCAGGGCGGTGTCGAAGCATAATACAATCGATAGACTGAATCAGATTAAAGCGCAGACGCTGGTTATGGCAGGCACTAATGACAAGATAGTGCCGATTGAGTTTTCCAGGGTAGTAGCACAGTATATTCCCAACTGCAGATTCGTCGAATTCAAGCGCGGTTCACACTCATTCTTCATGGAGATGAGCAAGCACTTCAACAAGGAAGTGATCAGCTTCCTGCAAGTGTAATCCTCTAATCAGATTCAATTATTATTCTCCAACTGCCTTCAGGATAATGCGCTTGTCCCTTTGTCCATCGAACTCGGCATAGTAGATCTGCTGCCAGGGGCCCAGGTCGAGCTTGTTATCCGTTATTGGCACTATGACCTCGTGGTGTATGAGGAGGCTTTTCAGGTGCGCGTCGCCGTTGGATTCGCCGGTACGGTGGTGACGGTAGTCATCGCGATAGGGCGCCAGCTTCTCCAGCCACTCCTCGATATCGGCAATGAGGCCTGACTCGGCATCGTTGACGTATACCCCTGCGGTTATGTGCATCGCCGAGACAAGTATGAAACCATCACGTATTCCACTCTTCGTCACGAAACCCTCCACCCTGTCGGTGAGGTTGATGAACTCGCGCAGTTTTTTGGTATGAACCCATATGTACTCAGTGGCAGTTTTCATCATTATCCTCGCAGCCCTGAATGTTATGTTTTCTCAATCATAACCGATTCGCCATCTTTCACCTGTTTGAAAACCTTCGCGTCGCCGATAATCTTGCCAAATACATTTACTGCGCTAGCCGGTCGAATTTCGTTCCCTTTGCTCATCGGCGTGGGGCCGAAAAATATGCAGAAACAGCTGCCACTGGGCCAGTAACCGAGATCCCCTGATGAGACCAGTTCTTTCCCGTTTTCCAGTCTCATCTTAACCTGGATCTCAAAATATATTTCATCACCCCAGAGGTTGGCTGTACCTTCTATCGGCAGTGCCTTCCAGATAGCGTCTGCTGTGCTTGAATTATCTATTTCAGCCTTAGCTTTAACGGTGCCCGACTTTATCAGTATCTGCCTTTTCATGGTTTATTCCTCCACCAGTCGCTTGTCACGCATCTAAAGTGTATCCATGTAATATTCTATATATCGCCTTACGTCTTCTGCCGGCTGGAAGATGCCGAAGTGACCCTCGCATAATATATCAGCCTTCAGATTTATTAGTTTCTGCAGCGATGCGGCGGCCAAATTGCGGTCTGCACCCCATTCCGGGATGTATGGGCCATGGATATCCTGTCCGAATAGTATGCGTTTGCCACCTGAGTCGATGAATGCCGCAATACTGCCGGCTGTATGTCCTGGGATGTGTACTATATTCAGAACTCGATCGCCGATTTGAACTTTTTCCTCGCCTTTGGACAGTCTGATATCGATAGGGCACGGGCTATAGTCAACGCCGTAGACTTCCGCCGCTGTTCCGATACCGCTCTCGATGGCATCGGCATCGAGTTCATGGGCTATAATCTGTGCCTGGTATTTATCTTTGAACCATCGCAGAGAGCCGATGTGATCGATGTGAGCATGAGTTGCCAGTACGGCTTTTATATTTTTGGGGCTTAATTTCAATTTTGCGATGTTATGTACGATCTTATCTGAGCTGAGCCCGGCGCCGGAGTCGATGAGTAGTATTTCTCTGCCGCTGATTAAATATACGCAACAGTCGTATTGATGGGATATCTCCGCACTGCCAACCAAGTAGATGTCCTGCCAGATTTTGAATGGTTGCTGCACGCTGCACCTCTGCCAAGGCCTGATGACGGAGCACAACAAGTATACCACTTTGAACTATACTCATAAATATCGATTTATCAGACAGTTCGATCGGTAGGTGAATAAGTCGTCTCCATGGTTCGATTTGTATCTGACTTCAAGGTGCTATTGTTGACAGCCTATTAGCCTTAACATAGAATGAGGCGCAGGGGTAGAGAATTGAGCAAAGCCAAGCAATTGTATGATTTGCAGGAGCTCGATATAGAGCTGGATGCAAAAAGGCAAGCACTATTAAATGTCGTTTCCTCTATTGGTGAAAGCAACACATTGTTAGAGGCGCGTGACTTATTGGCACTTGAACAGAAGAAACTGGTGGAAGCAGAGAGTCTGATGAAAGGGCTTGAGACGGATGCAGAGGATACGCGCGCCAAAGCAGCTTCCGCAGGGGAGAAGCTCTACGGTGGCGCAGTGAAGAATCCGAAGGAGCTTGTGAGCCTGAAGGAGCAGGTTGAGACTTATAATCGCAAGGTAAAGGAAATAGAGGATAGAACCCTTGAAGTGATGAGTGACGTGGAGTCTTTGAAGGGGAGTGTAGCATTTAAGAGACGGGCGCTTTCGACAATAGAAGAGCAATGGAGAAAGGAGCAAGAACAGCTCCTGCAGGAGAGAGAGGATCTGGAAGCATCGATTGCTGGTATGGAGGCCAAGCGCAATACGGAGGTAGCTGGGATCGAGCCAGCGGCTCTTAAACTCTATGAAAATTTACGGGGCAGGCGACAGGGCAGGGCTGTGGCCAGGGCCGAACAGGGCATGTGTCAGGGGTGTCGCATTGTACTGCCGATGAACAAACTGCAGCAGATAAAGACAGGACATACTCTGGTTCAGTGTGGAAGCTGTGAGAGGATTCTGTATCTGAGTTAGATTATGAAGGCGATAGGTTATTTCAGGGTCTCTTCCGATGTAGATCAGGATGTACCCTATACTTTGAAGGAGCAGGAGCGGATATTCTCCAAGTTCTGTATCGATAATGGCCATGAACCGGTCACTGCTTTCGTGGATCTGGACTCCGGATTACATATGGGTGGGACTCAGTATCGCAGCATGTTGAGCCATATTTCGAAGCACGGTGACGATTTCATTATCGTGATAAAAAGCCTACGCCATTTGCATCCTGACCCTGAGGAGCTTATACGATGTCTTATCGAGCTCGATGTCTTGGGTGTCAAAGTACATTTCATCGATGCTCTACGCGATAAACCTCTCGTTATAGCCCTTCGAAACTGGTCTGAGCAGAGTCATGGCGATAAGGGTGGGGAGCGAGTAAAGGAGGCCATGAAGATAAGGGCTATCCATGGTAAAGGATTAGGGAAACCTCCATTTGGATACCGTATCGGCAGTGACCATAAATTTGAATTAGTTCCTGAGGAAGCAGAAACAGTAGCATTGATATATCAATTATATTCTCAGGAGGGGAAGGGTGTGCGTCTCATTGCCCGTCATTTAAATGAACGGCAAATTACGACCAGAAGCGGGGGACGCTGGAGTATAGTCGGCGTTCGTGATGTATTGCGCAATAGGTCTTATGTCGGCACATCCTCACGTTTTGGTTTAAGGGTACCGGGCAGTCACCCAGCCATAGTACAGTTCCCTGTGTTTGAGAAAGTGCAAGAAAGACTGACTGCCCGCGCCAGCCATAGAGAGCATGTAGTGAAAACGCCTTTCCTCCTGGCTGGCATAGTATATTGCGGGCGGTGTAAAAATAAAATGACTGGTATGAACAGAAGTCAGTCCTGGACCAGTAAGAAAAGTGGCATTAGGCAACATGGTGAATATCGCTATTATCAGTGTCAATCCCGTACTAATCAGAGCTTTTGCAAGTACAATACACATAAAGCAGATGATCTGGAGGCGGATGTTAAGGCGGATTTACAGAAGTTAAGCCGCCCAGAAAACCGAGAGAGATTGATCAATAATCCCTCGCAGGTCACTGATCCTAAAATATCTGAGCAGCCTCATCTAAAGAAGATTACCAAATCTCTGGAGAGAAGGTTTCATAATTGTCTCAACAGGGCTGCTAGTGGGGAAATTACGATTGATGAATTACGTGAGATTGGTGAGGACATTGTCAGGGAGAGACGGCTCGTAGAAGAGCGGATGAGCCGTATTTGGGCAGAGGCCCGTGGTGAGATCACTGCGGAACAGAGAAGAGAACGTACTTTCTTTGAACTAGATGATCTTCTGGCACGCTGGGATCTGCTGAATTTCTCAGCGAAGCGCATATTGATGCGTAACATAATTGATCGAATCATAGTACATGATGATCATATCGAGACGATTCTCTGGCTGTAAATAGGTGAAACGTATCATAATAAATACCGATGGTGCAGCTGTCCCGAATCCGGGTCCTGCCGGCATCGGAGCTATTCTGCACGATGAAAATGGTAACACAATAGCGGAGATCTCACGATACATCGGTAATTCAACGAATAACAAAGCGGAGTTTCTGGCTCTTATCGATGCATTGGAGAAGGCGCTTGAATTGGGTGCTGATCGTGTGGAGCTCAAGATAGACTCTGAGCTTCTTGTTAGGCAAATTGAAGGCAGATATCGCAGCAAATTAATGAAGGAACTGTATGAGCAGACTATGAACCTTCTTGGGGAGTTCAAGTCCTATACCGTTAGGCATATTCCTAGAGAGCATAATAAAGAGGCTGACGCCTTGAGCAAAAGGGCGCTTGCTTCTAGGAAAGACTGCTAGACAACTTACGCTGGCACTCGCATTGTCGGAATAAATGATTACTGCCTTTGATAAATCTATTACTTGACATGGAATCTAAATAAGTGTATTACTGAACTTCAATAAAGCTATGATGGATTGTCCTCTGTAATTGTGGAAAAGGCTGTCATTTCGGGGTAACCTTATGGAAGAGTGGACGGTAGGCAGTGCGGCGGGTTTGACTTCTGCGGAGCCATCGCAAACTGGCAGGGAAGGTCTTGATGAGAAGGCTCAGAAGTATTATCGCCACATGTTGGCCTTAAGTCAGGTATCGGCGGCTGTAGGAGGAACAAGCGATTTATCTACTGTTCTCCGTATGGCCCTCGATGCTGTGTTTGAGATTATGTATGGATATGCAGGGGGCATCCTGCTCGTAGACCAAAAAACTCAGACACTTTCAGATTACGTTAAAATATCCCGCGGGTACGTCAGCGGTTATGTTGGCGATGGGCAGAGGAGGTTCGGGGAGGCCATCGCTCGAAGCGTTGTTCAGAACGGGAAGCCTGTCTTAATTGAATCTGTCCCCGAAGGTTTCAATCCGAACACCGGAATAACCCATGTCGGCATGAACATCCACCTGTTTAAATCCTTTGTTTGTATACCGTTGCAGTCAAAGGGGATCGTTCTGGGTGTGCTTAACGTCTTCAGCTATTCGCCGCACCGTTTCACCGAGGACGATATGAAATTGTTTCAGGCTGTCGCCGACCTAGTCGGTGTGGCCATCGTGCAGGCGGATTTATACGCGCGGTTGCGACAGGATAAGGAACGTTATCGAGGGATGGCGCAGTACGTTCTGGCAGCTCAGGAAGAGGAGAGGAGGAGAATCGCCAGGGAGCTTCACGACGAAACAAGCCAGGCCTTATCCGCGCTGGCATTTAACCAGCAGGTGCTGATGGAGATGGCAGAGGCTCCGGGTGGTTTCAGTGATGCATTTAAAGAGCAGATGAAGAGGACGCAGTCGCTGGTTGTTCAGATAAATACAGAGATTAATAAAGTGATTTATAACCTGCGCCCGACACTCCTTGATACACTGGGGCTTGTTGCCGCTATCCGCCAGTATGCTGAAGATATACTGGGGCCGTTGGGCATTAAATCGGCAGTTCGTTGCAAGGGTGATAATAAGCCTTTGCTTCCTGAGATGGAGACAGGGCTTTTCAGGGTAGCTCAGGGTATTATAGGGAATATCGCTAAGCATTCAAAGGCAAGCGCCGCTTTGATAACGATGGCCTATCTGGATGATAGTCTGACGATGACTATCGAAGATAACGGCAGAGGCTTCGACGTTTCGAAACTGGCGGTGTCGGATAACAGGAGCCGTGGCAGCAGGCTCCTCGGCATGAAGGAGAGAGTAAAGCTGATGGGCGCCAGCTATTCGGTAGAGTCACGAGAGGGAAAAGGCACCCGTGTTACGGTGAGAATTCCATTGGCGTGGAGCGATGAGAATGCAGAAGATAAAAGTCCTGATAGTCGATGACCATGCTATCATGCGCGATGGCATTAAGGCTCTGCTGGCGCTTGCCGATGATATGGAGGTGGTTGGTGAGGCGGCTGATGGCAGGGAGGCGCTGGACAAGGTGAAGCAGCTTGTCCCTGATGTTATCCTCATGGATATTGCTATGCCTATTCTAGGGGGTATGGAGGCGACGCAGCGTATCTGCAAGGACTATCCACAGGCCAAGGTTATTGCGTTAACACAGCATGATAACAAAGAGTCGGTATTATCAATCATAGAGGCAGGAGCTTGCGGCTTCATCAGCAAGATTGCCCCTTCCGACCTTGCTCCGGCCATACGCCACGTCTATAACGGCGATTTCTTCCTTTCGCCATCGGTGGCCAAGTTTGTGGTGGAGGACTACCGTTTCAAGTCGGCGCAACGCAAGAAGGATGATCCTTATGCTGATTTAACGGATCGTGAGAAAGATGTATTAAAGCTGGTTGCCGAGGGCTATTCCACACAGGACATAGCGGATATGCTGGTGATAAGCCCCAAGACCGCCGACGGCCACAAGCGCAATGTGATGGACAAGCTGGGCCTCTCCAACCGCACAGACCTCATTAAGTACGCGATACGCAGGGGGATAATCGAGTTGTGATCTAGGGTATTACTGTGGTTAACCCCCTGTTATCCCCCAGTCTTGGGGGATTTTTAATTAGGGGACACCCCCACTCCACCGGCAGGAGAGAAATCTCCTGCACCTCTTTTAAGCAGGCAACTGGTCGTCCTCACAAAAACACGTAAAAATCCTTCTTGATACGAGGCATTTCTATCTCCTAAACAAGGAAATTCCTCTTTCGGCTTTTTGGTTCTTGCTTTACTTTGTGAGCAGGCCGAGTCAGTGAATCTGCCTGAAAAGGAGGTGACTAAAGTGCCGAAAGCAATGGTGAACGGAATCAATATCTACTATGAAATCCATGGAGAGGGGGAGCCGCTGGTTTTGATCTGCGGGTTGGGCGCCGACCTGTCCAGCTGGGCGATGCAACTCGCGGAGTTTTCCCAGAAGTACAAGGTCATCGTCTTTGACAACCGTGGTGTAGGACGCACCGATGCCCCCGACGCGCCGTACTCAACGGCAATGATGGCTGATGATGTCGTTGGTCTGATGGATGCGATTGGGATCGATAAGGCGCATATCCTGGGAAGCTCTATGGGAGGTTTCATTGCCCAGGAGCTGGCACTCAAGTACCCGCAACGTGTTAAGAGCCTTATATTGGCGAGCACAGGCGCTCAGGAAACTAATATAGGAAAGCACCTGATAGCAACCTGGGTGCGCATGGCTCGCGAGGGCGTCAGCCTTGAGACTCGCATGCGGGAAGAGTTGCTCTGGATAATGTCGAACAACTTCTTCGCGCTTCCGGCGCTTGTTGACGGAATGGTTAGTTACTTTGTAGCTAATCCATATCCTCAGTCGGTTCATGGTCTGGCTCATCAGACTACCGCTTGTCTTGAGCATAACACGGCGGGTCGTATTGGTCAGATAACTGCTCCGACGCTGGTAATCGTAGGTAGAGAGGATATCCTCCTACCTGTAAGGATTTCGGAGGAGCTTGTGACCGAGATACCGCATGCTAAGTTGGTTGTTATCGATGGCGGAGCACACGCGGTAAATGGGGAGGTTCCGGATAAGTTCAATAAGGCGGTGCTGGGCTTTCTATCTGATGTATGCAAACAGGAATGTAGCCCTGCTAAATAAAATAAGGAGGTTGTTATGGCTGAAGAAACTTTCGATGTCGTAATTGTAGGCGGAGGCAACAAGGCGCTGTTCCTCGCCATGTATCTCATCAAGTATGCCAACATGAGCGTGGGCATCTTCGAGCGGCGGCACGAGATCGGCGGGTGCCTGGCCACGGAGGAGATCGCCGCGCCGGGATTCCGCGGCAATACCCACGCCACAATACAGCTGCCGTTCTATTATTTACCGTTGTGGCGCGATTTCCCGGAGATATGGGAATACGGCTGCCGGCTGGAGCAGCACTTGGTGGCGAACGGGGCGGTATTCAAGGACAACGAGACCTGCCTCGCTATCTATAGTGAGAAGTACGATTCCGACCAGACGAGGACAGCCGAACAACTCGCCCGTTTCTCAAAAGCGGATGCGGAGAAGTGGCTCAAGTTGAGGAAATACTGGCTCTCACCTGAAGCACAGGTTGTGCAAATGGATATGATGTATAAGCCGGGTGAGATTCGTGCCTCCGATCCGAAAGTGTTCGAGAGACAGGTGATCCAGTACCCTAAAATGATAGAAGTAGGGCAGGGCGTAAACCCCGATGCCTTGATACTTGCAGCGCCCCATATCCATAACGTACAGGAGCTATGGGAGTCCAAGGAAATGCAATACTGCAACTGCAGGTTTGTGCTATCGGCGGCAATGGACCCGAACCAGCCCGGCGCCGGCGCATGGACATTCGGCTTTGCTGCCATGATGCCGTCCATCTCCTTTATCCCCGGCGGGACGCACCAGGTTGCGCACGCGGCTCATAAGATTCTATGCCGCGATGGTGCCAAGTTCTTCCTCGGGCAAGAGGTCAAGAAGTGCATCATCGAGAACGGCGAGTGCAAGGGTATCGAGCTTGCGGACGGCACCAAAGTCAAAGCGCGGAAGTTCGTCGTCAGCACGCTGAGCCCGGCGCAGTTGGCTTTCGAGCTAATCGGCGAGGAATACCTCAGTCCACAATTCAAAACTCGCATCAAGTTAATCGAGAACGAGTTCGGCTGTCTGATGTGGTACACGTTCGCGATCCACGAAGCGCCGAAGTATAGGGCGGCGTCGTTCAACCCGGATATCAACGACACCTTCTGGCTCGGGCTGGCTGATGATGCCGACCCGTATCATGTGTGCCGCGAGGCCTACTATTCGCGCCTCGGCCTGTGGCCTCCGACAAAGGACTGGTGCCCTACCGTCTGGAGCCACAGCCTTGTCGACCCGCTCTATGCTGCGCCCGGCAAACATATCGCCAATAACGAGCAGATTGGACCACCGGCAACCGCTCATACCGAGGACGAATGGCTCGATATCAAGAAATGGTACGCGGAGGAGCTGGTGAAGCTGTGGCAGCAGCACGCGCCGAACATGAACTGGGACAACATCATCGGCGTCGACTACAACACGCCGTACGATAACCTGAGAATGAAGAACACGGCGCCTAACGGATGCATGCCTATCGCCGATCGCGTATCGCACCAGTGCGACGACAAGCGTCCGATACCCGAGCTGGCGAACCATCGCACACCTATCAAGAATTTGTATGCCACAGGCGCGGCATGGCATCTCGGGGCGAACTCCGGCGCTACCGAGTCGTATAACTGCTACCAGATTATCGCGAAGGACCTCGGCCTGCCCGGGCCGTGGCAGGAGAAGGGCAAGGAGGATCCCGGCTCGTTGTATGATACATGGCTCGATGTTCTCAAAAAGACGAAGGAATCAGGGCTGAGGAGCCCGCTGGCAAAGAAATGAGGTCATTGGATCGATTAGCAAGGGCGTGACGAATCACGCCCCTATAGAAGGAGGGAAAAATGCAAAAGAGATATGACATAATCATCATCGGCGGCGGCCCCAACGGGCTGACCGAGGCGTGCTACCTGTCGCGGGCGGGGCTCAAGGTGCTGATATGCGAGCGCAGGAACGAGATCGGTGGGGGGCTGGCGACGGAGCAGATAACACTGCCGGATTTCTACCACAACACGCACGCCATCTATCACTTCATGGGCGATTACTCGCCGACGACGCAGGACTTCGAGTTCGAGAAACGCTACGGCATCAAGTACATACGGCCCGAGCACCAGTTCTGCATGCCGCTGCTCGACGGCAACTCGCTCTCCGTCTACACCGACGTCGATAAGACATGCCAATCGATAGCGAAGTTCTCCAAGAAGGATGCCGAGAGCTACCGCAAGACGCAGAAGCGGTTCCAGAAGCTGGTCGAGGAGTTCATGGCGCCGGCCACGTATCTGCCGTCATTGCCGGCGCTGGATGCCGTGATAGGCATGGAGAGGACCGAGTGGGGCAGGGATCTCAATGAGCTGACCGAGATGACGCCGGAGGATATCATAAACGGCATCTTCGAGCACGATGTTGTCAGGACTCTGTTCCTCTGGCTATCATGCCACTGGGGCCTGCAGTACGATATGACAGGTGTGAGCTTCATGGTGCCGCTCCTGTTCGACCGCAGCACGAACTACTGCCTGATACAGGGCGGCTCACATCGCATGTCCAACGCGCTCACGCGCTTCTGCCTTGAGTACGGCGGCGAGATACTCACGAACGCCTGCGTCTCTAGAATAATCGTCGAGAACGGCGCGGCGAAAGGAATCGAATTGTCAGACGGCGGCGTCTACATGGCGGACAAGGCCATTATCAGCACGCTCGATGTCAACACCACGTTCCTCAAATTCGTCGGTGAGAAGAGCCTCAGTGCGACCTTCGTAGAGAAGGTCAAGGGCTGGCAGTGGGATCACTACAGTCTGTGCCATCAGCACATGGCTCTACGGGAGCCCCCGAAGTTCAAAGCGGCTGAAAAGAATCCCGATGTCAATAAAGCTTTCATTTACCTTCTCGGTTTTGAAAACCAGGCCAACCTGAAAAAGGCGTGGGATTCCATGCTTAAGAAGAGCGGCGAGCTGCCGCAGCCCGAGGCCTTCAGCTGCTGTTTCCCTAGCCTGCATGACCCGTACCAGGCGCCTAAGAACCGGTGCGCTGGCATGATATCGCAGATGGCGCCGTACGATATGAAGGGCGGCAAGGATCAGTGGCTCAAGATGAAGTTCAAGGAGGAGCGCGCCGAGGTGCAGCGGCAGGTGCTGGAGAGGTACGCGCCGAATATGACAAAGAAGAGTGTCATGGCATGGAACATGACCACGCCGGCCGATATCGAGAACAAGTTCCCGAACATGGTGCACGGCTCGATCAAGCAGGGCGCCTACGATAACCTGCAGATGGGACACAATCGTCCCAACGACGAGTGCTCGAACCATGTAACGCCGATAAAGAACCTTTATATCGGCGGGGCCGCCAGCTACCCGGGCGGTTTTGTGACCTATGGGCCTGGTGTAACCACTGCCAACAAGGTCGCTGCCGATTTGGGTATACAGAAGTGGTGGAAGCCGACGCCTGTGATAGAGAAGTGCTGGAACACCTACTATAAATAAATGCCACAGCTCGATATAGAGTTGGCTGGTAAATGCGGTCAAGCTGGCCTTGGGTGCTGACTCGGTGTCTGTCTGTGGTACTAAACGGCTTCGATGCCGGCCCACTCTGATAAAAGTCGTGAGGTCGAAAGGAGAAAGCAGTGGAAGATGAGGTATTTGATGCAGTGATTATCGGCGGAGGCAACAAGGGGCTGCTGCTGGCAATGTACCTGATGAAATACGGCGGTATGAGTGTCGGTATATTTGAAAGGAGGCATGAGGTGGGCGGGGGCCTGTCCACAGAGGAAAGCGCTGCTCCCGGATTCCGCTCTAACACCCATGCCCATATGATCATGGCCATGTATTACCTGCCCATATGGCGCGATTTCCCCGAGTTCTGGGACTACGGTTGCCGCTGGGATCAGTCTCTCTGCAGCGCCGGTGTTGTGTTCCAGAACAACGAAACCGCTCTCTCTATCTACAGCCTTAAGCATGATCCCCTACAGGAGCGCACCGTACAACAGATCGCCCGTTTCTCCAAGAGGGATGCTGATACCTGGCTGAGATTGGCGGCTCTGGAACGCAGCAGGGAATACTGGAGGGTGCAGGCGGATATGATTTTCAATCCGGCGGAGTTCAGAGCGGACCCTAATATTATGACCAGGCAGCTGGAGCTTTACCCGAAGCTGATAGAGGCGGGATTTGCGCCCGATTCGCTGGTACTGAATGCCAGCAGCAAGCGCATGATTGAGGAGTGGTTTGAAAGCCCCGAGCTGCAGTCCTGCATTCTAAGGTTCGCTGTGACCTCGGTGAATGATATCAACGAGCCCGGCTGGGGGGTCATGGCCATGGGCTTGGCCTCGTATTTGCCGCTGATAGGTTTCATCCCGGGCGGTACGCACCAGATAGCGCATGCTGCGCATAAGATACTGGTTAAGATGGGCTGCAAGTTTTTCACTCACTCCGAAGTGGACAAGGTTATTATCGAGAATGGGTGCGCCAGGGGCGTCCAGCTGACAGACGGCAGGCGGTTCAAGGCCAATAAGATAGTGGTGAGCGCCGGGTTGACCCCACGGCAGCTCTGTTTTGATCTTGTCGGCCGCGAGCACATCGGTTCGGTACTGGCGACTCGTATAGAACTCCTGGAGGAGAGATTTGGCAGTGTGATGAACTACAGCTTTGCTGTGCACGAAGCTCCTAAGTACAAGGCGGAAGCCTTCAACCCGGATATCCACACCTGTGGGTGGATGGGCCTGGAGCCCGATGCCAGCGTTGACCGCATCGCCGCGGAATGCATACAGGTCAAGCTGGGGAAGTGGCCTTCTCCTTCGGAATATGTGCCGGCGGTGGGATGCAATAGTGTGGTTGATCCCGCCTATGCGCCTCCGGGAAAGCATATCGTCCAGAGTGAGCAATTAGCACCGCGGGTAACGAACCATACGGAGAAGGAATGGCTCGAGATAAAGGAACGCTATGCGGATGACCTGATACGTGTATGGCAGAGATATGCTCCCAACATGACGTGGGATAATATTATCGGAATGGATACCAATAGCCCCTATGATAACCTGCGCATGAAGAACCTGGCGCCATACGGGAACACGGCGGGTGTGGATCGAAACTACTGGCAGGTTGACGCCAACCGGCCGACTCCAGAGCTGGCCAACCACCGCAACCCGATCAAGAACCTGTATGCCACAGGGGCATGCTGGCACCTTGGGTCCAGCGCGGGTTCAAGCGAGGCCTACAACTGCTATAAGATCATCGCAAAAGACTTCAATCTGGCCAAACCCTGGGAGGAGCCGGGGAAAGGGGAGCCGGACTCGCTGGTGGATGTGCTGTTGAGTATAAAGAAAAAGGTCCAGGATCCGGTTTCACAAAAGCAATCGGTCTAAATCATGTACAGTGCGATGTATTCCTGGCGAACTGATCGAGAAATGCTGGACATATACTATAAGTGATAGATAGGGGCTTGCTTGACTTTACAAGGTCTACATGACATAATCGCGCCTATAAATCGCTTGGAAAGGGGGAGACCATGTCTGAGCCGGCAATAGTTCGAGCGCGGCCACTGGGGGATACGGGAGACTACGTGAATCTCCTTCTGATGTCAGCTCCTGAGTTCTTCCCTGCACTGTACGGCGATAGGTTTGAGAAGGTCATCCGGGAGATGTTTAGCTGTCCTGAGAACACCTTCAGCTATGAGAACGTCGATGTGATAAAGGCAGATGGAGTGACTGCCGGCATGGTCCTCCGTTACGATCTGAAAACGAGTACGCGGCAGCGGAATAATACTGGCATGTTGATGTTCAAGCATATGGGGCGCAAGATGTTGCCGCGTTTGAAGCACATGCTCTGGGTTGACAGCGTTCTGGTCAAGATGGATGAGGGCACTTTGTATGTCAGTAATATGACGGTCTATCCTCAGTTCAGGCAGCGTGGTCTGGCGACGAGGATGCTGCGTCATTGCGAAGACCTCGCGCGAAAGACAGGCAATAAGCGAATCGCGCTGGATGTCGAGCCAAGTCACGAGCTTGCCATGCAGCTGTACCGCAGCTTCGGTCTGCACGTCGTTGGAGAGCCTAAGCGGACGACTATAGGCAGACAGAAGTTCGAGTTTCTGCGCATGGAGAAGGAAGTATAGCTGATAAATCATCTGATGGGTAAAAGGAGGTCGAAATGAACAAGGTCATATGGCCACGCAAGACGATGCTGCTTAACGCTCTGCTATTCTGGCCGGCGGTGTTCCTGGGTGGGTACGTGCTCTGGGGCAAGTCGGTGGCCTTGTTCTGGGTCTACGTTGCGGTCTGGCTCGGCGTCATCGTTCTGGGCCGCTACTTTGTCTGCCGCAGTTGCAAGTATTACGGCACGGACTGCCCGACGTTTGGATACAGTTACCTTGTGCGCATATTCAAGAAGGACGAATCGCAGCCGTTCAACGGGCGCGCCTGCGAGCTCGATGCTCTCATCCAAATGCTCGTAATGCTCCTACCGGTACTGGCGTGGATATTCAGCGCCTTCAATATAGTCGTATCTCAATACAAAACCGTCGATCACATTCTCATGGGAGTATATGTCGCACTGGGAATTCTGATGCTGGGTGCTCACAGCGTCACCGGCTGCAGCAAATGCGACATCGCTGAATGCCGCCTGAGCAAGGCAGCCAAAGAGCATAAATCTAAGGCAAAGTGACTAGTGGCTTACCGGAAATCATCGATTGAGAGCTGATCATCCCCTGTTATCCCCCAGTCTTTGGGGGATTTGAAATAAATAGGGGACACCCCTAGAACCCCGGCAGGAGATGAATCTCCTGCACTGCTTTTAGCAAGTTGGGGCATACTATCGTCTAATGCCGCTTGAGCAAGGTAGCAAAGGAGAGTCGAGCTGAATCGACATAATCAATTGACTAACGAATCCCTCTGTAATAGACTTCATGGGGGGCAGATGAACCGGGTGGCCGCGGGCAGAGATGCCTGAGGAAAGTCCGAGCTCCACCGGGCAGGATGCTGGGTAACGCCCAGGGTGCGCAGGTGAAAACCGGCGCATATGGAAAGTGCAACAGAAACACACCGCCCTCCGGGGTAAGGGTGAAATGGCGGGGTAAGAGCCCACCGCTCCGGTGGCGACATCGGTGGCGGGCAAACCCCATCCGGTGCAAGACCGAATAGCAGGGGAGAGGACGCCCGGCCTCGCTACAACCCTGGGGTAGGTCGCTTGAGGTGGCGGGTAACCGCCATCCTAGATAGATGGCCACCGCCCCGATTTCTGTCGGGGCACAGAACTCGGCTTACAGGTTCTTTTGTCCCCCTAATGATGATTTAACCCATGAGCGAAGAGCAGCTTTCCATAGAATCGATCCGCGATGCACTTGAGACGAAGTACGTCGGACGGCCGACTCTTTACTATCCTTCTGTTACTTCAACGATGGATGTTGCCAGGAAGGCCGTCGCGGGTGGTGCCTCCGAAGGCACCGTCATCCTGGCCGATGAGCAGACAGCCGGGCGCGGGCGTCTCGGGCGTGAGTGGGTCTCGCCTCCGGACAGCAGTCTGATGCTGTCGATAATTCTCTACCCCAAGCTGGAACAGCTCCCCCGCCTCACGCTGGTGGCCTGCCTGGCCATAGCCCGCAGCATTGAAGAGGTTGCCCTTCTCGAAACATCCATTAAGTGGCCCAACGATATTCAGATTGGCGGTAGGAAGGTGAGCGGCGTTCTGCTGGAGAGCAAAGTAAATGGAGAGAAGGTCAGTTATGCCATAGTCGGTCTCGCTATCAATGTTAACCTGGATACCAGGGCTATCCCTGAGATAGCGTATATCGCTACCAGCCTCAAGAACGAAATGGGTGTCCCTGTCTCGCGCCTGGAGATGTTAGCGGCGCTGCTAAGCGAGTTCGAAAAAGTGTACAAGGATATGCGCGATGGAGAGCCGGTAGAGCTGGAATGGAAGCGAAGGCTGAACACGCTGGGCAAGAATGTGACGGTGCGTTGCGGCGATGTGGTTCACAAAGGCATTGCCGAGGATGTTGACAAGGACGGAAACTTGCTGCTGCGCCTGCCCAACAAGAGGCTGGAGGTCATCTCCGCCGGCGATGTCACACTGAAGGTGTAGTAGTAGCTTCTTCCAGCTTCGGTTCTCTCCATATGTGTAAGTACCAATAAACCGGATTAGCGATCATATTTCCCAGTAGAAGCAGAATAACCCAGACAATCCGCAGTTCGTTTGGTGGCTTGATGGTCCTCAGTACATGGATAATATTGAATATGATCATTGCCCAAATCAGGAGTATCGTTAGTACATGCAGTACAATCAAAATAATGAAAGGGACATTACTTGATGTAAGCTCAGATATCACAAAGGCGTAAATAACAAAGAAGACAATATATACTAAAGGCCAGATGCTTAGTATCCCTAGAATTATCTTCTGCGATTTCGATAGCTTCAAGTTTCACTCTTCTTTTCAGAGAATGGTAGTGGCGTATCGCAATACGCCACTACACAACATTTCGAAATGACGATAGTTACTTTTTCTCTTTCGGCATGAACGCGTGCAGCATCTCCAGTGGCAGCGGGAAGATCAGCGTGCTGGTGCGCTCGGTGGCTATTTGCGTCAACGTCTGTAAGTAGCGCAACTGAAGTGCCGCGGGCTCTTTAGCTATGATGTTGGCGGCCTCGGTGAGCTTCTGGGCGGCCTGGAACTCGCCGTCAGCGTGCACGATCTTGGCGCGCCGGTCGCGTTCGGCTTCGGCCTGGGCGGCCATGGCGCGCTGCATTGTTTGCGGCAGCTCAACGTCCTTGATCTCCACCACGCTGACCTTGATGCCCCAGGGCTCGGTCTGTACGTCGATGATCTGCTGCAGCGTCTGGTTCAGCTTCTCGCGGTGCGAAAGCAACTCGTCCAGGTCGGACTGGCCCAGCACGCTACGCAGTGTCGTTTGAGCTATCTGGAAGGTTGCCTGCATGTAGTTGTAGACCTGGATGACGGCGGCCTCGGGGTTGGTGACCTTGAAATAGACCACGGCGTTCACCTTGACGGTGACGTTATCGCGCGTGATGGCCTCCTGCGCCGGCACGTCCATGGTCACGACGCGGGTATCAACCTTGCGCATCTTGTCGATGAACGGGATGATGAAGCGCAGCCCGGGCTGCCTTGTGTTCTGATACTTGCCGAGACGGAAGGTCACGCCAGCTTCGTATTGGTAGACGATTCGAATCGAAAGTGAGAGCAGGATTATCAGAAGGATTACTATTACGGCTATTGCATAATACAGACCTGTCATCTTGCGCCTCCTGTGTCGCTTTATAAACCTGTAACAATCGATCTCTGTGGAATTTAGAAGTATTTTGTATATTTGGGTTTAAACCGAATTGCGGCAGTGTCATTATAGCTACGTGGCATCTTTTTTTCAAGGAAAGGAGAGGTTGAGTAGGGGCAATTCATGAATTGCCCCTACGGGAATTGGCAGACAGGACGAGATTCTTCGTCGTTCATAGGCAGGACTCAGAATGACAGATGAGCTTGACATGGTTCCAGCGTGGGCATTAGAGTAGTGAAGCGTAAGTCGCACGATTCTGGTGGAGTATTTAAGCCGGAGAAAGTCTAATGAAGTTGTCACGGATTACGATGGTATTAATAGTGAGCGCCCTGCTGGCAGCGGGGCTGGCATGCGGTAGCGGTTCTGTTACCTATCAGCTGACCACTGTCGTCGAGGGGCAGGGTAGCGTTTCTCCGAGCTCCGGAGCCTTCGCCTCCGGGAGCGCGGTGACGCTGACCGCCAGCGCCGCATCGGGGTGGAAGTTCAGCCATTGGGGAGGGGGCGGAAATGGCAGCATGAGCGCGCTCAGTATAACTATGGATTCCGATAAAACAGTATTCGCATACTTTACAGCTAATAATGCATCGGCCCCGACAATAACGCCTGCAACGGGATACGGGGAGCTGGTAATTCAGTCCAGCCCCAGCGGCGCGGATGTTTACATCGACGGATTGGACTCCGGTAGCAATACGCCGTATGCCTCGTCTCAGATTTCTGTTGGAAATCACTCGGTCAGGCTGGCGTATGCGCACTACAAATGGCGTACTGAAGAGGTCACCATAAATGGCGGAGAGACTGCTAATCTTAACTGGGTGCTTGAGTGGGCCCCGTCAGTGGATGTAGTTATTCAACCCGATGGGAATGCCGGCAAGGATTCCTATGTGTCTGCCTGGCGGCAGTTTGATAATTACGGTGATAATTCCAGCCTGAATATCGGAGGCAATACTGCGGGCACAATATATAGAACGTTTATTCAATTCAATATCAGCTCCATCCCGCCAACGGCTGTTGTAACTGATGCCAAGCTCGGATTGCACTATGACTGGGCCTATGAAACGACGACTGAGGGACGAATAGCTTTATATGATGTGAAACAGGCCTGGGATGAAGGTGAGATAGAGTGGAACGGTCAGCCATCAACAAGTCCTATTTCATGGTTCATTACCGCAATTCCGGGTTACGCAACAGAGGATTTCCTTTATCTAGATTTAGGCATCAGTAATGTGCAGAGATGGATTAACGGTTCGTTAGAGAATTATGGCGTTATGATTCGAGACTACGAGGAAGGTCATCCGGAGGGTCTAAGGTCATTTGCTTCATCGGAGAACGTTAATGCCGATAGCCGTCCCAAGCTGGTTATTCAGTACTATGACCCTGTTGGATGGGTTCCGTTGTCTTTTGCAGAGGCACATCCTGAGGAAGCGGCCTATATAGCTGTTCATGATGAGATACAGAATGCCGTGACGACCTATATCGCAGATAATAATGGGACGCTTCCAATACTTTTAAGCGCCCATCGCACAGTGGACGAGTGTTCAGATTGTCATATCATTGATATGGGCGCTCTGCTTGCCCCGAACGGCGGGTTGCTCGTGGATATCCCAGAAGGCTGTTATGGAAGCAACGCGGGAGGAACCAATGACAATTGTGACGGCGGCTTCGGCGTCACGGGATGCTTGCCGAGTAATCACTATATTTGGCTTGTAGATTCGGAAGGATATGTTTATTCCAAGTGCGAGGGTGAAGGTTGTGCCTCTCATAGCCAAAGCGGATATCAGCAGGTATGGCCGTAATTTTCCCTCACAGTTTCCTTTTGAAATCCCACATTTCGGAGCCCGCGTTGGTGGGCGACGAAACGTGCCTAGCAGCGATTCTAAAGTTATTGGAGTAGTATTTTACCATGTATCTAGATATAATTATCCATGTACCAATGAAGAAATAGGCTTGATAGCTCATATTGACCTATAGGGGTTTGTGATGAATACCGATAACTTTTTTACCAAGATTGATGCACAGTTAAAGAAAGAATCTGAAACTAATGCTGCCACCGCCACAACTGCAGCTAAGAATCGTCAATTCCTTGAGAAGGTTATCACACGACTAAATCCAACGGTTAACACATACATATCAAAGCTTAAAAAGCGCGGTATCAATGTTGAAATTGACCAATACCCCACAGAGATACGTATCAAACTGCGATACAAGAGTGGCGATTTCCAGGGTCTGAGCATTGGAGAAGATGTTAAATCGAACCGAATAGAATTACGTACACTCTTCAGAGAAGATAGGAAATCCTATATTTCGAGTGATACAACTTATGATCAAAGCAACTGGGAAGATAGCATTTTCATAGATGGGTTACAAAAACTAATTGAAGATTTCGTGTCAGATGCAGATAAGCATGGCGGTATTTAAAATTTATAAAATTGTACAAATCAGATGTTGTAACCTGCTGTCAAACGATTCTTCTAGATTATTAGCACCCCGAAGACAAGCGTGATTATCTCTTTGATATTTCATATAGACGGACGAGTTGAATAGGCAACTCGCTAGTATGAAGCCTCGCTCGATAGACTCAGGAAGACTCTAAAAGATATTAATCAACGCCGCAAGAGATTGTGATTCGACTCCTAGTATTATCTCATCGTCTTGTTGACATGCATTAATCCCTCGTTTAGGATTGATTAATCACTGTTGGAGGTAAGATAGTCTCTCCGATATGCTGGAGGATATGATGAGACTAACAAGAATGGGAATAATAGCACTGCTCCTGGTTACTCTTGTCTCTACTGGCGCTTGTAGTTCCACTGCTGAACGGGAACCGACTCCTACATCTACACTTATACCGACATCGTCACCTACCTCTACGCCGATCCCAACGTCTACATCAACTCCTTCCTATACATATTCCTATCATTGGATTACAGGTACATGGGGCACTTGTTCAGCGACCTGTGGTGGTGGAATGCAACTACGTCAAGTTTTCTGTATTCGTACCGATATTAACGATGTAAGTATTACAGTGCCAGATATGTTATGTCCGGAGTCCAAACCGCTCTATACTCAAGCCTGCAACACGCAAGCTTGCCCGACACCGACATCTACACCAGAACCAACAACACAAGTGCCAACGCATGAATAATGCGGTTAATACAGAGCGCTTCTTGGTAAAGAGAGGCATAATGAGACTAGCAAGAATAACTGCAATAGCGCTACTGGTTGCGACTCTAGTCTCTACTGTTGCCTGTAGTTCTAATTCTGGTCAAACAGGAAGTCCACATTTTGTATTCTATATAGCAATAGCATTTTTAGGATTGATATTAGCCATCGTTATTGCTTTGATTATCAATATGCGAAGATAGGCATCAGCGAAATGAAAAGAAGAGCATATCCCTGCGAACTTTCGCATATTATAATCCTCTCGGCATTTACACTGCATATTCACTAAGACCACGAATGTCTATTAGGCTCCGTGCTTGACAGTCACTATATCTAGCATTAAAGTAGGTAACACCTTATATATCCCCATTTGACCTACATAGGTTACTTTTTAGGAGAGTTCAATGATACGAACAGGAATATCTTTAATCGTACTACTTAGTGTAATTACGGTTTCTTCAGTCGCTTGTGTGTTTGGCAATTCTCTAACTCTTACCGGCTCTGCTATGGAACCAACTTTACATGATGGACAGAAATTTACATATCAACATGTAGATTTAGATGATTTAGACCGTTATGACATTATTGTTTACTACAAGCCGCAAGATCAGAACATAAAGCTGGTACATAGAATAATCGGACTCCCTGGTGAAAAGATTGAATGTAAAGATGGGATAGTATATATCAATGATGAACCGATAGATGAACCCTATGTGCAGGGAACTACTTCTACATTCGCAGCGATAATACTTACTGATTATCAGTATTTCGTTCTGGGAGATAATCGTGAATACAGTGCGGACTCTCGAAGTCGTGGGCCGGTAGATGGGGATGACATTATAGGATTAGTAAAGGAATGAGATTCTCGCATTCCATATTGAGTGACTAATGGAACTCCAAGCTAATAAGGATAGATAATGGCGAGCGAACAAGAGAAACCAACGAGGCCGAGAGGACGCCGGAAGAAAATAACCGGCATAATTTTGTTCTGGGTGGGCTTCGCAGGTATTATCAACTCTTTGATTATGATTTTTGTGGTAGGATATGGGCATTATTCTGAGGAATATGTTTATGTTGGAATCCCAATAGGAATAGTTTCATTATTAATGACAGACGTTGGGGTATTCCTGTTTATCGAGGGGAGGAGTGAAGAAAAGAGCCGGAAGAATCGAAAAGTCCTTCTAGGCGTCATTTTGTTAGTGATAGGAATAGAAGTACTGGGCTCCTGTCTCTATTTAGCCTTATTTGGATGCTATGATGTCGAATGCATAGGATTTGCCATTTTTATGCTTATTGTAGCAGGAATCGGTGGAGTCTTGGCTTTAATAGGTTTAATTTTGGTCCTTATAGGGAAGAGCCAAGAAATATCACAAAGGAATCAAAACACCTTTCCAGCTTGAGGATGGATTATGACGGACGAGCAAGAGAAACCAGCGGATACCAATAGCCATAAGAAAAAGCTTGCTAACAGCTATCTATACTGGATAGGGGTAGCCGGGATTGTTGTTTCCATTGCAATATACATAGTAGGAGCCCTATTAGGAACTGGAACAGAATCCTGGCCCTGTATCGTGATTGCAGTTTTTGGGTTACTAGTCTCCATGCCGATGATGGCAATAGGTTGGGGCCTCAAGATGACAAGAATACCAGCTATATCCTTAGCCACCCTGGTGTGTGGTATATGTGGCGTCATAACACTTTATTCTCTAGTATTGTTCAGTATGGGATTTAGCCTGTTAGCTGTAATATTCGGCGTGGCGGCGCTGGTAATGATAAAACGTAATCCCTCATCAGGTGGTCTGAAAACGGCTATTGCCGGCCTGATACTGGGGGTCGTTGTGCTCGTCATTATAATTATCGTTGCTCTTAATCCGGTATACTGAGGCAGAGATATTCTGCTTGATATATTCTTCCCTATTCATCGGCTATTATTTGACTGCATAGTGATTGAAGCTGGCCTTTTATTATTGTAGAATAGCTTCATCTTTGTTTAAGGCGGTAGAGATGAAGGTGCAGCGGTGTAAAGGAATGCGCGATATTCTGCCGGAGGACATGGCGAAATTCCGGCATATCGAAGATGTGTTCCGTAATTCTACTTCGCGCTGGGGCTATGAAGAGGTCAGGACCCCTACGCTGGAGTATCTGCACCTGTTCACCGCTACCGGAACATTGACACCGGGGATGCTGGGGCGCGTATATACCTTTCTGGACTGGGATGGATGGAGCGGGGAGCGCGTTGTACTGCGGCCTGAAGGCACCATTCCCATAGCCAGGTTGTTCGCAGAAAAGTCACGCGCCGTCAAAGAGGGTAGCGTAGCGCGCCTCTCCTACGTTGGAAATGTGTTCTCGTTCGAGGGGACCGGGAAGGAGAATAGGGAGCAATGGCAGTGCGGTGTGGAGCTCATCGGGGGAGGAGGTGCCCTTGCCGATGTCGAGCTCGTCAAGCTGGCATCTGAGATCATTGAGGCCCTTGGCATCGGAGCGCTAGAAGTCGGCCTGTCTCACGCCGGTCTAATCAAGGCACTCATAGCAAAGCTCGGGCTCGGGGATGAAGAACAGACCAAGATATTCGACCAGGTGCTGGAGGGGAACATAAAGGCATTGGGTGGGGTCAAGACCAGGGATAAAGAGCTCAAGAAGGCACTTAATATTCTACTAGACATAAAGGGCGACTCGGCTGGATATCTTGAGAACATAAGCGCCGTAGCCGGAAAATCGCTGGCCGGGCTGGAGCCCAGCTTGAACGACTTCACGCAGGTTGCAAAGATGCTTAGCTCCGCTGGCTGCAAATATCATATAGACATAACGTCAGGCAGGGGTTTTGAATACTATACCGGGGCCATGTTCCAGTTCTACGTTGCCGGGAAGAAGATCGGCGGGGGCGGCCGGTACGATGACCTGATATCGCTGGTGGGGGGGCCGCATATGCCGGCCTCCGGTTTCGCCCTGTATGTAGACCGGCTGATAGATATGCTGAAGTTCGAGGAAGAAACGGGAGACAGGTTGCTCCTCAATATCGGTAAGGCCAGGGACGAGGAGGTATCCGCCTGTCTGAAGCTGGCGCAATCGCTACGGAAATCAGGCTGTATCGTAGCCTTCGAGCTGAAAGGGAAGAGCGCTGATGACTTCAGGTGGATAATCACCCCGTCCGGCAAAGGCCTCTTCAAGCTTGTCGATAGAAGTACATTGAAGCAGATTGAAGTATCGTCTGAGTCCGAGATAAAGAAGGCGATAGAGGGCACGCGGTGAAGCTGGCGTTGCCCAAGGGGAAGCTTCAGAGGGAAACCGCCTTACTTCTTGACAGGGCTGGTTTCGGCCTCGATGACTACAATGAGCGTTCACGCTCTTATCGACTGAAATCATCGCGTTTCCCCGATATGTTCATAAAGGTTTTCCGCGAGCGCGACATACCTATCCAGATAGCTATCGGAAACTACGATATAGGTATCTGCGGCCTGGACTGGATGGGCGAGCTCATGGCGAAATACCCTGCGAGCGACTTGATGAAGCTCAGGGACCTGGGCTACGGCGGGTTCGACTTGTGCGCCGTTGCCGGCAGGAGGAGCGGAGTAGCATCAGCCCGGGACTTGAACAGCTGTTTTGAAAAGGTGCGCATCGTCAGCGAGTACCAAAACATAGCGGAAGCCTTCGCGCTGAAGTACAGGCTCAGGCGCTTCAGCATACTGCCGATACTGGGCGCCGGCGAAGTCTATCCACCCGAGAGCGCCGATGTGGCTATCATCCCCAAGATGGCGGCCAGGAAGCTGGCCTCTTTCGACCTTGCGCCGATAGCGGAGATAATCACCTGCGGCGCCTGTCTCATAGCTAACAAGAAGAGCATGAGCCGCGTCAGCCTGAGCGAAATACTGATGAGCCTTAAGCCATATATAACTGAAGCCCAGGTCGTTGAGGAGTTGAAGATCGAGGAGAGGGGTGGGGGTAAGGGCACTGTCTCATGCGCTGAGATGGCCGACGGTGACGTTCGATTGGCCCTTCCCGATGGACACCTCATGAAGACCACCGCTGAGCTGTTGGGCCGAACCGGCATGGGCATCGAAGGCTACAGCGAAGATTCGCCGACGCACAGACCGACTATAGATATGCCAGGCGTGTCCATTAAGATGATTCGGCCGCAGGACATGCCGCTTCAGGTAGCCAATAATAACTTTGACCTGGCGATCACCGGCGAGGACTGGCTGAGCGATCACCTTTACCGCTTTCCTTCAAGCCCGGTGAGCAAGGTGCTCAAGCTGGGCTTCGCCAAAGTAAAGATAGTGGCGGTGGTCGGGGGAGACTTTCCGGCCAAAAACATCGGCGAACTGCGCGAGATGGTGCGTCGTGGTGAACTTGGCTCGGTGCGTGTGGCCTCGGAATACGTGAACGTCGCCGATAAGTACGCGCGCGACAATCGCCTGACAGGATGCAGGATTATTCCTACCTGGGGCGCCAGCGAGGCCTTCCTACCGGAGGATGCCGACCTTCTTATTGAAAACACCGAGACTGGTGAAACGCTGCGCAAGCACAACCTTCGCATAATCGATACATTATGTGACTCTACATCGTGCATTATCGGTAATAATAATGCGCTTGCCGACTCGCGAAAGAGAGATCGCATCGGCCGTCTGGTCAAAGCTATCGAGAACGCTATAAAATAGCAATCGGAGGGGTCTATTTCGAAAGATCCCCTCTGCAATAATCAAAGGTCTTGGGGATGCCGTTAATCTATTATCATCTTAGCATTGCCAGCGAGGCAGCGGAAAAGCTGGGGAGCCCGATACTGCTCGATAATATTGAGTACTATCTCGGTGGGGCCATCTCGCCCGACGCACATTCCCTGAGCAACGTATCGAGGCAGCAGACCCATTTTTTTGATTTGGCAGACTATGATGAGCAGAGCGGGCCGAACCTGATGTTTCAACAGCACCCCTGTTATAGCGACGGCAGTGAGCTCGCTGAGGGGACGCGGGCTTTTATTGTCGGCTACGTCTGCCATCTTATAGTCGATGACACATGGGTAACGGATATCTATCGGCCGTTCTTCGGCAGGAAGTCGCCGTTGCACGGGGATACGGCGGCCAATATGCTCGACCGTTTGCTGCAGTACGAGGCGGATCGCCGCGAGCGGCTGGACAAGTCCAGGCTGGCTGCGATAAGGGCCAAGATTCATGCCTGGAACGCCGATATGGATATCGGTATTGTGGATAACACAGCTCTGTGCAACTGGCGCGATTTCGTCTGGGCTACAACGGTGCGCGAGGTGAATTACGCCGACCTAAAGCTGTTCACGCAGAGTTTTCTGGTCTCCAGGGAGAGGGTCAGTGTGGAGCAGGCGGAGGCGTTCCTCAAGGATATGCCCGACAAGATTGCATGGGTGGTAAAATATGTCGGAGAGGAGAGGCTGGCAGCCTTTCGAGTGAAATGCATCAACCGTTCGGTGGAGACGGCGAGGGAGTATTTAAAATGAAGATAGTCAAGGGTTTCGATGCGGCTGTAGCTGCTTTGGAGAGGCCGCCCTTGGCCTCCGCCGAGGCGGCGCACAGAATTGCCGTCGAGAAGATAATAGCCGATGTGCGCCGGCGCGGTGATACTGCTCTAAAAGAACTAGCAAAGAAGTTCGATGGCGTATCATTGAGAAGCCTGACTGTCACGGACAATGAGATCGCTGCGGCCTATCGGATTGTTAATCGTGAGCTGATCGATGCTCTGAACACGGCGGCGGAGCGCATCCGGGCTTTCCATCTTACGCAACTCCGCCACAGCGTCAGGGAGTTCATGGAGGAGGGGGTTGGCCAGATTGTGAATCCAATAGAGAGGGTGGGGGTCTACGCCCCCGGCGGCACGGCCAGCTACCCCTCCACCGTCCTGATGACCGTTATCCCGGCGCGCGTTGCCGGGGTGAAGCATATCATAGTCGTAACACCTCCAGGCGAGGGCGGCAAGGTGCCGCCGGCGACGCTGGTCGCAGCTGATATAGCAGGAGCTGACGAGGTATTCAAAGTCGGCGGCGCGGGCGCCGTCGCGGCGCTGGCATACGGCACCAGGTCGATACGGAAGGTGGACAAGATATGCGGGCCGGGCAATATCTTCGTTACCATCGCCAAGAGGCTGGTCTACGGAGAGGTGGATATCGACGGCCTGGCCGGGCCCACGGAGACTATTGTCATCGCCGATGATGCGGCTTCGCCGAAGCACTGCGCGCTTGATTTGCTGGCGCAGGCGGAGCATGATATCTTATCATGCGCTATTCTGATAACGACGTCATCCAGGCTGGCATCGGCGGTCGAGAAGGAGATCGAGAGCCAGCTGAAGAAGCTGGAGCGGGCGGATATCGCGCGACGTTCGCTCAAGGAGAGGGGCTGTATAGTTATCGTAGATGATATGGAGCAGGCCATTGAGCTGGCCAACATGTATGCGCCGGAGCACCTTTCACTGCTGACGCGGGATGCCTCGCTGTACGCCGAGGACGTGCGCAACGCTGGCGGTATCTTTATCGGGGACAGCTCACCTGAGGTGCTGGGCGACTACGTCGCCGGCCCGAGCCATGTCATGCCTACCGGAGGCAGTGCCAGATTCAACTCGCCTCTCAATGTTAACGATTTCTTGAAGACGACCAGCGTTGTGGCACTGGGCGACGATGACCTTGATACGCTGGGCCCCGCGGCTTCGCGTATCGCCCGTTCCGAGGGGCTCACGGCGCACGCGCGGGCGGCGGAGATAAGGTATAAGAAGAGCAAGGAAAGATGAAACCCATTGACATAACTAAACTAATAAGGAAAAGCGTATTGAAGATGAGGCCGTACACGCCCATCGTGCCGCCCGAGGTGCTGGCCGAGAGGGCAGGTCTCACCATGGACGATGTCATCAAGCTCGACGGCAACGAGAACCCGTATGGCTGCTCGCCTCGAGTTGGAAAAGCGCTGGCTAATTATCCCTATTTCAGCATCTATCCCGATCCGGACCAGCGCGAGGTGCGCTCGGCGCTATCGCGGTATACGGGGATCGATGCGTCGTGCATACTGGCGGGAGCGGGGAGTGATGAGCTTATCGACTTGATACTACGATTGTTCCTTGAGCCGGGCGACGGCGTGGTGAACTGCCCGCCGACCTTCGGGATGTACCCGTTCTGCACCGATGTCTGCGGCGGGCGCACCGTAGAGTTGGCGCGCGATAAGAAATTCGCCATCGACATCCCCGCTGTGGCTAAAGCGCTCGACAGTAAGGCCAAGGTCGTTTTCATCGCTTCGCCTAATAATCCAACAGGCAACCTCACACCCGAGGCCGACATCCTCGAATTAGTAAAGACTGGCAGGATCATCGTCGTCGACGAGGCCTATTACGAGTTCAGCGGTGTTACTGTGGCTTATCTGGTCGAGAAGTACAGCAACCTCATCGTGCTGCGCTCGCTGAGCAAGTGGGCCGGGCTTGCCGGGCTGCGGCTGGGCTACGGCGTCTTCGCGCCAGCCATCGTCGAGCAGCTGATAAAGATAAAACAGCCGTACAACATCAACGCCGCGGCGCATGTGGCGCTGCTGGAGTCGATGGCGGATATCAAATATCTCAAGGGCACCGTGAAGAAGATCATCGCGGAGCGCGAGCGGCTGTATGAACAGCTGTCGAAACTGAAGTTCCTGCAACCGTACCCGTCGCGTTCCAATTTCATACTGTGCGCCGTGACCGACGGCAACGCCCGCAAGATGCATGAGGCGCTGCGCAAGAAGGGCATCTTCCTGCGCTATTTCGATACGCCGCTGCTTAAGAACTGCATCCGCATCAGCGTTGGCAAGCCCGAGGACACCGACGCTGTTATCAAGGCGCTGAAGGCGGCGCATAAAGGCAAATGAATGTAGGGGCACGGCGCGCCGTGCCCCTACGTGGATTCCGGCGAAGGCCGGAATGACGGATTGTGTAGGGGCGAGGTCATCTCGCCCGATGTCGGGGGTGACCCCATTATCGAATAGGGGAGGTAAACCATGGCAGGCAAGAGATCAGCGACCGTGACACGCGAAACAGGTGAGACCAAAATAAGCGTTGCGCTCTCCCTGGACGGCACGGGCAAATCCTCTATAAAAACCGGATCCAAGATGTTCGACCATATGCTGGATCACGTGGCCCAGCATGGTTTATTTGACATAACGGTTAAGGCTAAAGGCTGGGATGAGCACCACCTGGCTGAGGATGTCGCCATCGCGCTGGGCCAGGCGCTGAACAAGGCGCTGGGCGATAAGAAGGGCATAGTGCGCATGAGCCATGCCATCGTACCCATGGACGAGGCTCTGGCCACCGTTGTTATCGATATCTCCGGCAGGGGATACGCCGTCCTGGACCTGCAGTTCACCAACAGGAAGATCGGCGACATGGAGTCCGATATGATACGCCACTTCCTCGAGACCTTCGCCGCCGAGGGCAAGATGAACCTGCACGCCCAGGTGCTCTACGGCACCAACGAGCACCACAAGGTGGAGGCGCTGTTCAAGGCCCTGGGCCGGGCGTTGGGCTCCGCCACGCGCATCGACCCGCGCATCGCGGGGAAGGTGCCGAGCACCAAGGGGAAGATCGAGGGGTAGGGGGAAGATGTAGAGCTAGGGGGAGCGAGTAGACAGGGAAAATCAACAGTGTTAGTATGAATCTACAGAAGATTATTGTAGGTTGATTGATATGGCGAACAAATATACTGCGGTGACCAAACGTGACGGCGCGTGGTGGATTGGCTGGATTGCAGAGCTTCCCGGGGTCAACTGTCAGGAACGAACCCATGCGGAACTTCTCAAGAGCTTGAAAGTTACTCTTAAGGAAGCTTTGGAGTTCAATCGGAAGGAAGCGATTCAAACAGCGTCTTCAGATTACTCGGAAGAAACCGTTACCGTATGAAGCGAACGGCACTGCTCAAATACCTGATGGAGAATGGCTGTATCTTTATCCGTGAGGGAAGCCGCCATTCATGGTGGAGCAATCTGGAACAGAATAAGAGATCATCAGTGCCTCGTCATAATGAAATCAGCGATCAGCTTGCCAAGAAGATTTGTAAAGATTTAGGTATTCCTCCGATTAGTTAGCAGTAGGTGATCAATTCACTTGCATTCTCGTAGCATTCTGAATTATATTGTGCTGGGTGAAAATCAGTGAAAAGTGACGGGCCGAGCCTCTTACAAGTAGCAGACAACATTTTCCGAATCGAAACTCCGTTGCTTACAGCGCAGTATCCTTCCGTCGCTTATATCATAAAGGATACGGCGTGTGTCATGGTCGATCCCAGCCCCTCCGCGAATGTGCCGGCCCTCCTCGATGCGCTGGATTCGCTGGCGATAAAAACGCTGGATTATATCCTCCCCACCCACCTGCATATGGACCACTACGGCGCTACGGGCGCCCTGTCCCGTCTCTATCCCAATGCTAAAGTCGCAGTGCACCCGCGTTATGCCAAACATGCCATCGACCCGAGGCGCATGGTCGAGGCCTTCAAACTGGTATTCGGTGCCGACTTCGAAGTAAAATTCGGCACGGTCGAGCCTGTGTCAGAAAACCGATTGTTAATGCCGAAGGATGGTGAGGTTATTGCAGTTGGCGATCGGGAACTTGAGTTTATCTATACGCCTGGGCACGCGCCGCACCATCTGTCGATATATGATCGAAAGTCGTGCGGATTGTTCTGCGGCGAGGCGCTCGGCCTGCCCGATTTTCAGTTGCCCGCGGCGCCTCCGATGAGCTTCGACCTCGAAGCCTATATCGGCTCGATCGAGAAGCTGATGAAAATGGACCTCGGCGCGGAGCTAATCTTCGTATCGCACGGCACGGTCGAGCGGGATGTAGATGCCGTTATGCAGCGGGCGACGCAGAATGTGCGAGCCTGCAGCGATATCGTGCTTGATGGATTGCGCAAGAACGAATCCCCGGATGCAATCGGACGGCGCATGGATGATGGGATGTGGCGAAGATACGGCGTGCGCGTGGGGCAGCGGGGCATTGGCGTTACGGTAGCCGGATTATCTATTTATTTCAAGAGCAAAGGGATGGTGTGACTTACCTCAGGCGTTTCCCAGGAAATCCAGTACTTCCTTGGTGAACCGGCCCGAGTTTCTCTCTGCCAGGGCGTGTGAGCCTCCATCGATAGTGACCAGCCTGGCCCCCTTTATACGAGAAGCCAGGGTCTCTGAGGACTTCGACGGCATGAGCCTGTCTCTGGTTCCGGTCATTACCAGCGTAGGGGCTTTTATCAGGTTCAGTTTGTTCAGAGCGTTGTGTGTGAACATAGCCTCGATCTGACCCGCCGGCACCTTGGTTATGCCGAGCCGTACCATAAGACTGGCCATAGGCACGATGACCATCCTGTTGAAAGGCTCGTTAAAAGAAAGCGCTGCTATGGCGGCCGTCAGCTTGCGCAGGTCTGCCCCCGCGAGACCTGGACCCGATCGCTTCCAGTTTGGGGTGGTCGCTTCTGCCAGGTCAATGATCATATCACGGAGGGGCTCCCCCCCCGCGCTGGTGCTGAATAGAATCAGCTTATCCACCCTCTGCGGGTTATCGATGGCGATACACTGAGCGATCATGCCCCCCAGAGAGCCGCCCAGGATGTGCGCCTTGTCGATACCGAGGTGGTCCATCAGGGCGAGGGTATCGCCGGCCATCATCCTGGTGCTGTACGGCCCGGCCGGCTTGTCGCTGCCGCCGATTCCCCTGTTGTCGAAAATGACGACGCGGTATTGCTTGCTGAAGGCATGTAGTAGCGGGAGCCACATGTTCTTTACAGTCGCGAATCCTGCGATAAGTATCAGGGGCTGTCCGTTACCACGGACTGTGTAACTAAGATTGATGTCACCTGCTTTAACCAGCGTCATTTAAACCTCCATGTCAGCCATTTATTTAAAAGCGGCGAGTTTCAAACCCACGATGTTACGGTATGAATTTACCATGTGAGAGAACCGCTCGGCAAGTCGAGGCTCCGACATTTTCTGCGGATGCACCCGTCAGTTATCACGTGTAGAAATAGGTAGGGCGGGTTTAACAAAGTGTAACCCGCCGTTTATTTTTTATCTAATCCCCCTTGGTCCCCCTTTACGAAAGGGGGATTTTTAAAAATTAGGGGATACCCCCAGTGCTCCCGGTCCTTCCGCGGAAGGACACCTCTCTGAAATTAAACCTTCAACTCTTTCCCGGTGAGCCTGCGGAAGGCTTCAACGTATCGGTCGGTCGTCTGCTTTATAACCTCGTCGGGCAGCATCGGCGCCGGCGGGGTCTTCTTCCATCCCGAGGCCGTGAGCCAGTCGCGCACCGGCTGCTTGTCGAAGCTGGGCTGGGACTTGCCCGGCTCGTACTCGCTGGCCTCCCAGAAACGGCTTGAGTCCGGAGTGAGCAGCTCGTCTATCAGTATCAGCTTGCCGTCCACAACGCCGAACTCCATCTTGGTGTCGGCGATGATGATGCCTTTGCCCAGCGCGTAGTTGTGGGCGAACTGGTATATCTCCAGGCACTTGTCCGATATCTCCTTGGCCCGCCTGGCGCCGACGAGCTTCTTCATCTCTTTGAAACTCAAGGGGAGGTCATGCCCTTTATCGGCCTTAGTCGTGGGCGTGAATATGGGGATGGGCAGCTTCTCGCTCTCCTCCATCCCGGCGGGGAAGCGCTCGCCCGATATCGTGCCCTTCTCCTTGTATTCGGACCAGGCCGAGCCGGATATGTAGCCGCGTATGACACATTCTACTTCAACGCGCTCGGCCTTCTTGACAACCATCGACCGTCCCGCGAGGTAGTCGGGGAAGCCGTAGTTGCCGTAGCACGCCGTCTTGCCGTAGTTCTCGTTGAGCCAGTCGGCATCGTCGATAACTTTTATGACGTGATTCGGTATGATGTGCTCTGTCTTATCGAACCAGAAGGCGGATATCTGGTTCAGCACGGCGCCTTTATAGGGGATGCCGCAGGGCAGCACCACATCGAAGGCGGAGATGCGGTCGGTGGCGACAAAAAGCATGCTGTCGCCCAGGTCGTAAGAGTCGCGCACCTTGCCGCGGTACATCAGGTTGGAGAGCTCGGTCTTGAGAATTATTTCCATCGTTCCTCCGCAGATAGTCAATTAAAATATGATATGTTGCCGATTATCGAGTTAATATCGCTATGCCGTTCCGCCGTCCAGAGTGCATCCAGCACGATCATGGCGGAATCATTTATGGATAATATGGATATGCCGTAAAGGCTCTCTGTCGACAGGAAAAATGTTGCGTATGCGGACGAGCGGCCGCAGAACGTCATGGTCGCTACCTTATCAGGTTGCGGAATCCATTTTTCGCTGATTAGCTCCCTCAAAGCCCCTTCCAGGTTGGATTTGTTCTCGGCGACCGCTGCCGGCAGCTCTCCGTATTCTATATATAGCGAGGCGTTGCCATCCGGACTGATATATTGCATCGAGCCCTTTTTCGGTTCTCCCTCATTGTCGTATTGTCCGTAGTAGGTTTCGGAGGCGATGGCCCATCCCTGCGGCAGGTAGCCGATTGTCGGTTTGCTCGGCGCGGCAGGCGTAGGCGTCGGTGTGGTGGGTTGGGTGGTGGCGCTGGGGGCGTTCGACCCTCCGCCGCAGGCCGCGGTGTATGTCGTCAACAATATTAATAGTATCGCAATAGCCCGACCGCTTCTCTTCATATATATAGGGCTTCTCTCTATGTATAAGATGTCGATTCTACATGGCCGGTTTGAATACGTATATCTGGGTGTCCTTCGGGAGCTGATTCGCTTTCAATTCTACCACTGAGCCGTCTATCTTCTTGACGTTCTTCTTGCCCTTTAGGAACGGGTCGGCGTTGGCCACGGGGAATTTCGGGCACCTGTCTGTCTGGAAGTGCATCGGTATCACCACTTTCGGCTTGAGCTGCGCGATGACCTTATCGGCGGCGGCTGCGTCAATGGTGAAGAACCCGCCCACCGGTATCATCAATACATCCACCTTCCCGATCTCGGCGATCTCTTTATCGGTGAGGACGCGGCCTAAATCTCCCAGGTGGCAGACCTTCATATCGTCGACTGTGAAGGTGAATATCGTATTGTCGCCGCGTTCCTTGCCTCCGCATTCGTCATGGCAGCTGGCCGTGCCGCGGAACTCCATGCCCTTGGCCTGGTTCTTGCCGGCGCTCTTGATTATCTGCGGCTTTCCGGGGATGCTGTTCACGTTGTTGTGGTCGTCGTGACTGTGGCTCATCGTGACGACATCCGCCGGCTCCTTGATCGGCTTATACTCGAGCCCGAATACCCCCGGGGTATACGGGTCGGTGATGATTTTTACTCCTTTATCCGATGTGATCAAGAACGAAGCATGTCCCAGCCATTTTACCTTCATACGAACCTCCCGTTTATTTCGAATGTAATCATTATATATTATTGAGAAAGGACGAAGTTGACCAGTGTCCGCACTATGACGCCGGTCTCGCCTTTGACCACCACGCCTTTATCCTTATCGGACGTCGATGTGCCGGCTATGTCGATGTGCACCCATGGCGTGTCCTCGATGAATTCGTGCAGGAACTGGGCCGCGGTTATGGCCCCGCCGTACCTGCCGCCGGAGTTCTTCACGTCGGCCACATCGCTCTTGTTCGATTCCTTGTAGTCGTCGTCGAGGGGCATCTGCCAGATGCGCTCGCCGGTCTCTTTGCCCGCCGCGATGACCCTATCGATGAGCTTCTGGTCGTTGCTGAAACCGCCGCTGTAATGGTCGCCCAGCGCCACGTGGCAGGCGCCGGTCAGGGTGGCGATATCGATGACGGGGGAGAGCCCCTGCTTGCGCGCCCAGCTCAGCGCGTCGGCCAGGATGAGCCGCCCCTCCGCGTCCGTGTTCACCACCTCGATAGTCTTGCCGTTGGAGGCCTTGAGCACGTCGCCGGGCTTGGTAGCGGTGCCGCTGGGCATGTTCTCGGTTGCCGGCACGATCGCCGTAACATTTACCTTCGGTTTCAGCTCGGCGATGGCGCGCAGCGCCGATATCACCGCTGCACCGCCGGCCATGTCGCCCTTCATGTCGCCCATGCCCTCGGACGGCTTTATCGAGATGCCGCCGGAGTCGAAGGTCAGGCCCTTGCCCACCAGCCCGATGGTGCGTTTCGACTTCTTATCGCCCTGATATTTGAGAACTATCATCTTGGGCGGCTCCGCGCTGCCCCGCGCCACGCCTAGGAGTCCGCCCATCTTCATCTTCTCCAGGTCTTTCTTCTCGAATACGGTGCACTCCAGCCCGAAATCTTTGGCGACCTTCTTTGCCGTGTTGGCCAGGTCGGTAGGCGTCATAAAGTTGGACGGCTCGTTGTCCAGGTTGCGTGCCAGTATGGTGGCCTCGGACATGATGCGGCCTGTCTCGATGCCTTTCTTCAGTTTGGTAAGGGCTTTTGTATCGGGTGTCACGATAGACAATTTATTTATATCGCCGTTCTCGTCCTTCTTCGATTTATGTTTGCGGAAGGTGTACGTGCCGAGCATGGCTCCCTCGGTGATTGCCTGTGCCGCTACCTCCGGTGCGATGCCGCCGGCTCCGGCGCCGTGAAGGATGGTCGCCGCTTCTTTGACCGAGGCTTTCCTCAAGTAGCGGCAGGCCTCCGCGGCCGTGTTGCGTATAACGTTCGCGCTCAGGTCTTCCTTCTTGCCCAGCCCGATGACCAGCACCTTGGCCGCCTTGATCTTGCCCATGGTGTGGATCAGGGTCATCTCGCCCTTCTTGCCCTTTATCTCGCCGCTCTTGATCATCTTTGTAACAGCCCCGCCCAGCGCCTTATCCACCGCGGCGGTAGCCCCGCCCGGCTGTTTTGTACCTTCGAAAAGATTGACGATGATAGCGTCCGCTGCGACTTTTACGATGTCACCGGTTACGGCTGTTACTTTCATATTTACCTCTCTATCAAATTGTCATTGTCCGACTTGATCGGGCAATCTAGGGCGGGCGAATGCCATTCGCCCCTACGGCTCGGCGGGTTTCGAACCCACCCTACATTTATATTCCAATTATCGTGTAGGGGCGAACCTATGTGTTCGCCCGCTGTGGGCAGACACGCAGGTCTGCCCCTACGAAACGTTCGACGTCGGGCGAGACAACCTCGCCCCTACCAATTCGTCATTCCGGCGGAGGCCGGAATCCACGTAGAGACGCAACATATTGCGTCTCATTATATAAGCAACGAGATTGCCACGTCGCCTTCGGCTCCTCGCAATGACTTAAACTTCAACCCCCTGTATCCCCCAATCTTGGGGGAATTTAAAAATAGGGGACACCCCTAAAACCCTGGCAGGAGAAGATTCTCCTGCACCTCTATGCCGCTATCTTTCCACCTCACGCACGATCTTCTCGATCGCAGGTGCTATATCCTTCGATGTATCTACGGCGAAGTGGTTCCTGCGGATCCTTTCCGCCGTCGCCGTCATTTTCTTATAGACATGCCAATCCGCGTCGGACTTGTCGTTCGGGTCGTCTCCATTGCGACGGCGCTCCAGTCGCTGCTGCACCACCTCGGTCGGCGCTTCCACCCGCACCAGTACTAGCTTTGCATCCGCTCTCTCGGCGATGCGGTAGAGATGCTCGCGGTGATATTCTATCAGGTTCGTAGCGTCGAAGATGACGGAGACTCCTTTGCGCAGCAGGTCACCGATGAGGGCGTGGCAGGCGCGGAACAGGCGCTCGCTCTCGCTTGCGCTGTAGCTCGGCTTTGGCGCAAGTATCTGCCTCATGGCGTCGGACTCTATTATGGGGAGGGGCAGGCGCTCTGCCAGCCGCCGGCTGAAGTAGGACTTGCCGCTGCCGGGCAGGCCGCTGACGACGATGAGCGCAGGGGAGGCGGCGGGCTCGGGCAGCGCGCCCAGGCTGTCCTTCAGCTTTTTGACATCCGACATCAGTTGGCTGTCGTTCATGGATGTAATTATATCAAGGATTTGGGAGAAAAGGATAACGGTTCATATAAGCCTTCTTTCGCTTGAATATTGCAGTCGAGCAGCATCTGCATTGTGGTAAAATCTCCTCATAAGGTTAAAGCCTCTCCCCCTTTGTAAAAGGGGGACGAAGGGGGATTTAGAGCCCTGATGTTGTCCTATAACGGAGATCTTCTACTATACTCCAGAGAATTAAGAAATAATATGACTGATGCTGAGCGGCATCTCTGGATCAAGCTGAGAAGGAAGCAGTTAAAGGGATATCAATTCTATCGCCAGAAGATTATCGGAAGTTATATTGTTGATTTCTATTGCCCGAAAGCTAAACTGGTTATTGAGGTGGATGGGTCACAACATTATTCTGCAGAAATGTTAGAAGCGGATGGGCAAAGGGACGAGTATTTGAGGGAGAATGCTTTGACAGTAGTAAGGTTCTCTGATCTGGAAGTGCTTAAGAATCTCGAAGGTGTGATTACAAGGATTTTGGAGTTTTTATAAATCCCCCTCAATCCCCCTTTACCAAAGGGGGAGAACTATTTGACCAGGCTGTCGTTCATGGAAGTAATTATATCAAGGATTTCAATCGGCTGCGCTAGGTGAATGGAATATCGGGATGTCTGCCGTTCGATTCCTTTTTGGGTGCACCAAAGTGTATTTTCACGAATAAATCTGAATCGTACACATATATGAAAGCCTCATTATTTAATGACTTATTTGCGTGTCGGGTATGATAATAATTCGCCAACCATTCCAGAGCTATTGATGATTGTTTTGATAGAATGTCCTATAGATGCGTTAGCCTCCCATATAGTACTATAAAGAGAAGAGACGTTGTTTATAATGCGACTTTTCGTTATCCTAAAACAGGTAAAGGTCCCTGCAGGTACAGTAACATTTTCGACACTCACAACGTGATAAGTATAATTATCTATGTTACTAGTAGTTTGAATTTGTCCCATAAAGGACCAAGTTGAGGTAGTATTTTCAGTCTCTTCCCAAGTCGTGCCTATTTGTAGACTATTAGGTATAATCGGATAATGATAAGATGTTATTACGTTGAGATTTGTTCCATTAATAATTGTTGCGACGTATCTTCTTTCAACTTTCTCCCCAGTGGACTTATCGTAGTTAACAGTTACTTCAGAAAGTCCTTCGAACGTTGGAGAAATGCTTTCCTTTTGAATATAACAATCTGTGCCGTTGATTACTTCTTCGCCAGTTATAGTTGCAGTAAAAATATAGGTTCCATTCCAAGTGACTCTAGTTATCCAAGTATCTCCCATCTTCCATGTGGGCAGAGCGCTTGAAGGTGTCTGTAGATTGTTCCCACAGGATACGGAAAAGATTAGAGAAAGACTCATCATAAAGGCTACAGATAAGAGAGTTTTGTTCATAACTACATTAGCAATCCTATCCGAGGTCTTATTGTATGTCAAGAATGGGCTGTTAGTAGCGCGGTAAAAATGGCGATTACTTGCCGCCCAGCTCTTTGGCCCGCTTGTGGGCGGCGGCAACGGTCTCGGCGAGAAGCTCCTTGAACCTGCCGCTCTCCAGCACGGCGATGCCGGCCGCTGTAGTGCCCCCCGGGGAGGTCACCTGCTTGCGCAGATCCTGGGGGGATTTAGGTGATTGCTTGGCCAGCAGGGTGGCCCCCAGCACCGTCTCCAGCACCAGCTCGCCGGCGGTCTCGCGCGGCAGCCCCACGCGCACGGCGGCATCGACGAGGCCCTCGATCATGTAGAAGACGTACGCCGGGCCGCTGCCGCTGACGGCGGTGGCCATGTCGATGTATTTCTCATCGCTGAAATATATTTCCTCGCCCAGGGCGTCGAGGATAGTCTGTGCCAGATTCTTCTGTTTCGCCGTCACTTTGTCCGAGGTGGTCCATGCCGTCATGCCGACGCCGATCTGCGCCGGGGTGTTGGGCATGGCCCTGGCTATTTGATTGTGATTGAGTCCTTTTGAAATGGTGGCGATCTTTGCTCCGGCGATGATGGACAGCACGAGCTGGCCTTTTGAGATAGTTCCTTTGAGCTCGGGGAGCAGGGCAGGCAGGGTTTGCGGCTTGACGGCGAGAACAACGAGCCCGGCATCCTTTATCGCTGAGCTGTAATCCCTGCTCGTTTTGACTTTGTAGGTGCTCTTGAGGGTATCCAGGCGGGAGGCGTCGATATCGCAGATGCTGATGTCCTGCGGGGAAAGCGAACCTTTGGCCAGGATGCCGCGGATTATCGTCTCCCCCATGGCGCCCCCGCCGATAATCGCTATTTTCACGAGGCCTCCGCCAGAGCTTCCACCATCAGGTCTTTGACCTTCTCCGGTGATTTATCTTTCAGATGTATCTGCCTTTTGCATTTGACATCGCCGAATTTTATCTCGTCCGATGTGGTTTTGATAGTTCCCGCCAAGAGGATTACTATATCATCCTCCGCATCCTTCTTCAGTCTTTTTATATGTTTATTTACAGCTTCAATTACTTCGTTAAGCTTTGCTTTGGTTAATGTGATGGTAGCGAATACGGCAAATCCTCCGGCGAGGAATTCTGCGCCCAGGCGCTGTGTTTTGACAGATACGTCACCAATGGCCTCCAGGTCCCATATAAATGTTTCGGGAGAGGTTACACGTCCCAACTGTAACAAAAGATTCCTTTGCGATGCATCCATTCTTGAAGTCCCCCTTTCAAATTGAGCGATTAATCTCTAGGCGTTCACCAAATATGATACGGCCCAGCCGCACCATTGTGGCTCCCTCCTCTACAGCTATTTCAAAGTCGTTGCTCATCCCCATCGAGAGGTGTTCCATTCCAAAAGAGTCGCGCAATTCGCGCAGCTCCCTGAATATCGGGCGTACTTCCTCCGGTTCGTCAACCAGCGGAGCGATGGTCATGAGCCCCCTGATCGACAGGTTGGGCAAACTGGATATCTCCGCTACCGCCCCGGATAATTTGTCCTTCTCGAATCCTCCCTTTGTCTCTTCGCCGGCCACATTAACTTGCAGCAGGACGGGAACAACCTTTTCCGCCTGCGCGCTGACCGCCTGTGCCAGCCTTACCGAATCGATGCTATGAATTATATCAAAAATTTTCAAAGCTGTCTGGACTTTGTTGCGCTGCAGGTGTCCGATCATATGCCAGGTGGAATGGAGCCCCCGTTCTGATAATCGCATGATCCTGCGCTCGGCATCCTGCACGCGGCTCTCTCCGAAGTTACTGATGCCAGCCCCGGCGGCTGCTTGTATATCGGCGTCCTCTACGTATTTGGTTACAACAATCAGCGTGATATCGCCGGGATTTCGGCCGGCCCTGGCCGCCGCCCGGTCGATGCGCGCTTTGACATCTTTTATATTGTTAGCGATATCCATATCAGCAGACCCCGCACCTGTGGCACTCGGTGGCGATGGGGCAGGGGGGCGTCGTTCTATTCTCCCCCGCCCGTTCCATCTCCGTCTCCAGGTAGTCGTTCTTCACTCCGGAGTCGATATAGCTCCACGGCAATCGTTCCTTTATCGGTATCTCCCGGCCGATGTAGTCAACTGAATCGACGGAGCATTCCGACAGAGCCCGGCGCCATGTGGAAAGCGACCTATCCCTGGCTGTCGTGACCAGCGCCGGGGTCAGCCTGCTGTCGCCGCGCGAGAGCAGGCCCTGGACGGCGGCCCACGGCACGCTCTCGGATTTGACCTCTACCCCTCTTTTTTCAAGGCGGCGTTTCAAATGTGAGAGACGCTGGCGCAGGATTTTCTCGCTGGCCATGGGAAGCCTCTGGAACGGAGTGCCTGCCTTGGGCACGAATGGCTCGATGGTGAGAATGACATGACAGCCTGTACGTCTGCGCTCAGCTAAATCCTTTATCTCGGATGTAAGTTTAACGATTTCTTCCACATCGTCATCGGTCTCGGTGGGCAGGCCGATCATAAAATAGAGCTTTAATTGGCGGAAGCCCATGCCGATTACTTTACCCGCAGCCGACATAATATCGTCTCTGCTGATGCCCTTGTTTATTGCGCAGCGCAGCCTGTCCGAGCCTGCTTCCGGCGCGAGCGTCAGGCTCTCGGTTCCGCTATCCTTCAATGCTGTCAGCACCGCATCCGATATCGGTTTGACGCGGAGCGAGCTCACAGATATGCTGACTCCCAGCTTGCACAATTGGGATACCAACTCATCGATCTCGGGATGGTCCGATACACAGGCTCCAAGCAGTCCGATCTTGTTAGTGAGCTTCAACCCCAGTTTGCACTGGTTCAGCAGGTTGGCTGCCGAACGGAAACGGTAGGGCCTGAACAGGTAGCCGGCGAGGCAGAAGCGGCAGCCCCAGGGACAGCCGCGTGCGATCTCTACGAGGTACATGTTGCTGAATTCGGTATCGGGTGTGATGATGCCGGATGTCGTGGCGAAATAATCTATGTTGCGGGCCCATTGCCTGATTATCTTTCTGCCGACTGAGAGTTGCGGCACATGCATCCCGTCGATTTTGGAGATTTCACTCAATAGCGCGTCTCGGTTCGCTCCGGCCGTTCCGGTCAGGATATCGACCAGCGGCGGCAGGATGACCTCGCCCTCCCCGACAGCGAACGCATCTATAACTGAGGCCAGGGGCTCAGGATTGGCCGTGATGCAGGGTCCGCCCGCGATTATCATCGGATGTGACGGGCTTCGATCTTTGGAGTGCAAAGGTATCGCACTGTCAGCCAGTATTTCCACCGCATTGAAATAGTCCAGCTCGTTGGAGATGGAGAAAGCGAGGAGCGCAAAGTCATCGAGAGGACGTTCCGATTCGACACTCTTGCCCTTTCCATCCTGGAATACGCGCTCGCATACTATGTTGCTGTAACTGTTGAGGAATCTATATATTGTCTGTAAGCCGAGACTGGACATGCCTACGTGATATGTGCTGGGGAAGATTAATGCTACCGGGATCTTTCCACCCCAATCTTTGATGATTGTACCTCGCTCTTGGGAGAGCAAGGATCGAGATGGATTGTTCCCCTTCATGTCACGCCGTTATGCTTGCCGTATCATTTTACCGTTGCCTACGATGGCGATCTCAATAATCTTACCGCAGCCGGGGCAGGTCATTGTAAGAGTGATCGGCCGTGACATCGCTCTCTCGGCGATAGCGGTGACAGTAGTGTCAATATCGTCGAGGCGCTGGTCCAGGTTATCCAGTTTCTCCTGGAGCTGTTCCAGGGATTGAGCCTTTTCTCTTGTGAAGCGATCGTTCTTCTGTGCCAAGGTTTCCTCCTCACTTGGTAGCTAGGAACGCGATACCCATAATGAACAATACTAATGCTATTAAAAGGCAAATCCATCCACCTATGCGCAGAGAGCCGCTTTCAATATGAAAGGCGCCATAGCCTTTCACGTCTTTACGCTGACAGATCGCATCGTCAATTTTTCTATCGTCAACCCTGGCTCTAAGAAATGCAGTTATGAATAATAATAGAAAAAATGCAGCCATGCCCAGTATGATATATGCGTCCTTATTCATAGTAGTAGCCCCCCTTCTAGCTGCATTTGGTATAACCGCAGCTATGGCAGATCTGGCATCCCTCCTGATATACTAACATACCTCCGCAATCGGGGCACTGTCCTCCCGTATTCACTGTAGGTACCGAATGAGGTGCATTAATAAGTTTCTTGGGGATACTGTCAATAGCAGGTTTCTCGCTTTCGACTCCGTTGCTTATACGGTTGCCGAGCACAGTTGCGATGGCATCCGGGCAGGAGAGTATGGAGTGCCCCTGTTCCCAGGCGATGGAAGGGCATCTTATGCCGCGAATGTGTTTGACTACGGCTGAAGCGTCCACGCCGGACCGCAGCGCCAGCGAGATTAGCCGGCATGTGGATTCAAGCTGTGCCGAAGCACAACCACCTGCTTTGCCCAGACTGGAGAATACCTCGCAGATGCCATGTTCGTCGGAATTGACGGTGACATAGATATTGCCGCATCCGGTGGCTACCCTTTCGGTTACGCCGTTGGTAACCCGCGCCCGTTTCCTCGGCTCGAGCGCTCTGGTTGTCTCCTGTTTTTGTTTTCCTGAGACGCTGAGGACCTGTTTATCCTTGCTTCTATCCCGATATATAGTTATGCCCTTGCACCCTTCGGCATATGCCATGAGGTAGGCCTGAGAGATGTTTTCCTTGGTGGCGTTCTGAGGGAAGTTTATCGTTTTAGAGACAGCATTATCTGTATATTTCTGGAAGGCGGCCTGCATCTTAACGTGCCACTCCGGGCTTATGTCGTGGGCGGTGACGAATATCTTGGCTATCGTTGGCGGTATGCCGTCGATACCGTGCAGGCTTCCTTTACTGGCCAGCTCCTTCATCAGCTGCTCTGAGTAGAAGGCTTCCTTCCGGGCTATCTCGTCGAAATAGGGATTGACCTCCAGCAGCGCATCGCCATCCAGGATGTTGCGTATATAGCTCAGAGCAAACAGGGGTTCAATGCCGCTCGAGCAATTTGCTATGATGCTCAGCGTCCCCGTCGGCGCGATGGTCGTGCGTGTTGCGTTCCGTACCCTCGGGCCGCCTTTTTTTCCGTATTCGCTGCCGTCGAACGCAGGGAAGACGCTCCTCTCTTCTGCCAGGGCCGTCGATGCTTTGGTGGCGGTCTTGTCGATGAAGCGCATCACATTCTCAGCTGTCTTCAATGCCTCATCTGAATTGTACGGGATGCCAAGTTTAATAAGAAGATCGGCGAAGCCCATGATCCCCAGGCCTATCTTCCTGGTCTTTTTAGTCATAGCCTCTATCTCGGGAAGAGGAAACTTATTCTTATCGATCACATTGTCGAGGAATCTGACGGCGGTCCTCACCGTATTCTCTAACTTGTCATAATCTACAGCCTTCTTTTCGTTATTGACCATGCGGGCCAGGTTTATCGACCCCAGGTTGCATGATTCGTAAGGGAGAAGCGGCTGCTCTCCGCAGGGGTTGGTGCTCTCGATTATTCCCAGATTTTTATTTGGGTTGTCCCTGTTTATCCGGTCGATGAATATTAGCCCGGGATCGCCGGTTTTCCATGCCATTTCGACGATGGTGTCGAATATCTTCTTGGCGTTGAGCTGCCCAAAAACCGCCCCGTCTTTAGGGTTGATAAGATTGTAATCTTTGCCGGCCTCTGCCGCTTTCATAAACTCGTCGGTTACCGCGACTGAAAGGTTGAAATTTGTCAGGGTGTCATCATTCTCTTTCGCTGTGATGAACTTCTCTATATCGGGGTGGTTCACGCTCAGGATGGCCATGTTGGCGCCGCGGCGCATCCCTCCCTGCTTGATGACGTCCGTGGCTGCGTCGAAGACCTTCATAAAGGAGACGGGGCCGCTGGCCACCTTTCCCGTTGAGCCGACGGTGTCGCCCTCCGGCCGCAGCCTTGAGAATGAGAATCCGGTTCCGCCTCCGCTCTTGTGGATGAGGGCGGTATATTTAATAGCGTCAAATATTCCTTCCATGGAATCCGTGATGGGGAGGACGAAACATGCGGAGAGCTGCTGTAGCTCGCGGCCGGCGTTCATGAGGGTAGGGGAGTTGGGCAGGAATTCCAGGTTGGACATCAAACGATAGAATGCTTCCTCCCAGAAAGCGGCATCTTTTTTTGATTTGTATGCGGTTTCAGCCGATGCGATATTGTGAGCTACCCGTCTGAACATGTCGTTCGGCGTCTCGATGGCTTTGCCCTGCTCGTTGGTTCTCAGGTATCGTTTTTCGAGCACCCTCATCGCGTTCTCAGAGAACTTCGTCGTTTCTGTTATGTCCGCGGTTTTGTCTCTGATAGCCTTTGTTTTGTTCGGGGCGGCGACCCTGGCGGGTTTCTTTACAGGCTCGACAGGTGTTTCAGGTTCGCTTCGCAAATCCTGCTCAGGCGCTGATGATTTTGCTTCAATAGGCGCCTCTGCGATATCGGGCTTAACTTCGCGTTTAGCTTGTATTGGTTTTACTATGATAGGTTTCTCTCTGATTTCACGTTTAGTTTCCTGCTTTGCTTCACCGGGCTTCGATTCAACCGGTTTCTCTTTTAGTCCGCGTTTGACTTCACGCCTGGCTTCAATCGGTTTCAGTTCAATCGATTTTTCTTTGATTTCTCTATCGGGTTCAACCGGTTTCGCTTTAACTGGCGTCTCATCGAGTTCGAGTTTCATTTCACGCGCAGTTTCAACCTTTTGCGGCTTTACGGCTTTTAAGGCTGCGGTTTGCTCTGCAACCACCTGTTTCAAAGCATTTCTTATATCGCCGGCTCCGAGGCGCCACTCAGGGATATCGACATCCATGCCCGGGAATCTCTGGTATTCCTGCTCCAGCCGCTGCATCACAAGTTCCGTCAGCCGCTCCATTTGATCGCGATCAGCTATGCCTTCCGATTCGCAATAACGTACGACCTCATAAGCTATTCTGCTCTGAAACGGGAGTGCGCTATTTTTTCTGGCCGAGTTTGCTGCCATTATTCTTCTCCTGAGATTTTCGTGCTATCTTAGAAATGGAAGTATTGCTTTTTCTTAATTTGATATCGCTGTCGGCGAACAGGGTGAGTTGCGCGGTGGTTTTCTGCTGCGGCGACTCCTGTTGCTGCGGTGCCTGTCTGGTGTAGGCATCAGCTTCGGCGCGTACCTCATCTACGTCGGTAAAGTTGCGGTAGACACTGGCGAATCGTATGTAAGCGATACCATCCAGTTTGCGAAGACGTTCCATAACGATATCGCCAATCATTGAGGCACGGACCTCGGAGCCCCCTGATTTTCGCAGCTGGGCTTCGATTTCCTCTACCAGTTGCTCTATAGTTGCCTGGGATACTGGGCGCTTGGCGCAGGCTATCCTGATGCCGTTAGTCAGCTTGTTTCTATTGAACTCCTCGTGGCGTCCGTCTTTTTTCACTATCATTAGAGGGGTTGTCTGCAATCTTTCGTATGTGGTGAAACGGGCATCGCACTCCAGACACTCACGGCGCCGCCTGATAGTGTCGTTTACACTGCGTGAATCTATTACCTTTGAATCATTGTAATTGCAATATGGGCACTTCATATTATGTAATACATTATATTGAGGGGTGCGGAAAAGATACCACAATATATAGTGGTTTGTCAATACTCGACATATGGATTTTGCGAGTGATTTCCGGCTTTTTTCACTCGTGATCAAATGGCGGACATTTTGTCTTGCATGATAGCGGCTAATATTATGACGAATTAATGTCAAAGTCGCATAAAAATAGTAAGGCCGCAGGTCGTTGCTCGACCTGCGGCCTTGGAATCAATTAGCCCCGAATATAGCTGGGCTTATTTGCGCAGACGGAAGGGGCTCTTTTTGGGCTCAGGCGGTGGGGTATTCTCCACCATCTGGCGCTTGGCCATCGGGCTGCGCAGGAAGGTTGGGATATCCAGCGCTGATTCGGCATCTTCTCCCTGCATCAACCGCTGCAACTCCGCATCCTTACCTACTATCTTCTTGCCCTTGTATGTGGAAGCGAAACCGGTGGCTATCAGTGTGATCTTTACTTCGTTTTCCATTGAGGAATCAAAGGTTACACCGAATATGATGTTTGCTTCCGGGTCCACGGCATTGCGGATGACTTCGGCGGCCTCATTTACCTCGAACAAAGTCAGGGTATCCCCGCCGGTGACGTTGAACAGAACACCTTTGGCTCCCTCCACTGATACGTCGAGTAAGGGGCTTGCCAGAGCATCATTAGCTGCATCAACAGAGCGGTGCTGACCGCTGCCATGTCCGATAGACATCCATGCCTGGCCGGCCTCTTTCATTACAGCCTTCACATCAGCGAAGTCCAGGTTGATCATACCTGGGACGGTGATGACTTCGGCGATGGCTTGTACGGCATGCATCAGGACATCGTCGGCCATCTTGAAGGCCATGTCGACGCCGGTGCGCTGATCACACAGTGTCAGAAGACGGTCATTTGGTATCGTGATTAGAGTGTCCACCTTGTCGAGGAGGCGGGAGATGCCGTCCTCGGCTACTTCCATTCTGTGGACGCCCTCGAAGGTGAAAGGCTTGGTGCAAACTGCAATCGTCAGCGCTCCAGCCTCTTTGGAAAGCTCGGCTGCCACCGGTGCGATACCCGTGCCGGAGCCGCCTCCCATTCCTGCTGCAAGGAAGACCATGTCGGCATCGCCGACGGCGGCCCGCAGTTCATCGCGGCTCTGCTCCGCTGCTTTCATGCCCATGTTGTGGTCGCCGCCCACTCCTAGACCGCGGGTGAGCTTCTCGCCTACCTGTATCCTAGTAGGGGCTTCCATGCGCAGCAACGCCTGGGCGTCGGTATTCACTCCTATGAAATCTACTCCTTGAATATCTGCTCGAACCATTCGGGAAACGGCGTTACATCCGCCTCCGCCAAGTCCTAATACTTTAATTTTTGCTGGGTTGGGGACAAATCCTGGTTTTGCCATTTCTTCCTCCTTTCACTACCTTTCTATTACTTGGCAACTAAGTTGCGCATACGGACTACAAAGCGTTTAAAAGATTCGCCTAGGCCCTGCGTTTTCCAGCCCTGTGAGCCCTCCTGCTGGTTTGAGCCCCAGAGCAGCAGACCGACACCGGTAGCAAAGGTGGGGTCGGGGAGGATATCAGCGAGTCCGTAAATGCCTGTCGGAACGCCGATGCGAACTGGCAAGCCAAGCATCTCATTGCCTAGTGCAGCGATGCCCCTAAGGTTAGCGCAGCCACCGGTGAGAACCAATCCCGCAGGAACTTCTTTATAGAAGTTTGTAGGCAGTTCCAAGGCAATGAGTTTGATAATTTCCTCTACCCGAGCCTTTATGATATCGGTGAGATCCTGGTATGAGACACCAAATCCATTGGTATTCAGGTTTACAGTACTAGCATCTGCACTGTCCGAGACTGTCATCACGCTCCCATATTTGCGTTTGATCTGCTCAGCTGTCTCAAATGGCATTCCTAGACCAATGGCTATATCACGGGTGATCTGGTAGCCGGCGACCGGTATTATTGCAGTGTGCCAGATGCTTCCCTCTTTGAAGATAGCGATGTCAGTGGTGCCACCGCCTATATCGGCCAGTACCACTCCCGCCTCTTTCTCATCTTCTCGAAGGACTGCCTCAGAGCTGGCCAGTGGCTCGAGAACAAGATCGTCAATGTCGACGTTCGCGCCTCTTACGCATTTCACCAGGTTCTGGACAGATGCTACTGCAGCAGTGATGACATGAGTCTCTACGTCAAGCCTGGACCCGTGCATTCCCACAGGATTCTTCACGCCGGCTTGACCGTCAACGGCATAGCCACGGGGGATTACATGGAGCAGCTTATGATCACTTGGGATGGTGAAAGTGCGAGCGGATTGCAGCACGCGCTTTAAGTCATCGGTTCGAACCAGGCGGTCATTTCTTGAAATTGAGATAACCCCTTTCTTGTTAAGGGAGTTAATGTGCCTACCGGTGACCCCGATGTAGGCTGATTCCATTTTATAGCCGCTGGCCTGCTCCGCACGTTTCACAGAGTTTCTAATCGACTCTTTAGCTTCAGTGAGATTTACTACAAGGCCCTTGTGCATGCCTTTGGAGTGGGTGACCCCAACCCCCAGTACCTGGAGTCCCCCCTGTCCAGGGGTGGCCATGATGCTGGCGATTTTGGTGGTCCCCACATCGATACATGATATTATTTGTTTCTTCTTTGCCATTTACCTCCTCCTTTTTTAAAAAATTTGCTGCCCCGGTCCCTAATCGCTCTCATGTCATCGTGTCACCCCCTGTTTTCAATTTTTATATATCAATAAAAACTAAGCGCCTCCTCAGAGACGCTAAATCCTCTCAGCTACCCTCATCTTCGCGCTTCGGCTCAATGGATTCATCTCAACCTCTGCGCTTGATGGCACGAGCACTTTTTTTGTGATTAATTTAAATCTGGCGTGGTGATTACACACGCATACGGGCATTCTGGGGGGACAGATACATTCCAGTGACTCCGTCCTCATGAAATCTTTTACCAGGCGGTCCTCCAGGGAATGGAAGCTGATAACTACCAGCCGTCCTCCTACTATAAGGATATTAACCACCTGCTTTAACGCCGATTTGATGCGTTCCAGCTCCCGGTTTACCGCGATGCGAATCGCCTGGAATGTTTTTGTGGCGGGATGTATCCTGCCACGTGATCCAACTACCTTCGATACTATTGTGGACAGCTGGGTCGTGGTGCTGATCGGTCTGTTTGAGACGATGGCCCTAGCTATCGCTTTGCTCCTTGTCTCCTCGCCATAGTGCTTGATAATCCTGGCGATCTCATCTTCCGGGAAATCATTAACTATTATCTCTGCGGTTAATTCCTCTGACGGATTAAAGCACATCTTCAAGGGGCCCTCATTCTGGAAGCTGAAGCCCCTTTCCGGGTCGGATATTTGGAGCGAGGACATGCCCAGGTCAAAAAGTACGCCGTTGACCGGGCTGAAATTGTTTTCGGAGCAGATGACCTCCAGGTTTTCGAAGCTTTTGTTGATTAAATTAATCCTGTCGCCATAGCTGGCCAGGTTTTTTTTGGCTATTTCAATGGCTTTGGGATCGATGTCGATGCCCAGCACCCGGCCGCCTCTTTCCAGGATGGCGGCGCTGTGTCCGCCCGCACCGAGCGTACAATCGACGTAACGCCCCTCCGGGATCACCTGAAGGGCGTCTATGACTTCATCTAGGAGAACTGGGATATGCGTGCTCATTTGCGGTCCTCCGCGCTTTCGAAGTTCTGCCACGCCTCTTTGCGCGCTAGGGCCTTTTCCTTGTCCCACGCCTCTTTGCTCCAGATTTCCAGATAGTTGCTCACACCGGTTATTACCAGGGTGTCCTTGATCGCGACGTGCTGTCTCAGTGCTGGCGGCAGCATAATTCGCCCCTGCTCATCCAGCTCTAGGTTGAATGTAGATGAAAACAGGAAGCGGCTTATGCGCCGTTCCTTCTGATTGCGGACGATAGGCAGAGACTGATATTGTTCTGTGGCTTCATTCCACGCCTGCAGGGGATAGGCGTTGATGCATCCGTCCACGCCTTCATTCAGCACGATCCCGTCCGCGAACTGGCCACGGAACTTGGGCGGGATTGGCACCCTGCCCTTGGCGTCGATTTTGTATTCGTACTCTCCGGAAAACATTTTCTTTTTGACCCCTGAAACTCTTTAAAAACCCGTTTTAGCTTTGGACACTTTTGTTTAAACCCATTAATTTAATCAACAAATTATTAACTTTTTTCCATTTTAGGCCACAATTTACCACTATATCCCACTATTTGTCAATACCTTTTAGTGGGGAAATTGAAAACTGGTCCTTTTGACCCAAATTTTGTTTACAATCTGGTGCTTTTGTGCTATCATTTCGCTTACATTTCAAGAGTATTTGAAGCTGAGTCAGCTTTGAATACCTGACAGCTGGGAGGAGAGAAATCATGAAAACTTATCCCAAAATATTTGGTCTTTTATCGTTGCTTTTGGTAGTTGGAATGGTGTTGGCAGCGTGTGGTGGAAAGGGTGATAGCAATAGAACACCTACAGTTACACCAACTGTGACACAAACAACAGGGGATGGGTGGTACTGGAAGCCGGGTGGTTTTATAGATTACGCTCTCAGCGGTATGCCTGATTTTGATCAGAAGCAGGATGGCTGGTCGCTTACTGCTGCAGCTCCAACCTGGTCTTACTGCGGACCCGTGGCGATGGCAAATTCGCTGTGGTGGTTCGATTCCGAGATGGAGCCGAATCCGGTAGCGCCGCCGACTGTGAATGATGGATATCCTCTCGTGCAATCTTATAGCCCTGTAGGCGCGGCTCTGTGGGACGATCACGATACTCAGAATGTGATTCCGTTTGTAAACGACCTGGCGGATAGAATGGATACCGATGGCCAGAAGACAGGTGATGACCACGCCGGCACTTATATAGAAGATATGGAAGATGCCATTAATCAGTATTTAATAGATAAAGGATTAGAAGATGAGTACTATGTCCACCTTGAGAAGAGCCCGGAGTTCGATTGGATCGCAGGGGAGGTCAAGAGATGCCAGGATGTGGTGCTGCTTCTCGGGTTCTGGCAGCTGCAATCCGCTGCCACCCATGCCGGTGAGGTGTGGGTCAGGGTTGGAGGCCACTATGTGACTTGCGCCGGTGTTAACACGGACAACAAGCAACTTGGAGTAAGCGATCCGTATCGCGATAATGCCGAGGCCGGAGGCGCTGGCGTAGTGCCGGTGGCACACACCTATCCCCATGCGGCTTCCGTGCATAACGATGCGCAGTATGTATCGCACGATATTTTTAACATAAGCGAATCTGACAGCCCGGGCGGCCTGTGGAAGTTCGATGCCTATGCAGACGGATTCGATGTGGCCAACTTCGTCGGGCAGAACTGGGCCAGGGACCTGCTGAATTATGAAGGATCTTATGACACCAATCTGCCGGTGCAGGTGGAGATAGACTATGCCATAGCGGTCTCTCCTTATGATAATGCAACGCCAACTCCAACTCCTACACCCACTACTACGTGGACTAAGACTCCGATGCCAACCCCTCCTCCCGTAACTCCTACTCCCACCGGTACAACTCCTAGTCAGAGCCCAACGGGAACGATTCCGCCGGGTGGTTCGGCGACAGCGACCGCTACGGCGACTCCTACAGCGACACCCAAGCCGTGCACCGGCGGTCCGGTTGTAACAGGAGTGCATTCGGTCCATAGGCTCAATCCTACAGGAGGCGGCATCACGATTGAGATACATTGTCTTACCACTTACTTCCCTGGTGGCACAACAGACTACTATGATGTTCATTTCTGGTCCGGCGGTGTGTGTCTGGGCAGCGAGTATTTCGACACGCCGCTTGTGCCCTGCACAACATATACATTCAACGTGCCAATACCACCGGGTACAGCAACACCCGAGTGCATCACCATCTGCCTGACCAATCAGAACCACGAGCCGATCGGTAGCACGGCAAGCTGGCTAGTAGGCCCGAATGTTGTGGACTTAACTGCTTACCTCACCGATTACGGCACCGGTATATGGCAGGATCCAATTGGCAATTGGCTGGTTGAAATCCATCCAGAGCCAGATACTCCTTATTTCGGGCCGGTAGGGGCGCCGACCAATATATATGATCTGCACTTTAGCGCGATTGAGAACTGCGTTCCAATGCCTTTGGGTGCAGAATCTTTCTCAGAGCCGTTACTCTCTGATAGCTGGCATGATGCTATGCTTGGGCCAATTGCTCCTCCTGAGATTGTACTTGTACAGGTGAGCGATGCCTCCGGTGAAATATGGGGTGTAGCCTGGAGCTGGCCGTATTCTGACTAGTTACAAAAGAGATGTTTAGCGCGGGCATACTGACAATAAGTGATAAAGGCTCGCGGGGCGAGAGAATAGATGAGAGCGGCAAGGTACTCAAAGGAATCCTTGCCGCTCTTGATGCGCGTGTGCTAAAATACGAAGTTGTTCCCGATGAGAGGGAGGTTATCTCCGCGAAGCTGGCGGAGTGGGTGGACAGGGAAGGGATCGAGCTGATACTCACCACCGGCGGCACAGGGCTGACCCCGCGTGATGTAACGCCCGAGGCAACCCTGGCGGTTATAGATAAAGAGGTGCCGGGTTTCGCCGAGGCCATGAGGGCTGTGAGCTTGAAGAAAACTCCCATGGCGGTGCTCAGCCGTGCGGTAAGCGGAATCAGGAAGAGAAGCCTGATAATAAACCTTCCAGGCAGTCCGAAAGCGGTGCGCGAGTGTATGGAGGTCGTGTCGCCCGCCCTGAATCATGCGATTGAAACGCTCAGGGGCGTTTCGGGGGACTGCGCGGATAAATCGCATAAATAATAATAATGATTAGGGGGAGAGGAGATAATGCATATACATATCTTGACCCTTTTCCCCAATATGTTTACGGGCCCTTTCAATGAAAGTATAATTAAGCGGGCGGTTGAGCGGAGCCTGGTTAAAATATCAATACATAATATTCGCGATTATACGTCGGACAGGCACCATACAGTCGATGACTATTCTTACGGCGGAGGGCCGGGGATGGTGCTCAAGCCGGAGCCGATTTTCGAGGCGGTGGAGGCGGTGAGAGGTGGTCGTGAATTACCTGTGATCTTGCTTACGCCACAGGGGCGCTTGTTCGATCAGAAAGCAGCGGCGGAGATCGCCGCATACGAAGAGGTAGTCCTGCTCTGCGGCCACTATGAGGGGGTGGATGAGCGGGTTCGGGAGCATCTGGCCGCGGATGAGCTAAGCATAGGGGACTACGTGCTGAGCGGGGGGGAGCTCGCGGCCATGGTCGTCGCGGATGCGGCGGTGCGACAGATACCGGGGGTGTTGGGGTCCGAGGAGTCGGCGGTGAATGAATCGCACGCTGCGGGGCTGTTAGAATACCCGCAGTATACCAGGCCGCAAAACTTCAGGGGGTGGGAGGTCCCGGAGATTTTAGTTTCGGGGAATCATGCCGAGGTCGCCCGGTGGCGCAGGGAACAATCGTTGCGGAGGACGGCAAGGAGACGCCCTGAGTTGCTGGAGCGGGCGGCATTAAGTGAAAAAGAGAGAGAGTTCTTGGCTCGAATAAGAAGTGAGGAAGAATAATGGATACGCTTATCAAGGTTGAACCAAATCCCAATATACCGGCGCTGAAACCTGGCGATACGGTGAAGGTGAGCATAAAGATCGTCGAGGGCGACCGCGTGCGAAACCAGATGTTCCAGGGTGTAGTGATCAAAGCGAAGAAGGGCGGCGCCAATGCCAGCTTCACCGTCAGGCGTGTGGCCTATGGAGTAGGTGTTGAGAGGACATTCTTCTTTACTTCGCCTTCAGTCGACAAGGTAGAGGTTTTGAGACACGGCAAAGTTCGGCGCGCTAAACTCTATTACCTGCGAGGGCTCACCGCGAAGAAGGCGCGCATCACCGAGAAGAGACCCAAGGAAACTCAGGCAGAGCAGTAAATATCTAATGATTGGCATGGGGGATGCATTACGCTGAGGTAGTGGTCAACTCCCCTGGGGCACAGCGACGGACATTCAGCTATGCTGTGCCACCTCATATGTCCGTAGAGGTCGGCCATGCGGTGGAGGTGCCGTTCGGTCCCAAGGTCGCGCAGGGCATCGTTGTTGAACTCTCTAATATTCCTTCTGTCGAAGATACAAGGGAGATCAAAGGATTCCTCGATCCGCAGCCGATAGTTTCTCAAACGCAAATTAAGCTTGCCCGCTGGATAAGCGATTATTGTTTTTCTCCCATATTCGATGCAGTCTCCTTAATGACTCCGCCCGGTTTCGATCGCAGGGTTATTATGTATCTAGCGGCTGGCCATGATATAAGCGACGATACTCTTGCCTCTCTCACGCCTGAGCAGAAGCAGGCGCTGGATATCGTCGGCAGCTCAACCGTCGATTCCAGAGAAATCGATAAAATCCTCGGCAAACGCCAGGCTAACGCCGTCATCAAACAGCTCGTTCAAGACGGGGTGCTGGAGAGGACTTACAAGCTGGGGGCACCCAAAGTTAATCCCAAAATTTCTCCTTATATCCGCCTGGCTGTTGAGCCGCAGGAGGCCAGGCGTGAGGCTGATCGCCTGCGCAAAGAGAACAGGGCATACAAACAGGCCGGGCTCCTCGATTTCCTCAGGGCCAGTCCATATCTGTCGGTCGACATGGTGAGACGTTTCGGGTTCACCAGTCCGGTTGTGGCCGAGCTGAAGAAGAAAAAGCTGATATTTGTTGATAAGGTTAGGGTCTACAGGGACCCTCTGGCGCATCGTAATTTCCAGCTCGACATAGCTCCCGACCTTACCCCCCTGCAGGAGAGCGTTTGGGGAGAAATAAAGGCCGCGATCTCGGCGGCGAAAAAGCCGGAAATCTTCCTGCTGCATGGCGTCACCGGCAGCGGCAAGACGGAGATATACCTTCGTGCTTTGGAGCAGACAATCGCTGTGGGAAAGAAGGCTATTGTGCTAGTCCCAGAGATTGCGCTCACCCCGCAGACGGTTGCCAGGTTTGCAGCCCGGTTCCCCGGGAGGATAGCGGTGCTGCACAGCAAGCTTAGCATGGGGGAGCAGTTCGACGAATGGTGGCGCATAAAGCAGGGCGAATTCGATGTCGTTATAGGACCGCGCAGCGCCGTGTTCGCGCCTCAGCCGAACCTGGGGCTTATCGTTGTGGATGAGGAGCACGAGTGGACGTACAAGCAGCATGAGAAGTCGCCGCGTTATAACGCCAAGGATGTCGCCATCGAACTGGCAAGGCTTACGGGAGCGGTGGTCATACTGGGTAGCGCTACGCCGGATGTCATCAGCTACCATCGTAGCAGGTCGGGAGAGTATCGGCTATTGGAGATGCCGGAGCGCATAGCTAAGGGGGAGAGGCAGATAAAGGTTGTCGATATGCGCGAGGAACTGAAGGCGGGCAATCGCAGTATCTTCAGCCGCGTACTCAGTTCTGATATAGGCAGGGCATTGGCAGCTCAGGAACAGGTTATTCTGTTTCTGAACCGTAGAGGGACCGCGACGTTTGTGCAATGTCGAGATTGTGGATACGTGCTAAGGTGCAAGAAATGTGATGTGTCGATGACGTATCACTCTGCTGACGAAGATTTAGTTTGTCACCATTGTAACAGTCACCGAAAGCTGCCTTCGACCTGTCCTGAGTGTAAGAGCGCACGCATTAAATTCCTGGGTTTAGGCACGCAGAAGGTGGAGGATGAGATAGCCCTTCTCTTCCCCAAGGCGCGGCTCATGCGCTGGGATCGCGACGTGATAAGCACCAAATATTCGCATGAGGAAATACTGGAACGTTTCATGGCGCACGAGGCCGATATCCTGATAGGCACGCAGATGATTGCTAAAGGACTGGATTTCCCTCTGGTCACACTAGTCGGTGTTATCAATGCTGATATCAATCTCAACCTGCCCGACTTTCGCTCCGCCGAACGCACGTTTCAATTGCTGTCTCAGGTTGCGGGCAGGGCAGGCAGGGGGTCGCTGGGGGGGCAGGTTATCGTACAAAGTTATTCGCCGGAGCACTACGCTGTTTCCTGCGTGTCTAAGGGAGGGTACGAGGCCTTCTATGAGCGGGAGATCGTACTGCGTCGCCAATACGGGAATCCTCCTTTTAGCCGGCTGGCGCGCCTGCTGTATGCCGATACGGATGACGGGCTCTGCCGCAAAGAGTCCGATGCGATGTATCGTCGTTTGAAGGAGGAGGCTGATGCATGGGGCATCCCTGTGTCGCTCATCGGGCCTGCGCCAGCTTTCGTGAGGCGGGTTCGCGGGCGGTACCGCTGGCAGATTGTGATGCGTACAGAAGATCCTGTGTCGCTGCTGTCGAAGGTGACCATCTCGCCTCGATGGGCCGTAGATATCGACCCTGTGAGTTTGCTTTGACATACGATTGCTCGGCCGCTATAATATTGCGAGTAATCAGGATTGAGAGATGGCGGTTTTACCTATTGTGACGCACCCCAACCCCGTGCTGCGCCGCAAGGCTAAGCGTGTCACTCGTGTTGATGAGTCTCTGGATAAGCTTATAGACGATATGATTGAGACTATGCACCAGGCATCTGGTGCAGGGTTGGCGGCTCCTCAGGTTGGTGTTTCACTCAAGATAGCAGTGATAGGGATACCAGAGGAGGAGGTTATTGTGCTGGTGAATCCTGAGGTGGTGAAGAAGGCTGGGGAGCGCATAGTTGTAGAGGGGTGTCTTAGCATCCCGGGGTACAGGGGTGAGATTAAACGCGCGGAGCAGGTTACAGTAAAAGCGTTTGATCGTAAAGGCAAGGCAATTCGTTTGAAAGCCGAAGATCTCCTTGCAGAGGTCTTGGAACATGAAATAGACCATTTAAATGGAGTTCTGTATATCGATTACCTTGAGAGCCCAGAGAAACTTGAAAAAATAGCGACGGAAGAGAACACTCCGGAGATTTAGGCAGCGCCCAGATATTGAAAGAAGAAATGATGCAGGTAATAGCTAGGGTCAGGGAGCTTCTCGACGAGCGTTCAATCGAGGGCTACCTTGCAGGTGGCACTGTGCGTGACGCAATAATGGGGCGCGAGAGCGATGATATCGACATTGTTGTCGGAGCATCTCCTTGCGACCTCGGTCCTGATTTTGCCACTAAACTTAATGGCAAGTTTATTCCATTGGATGAAGTGAACGATATAGTCAGGGTGGCACTGTATAATGAGGCTCCGCTTCATATCGATTTCGCAAAAATGCGTGGTAGTATAACCGATGATCTGGGACGGCGCGACTTTACTATAGACGCGATGGCTGTCAGTCTTCGCAATATTCGTAAGTTCAAAAACAGTATTATCGATCCGTTTGATGGGCGCAGTGATATAGAGTCGAGAGTAGTCCGATCGATAGGTGAGGGTTCTTTTCAAGAAGATCCTATACGCCTGCTGCGAGCTGTACGCCTGGCTGCTGAGTTTGGCTTTACTATTGATGCAGGGACGGTGGCGCAGATTAAACGCCACAGTACTCTTATCAAGCGTGTCGCTGCAGAAAGAGTGCGGGATGAACTGTGCAGAATCGTAGCGGCACCGAAGGCGGCTGAATCGCTGCGTCTGCTGGACGCGCTGGATTTGCTCATGGTTATCTTCCCCGAGCTTTCTGAGACCAGGGGTGCTGAGCAACCGAAGGAGCACTTCTGGGATGTGCTGCAGCACTCATTTGAAACCGTTGCGGCGATTGAGTTTCTGCTCCATATTGCGGGGTCGCAGTATTTTGCTGATGACATATTGTCATTTTCTCCCTGGTCAGCGGAGCTAAAGCAGTATTTTGAAGGAGAGGTTGCCGGCGGACGCAGTAGGGGAGTGCTGCTGAAGCTCGCTGGGCTGCTTCATGATATTGCCAAGCCTCGGACGAGGATTTTCGAGGAATCGGGGCGGATGAGGTTCTTTGGCCATTCCCAGGAGGGGGCCATTATCGTTAAAGATGTCATAGAACGCCTCAAATTTAGCGCTCGCGAGAGGGAAATGGCATGCAGAATGGTTGAGCACCACCTGCGGCCCGGGCAGCTGGCGCGCGACAACGAGCTTCCCACGCCACGTGCCATCTATAGATACTTTCGAGATACAGGTGATGTAGCTATTGATACGATATTCCTTAATCTTGCAGACCATCTGGCCGCGCGCGGACCGATGATAGAGTGTGATAAGTGGCGCGAACATGCTGATACTCTAAGGTATGTGATAGAAGAGCGTTTCAAGGAAGATACCATTGTGAAGCCGCCGAAACTTATCGACGGAAATGATATAATCGATAAATATGATTTAACGCCGGGTCCGCAGATTGGCAAGCTGCTGGAGGCTGTCCGCGAGGCGCAGGCTTCAGGAGAGGTAACTACTAAGGAAGAAGCGCTGCTGTTGGTACAGCGGTTGATAGGCTTGTAAAGTTGAGGTAAGGTAAAGGTAATATGGGAAGAAAGCATATTATTACGCTAACAGCAATCATGATGGTGATTGTCTTCTGTGTATTCGTATTAGCAAAGTATGATATCTGGGGACACAGCGGCATGACGTTCGGGCTGGACCTCAAAGGAGGCGTGTATCTCGAATATCAAGCTGATTTCGGTAACATATCTTCAGCGGATCAGCAGGGACGCCTGGCTGAAACGAAGAATATCATCGAGAAGCGTGTAAATGCGTGGGGTGTGACAGAGTCTGAAGTCTACGTCGCTGGCGTAGATCGCATTGTTATTCAACTCCCCGGTTTTGAAAATATTGATGATGCAAAACAGTTGGTGGGTAAGACTGCTGAGCTTATCTTTCGCGAGCAGGCAATCTCAATAAATACATCACTGGCCAGTGATGTTAATGCCAGCGATACTTTAGTTGCTGTTGCCAGCGTCAGCGGCTTTGGTGTGGGGGATGTTTTTGTTATAGGGTCTACTGCTAGTACTGCTGAAATGCAGACTATAGTTGATATAGATAGCGTAAATGGCGCATTTAGTATTACACCCGGGTTTGCCTACAGTCATTTAGTGGGAGAAAATGTAATTGACCAGTGGACACCTGCTACGGGTCTGGTTAATGGCGAGGAAATAGCCTTAACAGGCATATATTTATTGCCTAATTGCTACGTTGGTCTAAATCAGCAGACCAGTAAGCCTGAGGTATTAATTAGTTGGAATAGCGATGGAGCCACGCTGTTTTCTCAAATAACAACGCGACTTGTTGGCGAGCCAATTGGCATCTTCTTAGATAATGGGCTCATCTCGGCGCCGGTTGTAAATGAGCCTATTCCAGATGGTAAAGGCGTTATCACAGGTATGTCATTGGATGATGCACAAACACTAGCAATCCAATTGAATACCGGTGCGTTGCCTTTGACTCTTCATGAGATAAGGACGCAGATGGTAGAACCCAGCCTTGGGGAGAGTTCTTTGCGTTGGAGCTTGCTTGCCGGGATAATAGCACTGGCGTTGATTTTTGTGTTTATGACTGCCTACTACCGTTTGCCCGGATTTGTCTCCTGTATTTCTCTGTTGATATATGGGGCTATGCTTCTCACGATATTTAAGCTGGTACCGGTTACTCTCAGTGCTGCCGGCATCGCCGGTGTGGTTGTTTCCATCGGTATGGCTATCGATGCCAACGTCCTTATTTTTGAAAGGTTGAAGGAGGAACTAAGAGGGGGTAAGACGTTGGGATTGGCCATGGAGCTTGGTTTCAGCCGTGCATGGCCGGCTATTCGGGATAGTAACCTGACCACGATTATAAGCTGCGCTGTGCTATTCTGGTTCGGTAATGCCTTCGGTGCGATGTCTGTAATGGGTTTTGCCCTGACGCTGGGCATCGGCGTGGTAGTCAGTATGATTACGGCAATCATAGTGACCAGGGCATTTATGCGGACTATTTTATATACTCCTCTAGCGAAGAGTATAAAGCTATTTCTGCCATAGGAGAGACTAAGTGATAGATTTTGTTGGCAAGAGAAAACTGTTCTTTATTATTTCAGTTGTGATTATACTTATCGGCCTTGTTTTTATCTTACCGGTAGGCCCTATGGGGCTTAAGTGGAGCATTGACTTCACCGGCGGTTCAACCATAACCATGCATTTTGAGCAGGCAGTCTCGCAGGCCGAGATTATGAGTGTGATGACAAGTCTGGGCCATAGCGAGGCTAAAGTCCAGAAAGCGACCGGTCAGGGGATATCAGAGAATACCTTTATTGTTCGTACCAAGAAGCTTGAGGAGCATGTGCAAGACCCGGTTACCGGAAACACCATCGCCGAACAGCAGAAAATAAAAGAGGCTCTTGTTGCCCAACTCGGGGCGATGGAAATTACTGATTCATACGATATGACTGCCACTATGGCTAGGAGTGTTGCTAACAAGGCTGTGATAGCTGTTGTTATTGCTTCAATATGCATAGCGCTGTATGTTGCCTGGGCATTCCGCAAGATGAAACATGCCTTCCGCCTCGGCGTCTGCGCCATAGTTGCTTTAATACATGACGCTGTGATCTGCCTCGGTGTCTATGCCTTGATGGGCACTTTCTTCGCAGTTGAAGTGGATGCCATGTTTATAACTGCAATCTTGACGGTGATTGGTTATAGCGTTAACGATACTGTAGTGGTCTATGACCGCATACGTGAGAACAGCTTGAAGAACCCCGGACTCCCTCTTGCGACCGTTATAAACAACAGCATTAATGAGACCATAGCCCGTTCTATCAATACTAGCATGACAGTACTCCTTGTTCTGCTGGCCCTGTTCCTGATCGGCGGACCCAGCATTCATAATTTCGTGTTTATAATGTTCGTTGGGATCATTGCCGGTACATACAGCTCGATCTTCATTGCCAGCCCGCTTCTCATCGAATGGGAGAGCGGCGGGCTGGGACGGGTATTACGGCGCTTTAGTCTACGGCGGCGCGCGCTCGCCAAGGGTTAGAGCTTCGAAGTCCTCATCGCTTTCTTCGCGATATGCAGGCTTGACAATGTCGGATAACCCACGATAGAATACTTTGGCTTGGAACAGGCGCTCTTCAGGCAAGAGAGAGCCGGGCTTTCAAACATCGCAGTGGGATAAAACCCGCGGGACTGAGCTTCCTGCGGGTTTTTTATACCGGACAAACTCACCAAACCGCAGGTACGAACAAAAGATGTTGCTGTTAACCGAAGCAGCCAGGGAGTAAAAAGTGTTTGGTACAAGAACCAGTGCGGCAGGCCTTTCTGTCCTCTCCAACACCCTCTTAATCATACTTAAATTAGTTGCCGGTATCCTCAGCGGCAGCGTCAGCATCATCGCGGAGGCCATTCACAGCACCAATGACCTGATAGCCGCGCTAATTGCGTTCGTAAGCATTCGTATGGCCAACAAGCCAGCTGACGAGGAGCATCCCTATGGCCACGGCAAGATCGAGAATATCAGCGGCACTATAGAGGCGATACTTATCTTCTTGGCTGCCGGGTTCATTATATATGAGGCGATCGATAAGATAATAAACAAAGCCGAAGTCGAGCAGCTATGGCTGGGCATCGGGATCATGTCCGTATCCGCAATCGTTAACCTTATTGTATCCAGACATCTGCTGCGCGTTGCCCATCGCGAGGATTCCATAGCGCTGGAGGCCGATGGCCGGCATCTCACCGTCGATGTCGTTACATCTGTTGGTGTGGCGCTCGGTCTTCTGGTGGTTGAACTTACCGGTTACCATATCCTCGATCCTATCATAGCTATAGCTGTTGCACTTCTTATATTGAAGACGGCCTATGATCTGACGAGGAAAGCCTTTCCACCTCTTATCGATAAGAAGCTGCCCGAGGAAGAGGAGAGGATCGTCAAGCTGTCTGTTGAAGAGCACGTTGGTCCGCTGGGTCAGGCGGTCGGTTTCCACGAGCTGCGCACACGCAAGTCGGGCAGCGAGCGCTATGTCGAGCTGCATCTGGTGATGGCCAGCGACGACAGCATCGAGAAGGCGCATGAGTTGTGCGATCACCTGGAGATGGACATCTGCTCTAAGCTGCCGAATGCGCATGTGACGATTCATGTAGAACCGTGTGACCATGAATGCGACAACTGCGAGGGAAGCTGTCCACAGGGCGACCGGATAAGTGGGCCCTAGTCCAGCTTGTGAGTCTCCTTTATCCTGCTGAATAAATCCTCAGTATCTGGGGGCGACCAGCTCCTGCGCGGTTTACCCAAGGTGTCGTATGTTTTTGGTGAGTCTAGAAGTACATTTATCGTCGCGTCAACCGATTCTGCAAGCGCCTCGATGTTATACCCGCCTTCTAGAGCGAAGACAAGCCTGCTCTGGCAGAGTTCGTCTGCCAGGCTCTTAACGATAGTTGCCATTTTGCCATAACCTGATGTTGTTACTTGCATCGAGGAAATACTATCAGCCCAGTGTGCATCGTAGCCGGCGGAGACGAGGATTAGCTGCGGCTTGAATCTCTTTGTCACTGGCGTAAGGACTTCCTCGAAGGCGCGCATATATTCGCTGTCACCGCACCCCCCGGGCATGGGCACGTCCACGGTGTATCCTTCGCCCTCGCCTGCGCCGATCTCGCCAACGCCGCCGCTGCCGGGGTAAAAAGGATACTGATGCGTGGAGAAATACAGTACGCTTGATTCACTATAGAACTGGTCCTGTGTCCCGTTGCCATGGTGCACATCAAAGTCGGCTATAAGTACACGTTCGAGTCGGTATTTTGCAATAGCCTCTCTAGCCGCAATAGCAACATTATTGAAAATGCAGAATCCCATGGCTGCGTCGTGCACAGCATGGTGACCCGGCGGCCTTACCAATGCGAACGAGTATGTCACATCTCTAGACATCACGGCGTCTACGGCGCTGATAATACCACCTGCCGCATATATCGCGGCTTGGTAAGATTGAGGGGAGGCTACGGTATCGCCGTCGAGGTATCCGCCGCCGCGTTTGGCAAACGATTCGATTCCGGAGATATATGAAGGGGAGTGGACGCGAGCGATTTGCTCTACCGTAGCAGCCTGCGGTTGAACAGCAATCAGCTTGTCCATCGTACCTGTATTCTCGAGATAGCTCAGGATGGTTGTTAATCTCTCTGCGGTTTCACAATGGTAGCCGGTATCGTGTTCCAGATATATAGGATGGTAAACCAAACCGACGCTCATGGGTTTTCCTTCACATCGCTGTTGTCAGAATTATCATAGCAAACTGCGAGCGTTCGGGCAATTGTGCATTGCCCCTTCAGTTAGAGCTATGCTATACTCCATCTAGTTGATATCAAGATGGACAGATGGTCGTAGATTATTGAAAAAGCAGGAGGTTTGAATGTTTGAGAAGCTGAGCATCACCACCGAGAACTGCACGATAGAGAGGGAAGGGCATGTTCTCATTGTTACGCTCAATCGTCCGGAGGCCAAGAATGCTCTGACCCCGTCGATGCTGGTTGGGATGTATAGGGCCTGGCGGCTGCTGGATGAGGATGACACTCTCTATTGTGCCATACTGACTGGCACGGGTGACACATTCTGCTCAGGCATGGACCTCAAGGCAGGGACATCTCGCCGTGCAGGTGATGAGGAGATAGTGGAGTTGATGAAGCAGGTGCCGAACCTGCACTGGCAGGCGCTGCTCCGCGAGAATATTCCCAACAAGCCGATTATAATGGCGGTCGAAGGTTTCGCTGTGGCCGGCGGCACGGAGATTCTGCAAGGTACAGATATAAGGGTCGGAGCAGAGGATGCAAAGTTTGGTGTGACCGAGGTGGTGCGAGGCCTCTATCCAATGGCGGGCTCGGCATTCCGTCTGCGACGGCAGATACCCTACTGCTGGGCGGCGGAGATACTGCTGCTGGGCCATCATATTTCTGCCAAGCAAGCGCTGGATTGGGGTCTGATAAACCGTGTGGTTCCCAAAGGTAAGGCTCTTGATGAGGCTCTAAATATCGCGCGCCAGATGTGTGAGAACGGGCCTGTATCGATTAGAGCTATCACCCGCACACTGCGTGAAGTCGATGCGTCGGTACCATATGCTGAGTCATTGCAGAAGCAGGATGCGCTTGGATGGCCGGTCTTTGCGACCGAGGATTCTAAGGAAGGCATGAAAGCTTTTAAAGAGAAGCGCAAGCCGGTTTACAAGAACAAGTAGTCGGGTGGTGTTGGGAAGGCGTATCCGTTCGATATTTTAGTGCAAAAGGCTCCTGTGGCGAATACTCGAACAGGGTTTTAACGAGCATTCAATAGGTTCAATCGATTCCTATACACTCATGTTTATTTGCATTGCCCATTGCATATTGCTGTGCTATACTCCACCTAACACAGGAGGGTACAATGACAGAAGAAGAGAAGAATGTACCTGACGTATATTCGGACCAGTTTATTGTAAGCGGTGGGCCGTATGGTATGGCTCTGAGTTTCAGAAGATCTCCACCAGAGCCGGCTCCCGGCAAGGTGCCGGACACTGTAGCGCGTGTCTGGATGAGCTATGAGCATGCCAAGATGATGACTTTCGTATTGGCTAGACATATTAAGAAAATCGAGAGGGAGGCTGGGGTCTCCTTTCAGTTGCCGTACAGGGTTTTATCCGATTTGGGGGTGGGGAAAGAGGACTGGGAATCGTTCTGGAAATCGCCACCTGATTTCAAGGGTTAACGGCTTTTTGTTGCGGAGTTGCCGATGCCTTTAGAGTTCTCCAAAGTTGCCGCCCAGATAGAAAACATGGTGGCAAAGGCTGGGCAGGAGGGCGAGGAGCGAAGGGGCCATCTGAGGCGGGCCGTCAAGCTCTTTGCTGAAGTGGACGCGGGGATCTTTACGTCCAAGATTGCTTCGTGCAACACACCATGGCCGGTTGCTGGATTAACCAACGGATTTAACAAACAGTACGATCCTTCTCCTTGTCCTGGGGAATTCACGGTAATAGCAACGGATGGCTCACATATTGAAGTAGATCGACATAGTTCGGTTAGATGTTATTTAATAAACATAGGCAGTGTTGTAATACGGTACGGGGCAAATCCCGATGCGCATATTGACAGCGAAGCTCGCGTCTATTTTGGTAATGACTTGATGCTGACCAACCCTGTTAGCGGCAAGGGCGAGCTGATAGAGGGAGCTCTGCTGGGGGCAAAGCGCAGCATAGAGGAATGTTCTACGCTTGCTGATGTCATTTCAAAACAGCCGCCAGGTCGAATCACTTTAGCTATGATTGACGGGTCGCTGGTGTTATGGGGGCTCTCTCCCCAGGATTATGAGGGTTTCATCCGGGAGGAATTACTGGACAGGAATTACTTATTCGCTTTTGACCACATGAAAAAGCGGAGCGCCATAGATCCGATTGCCTTATGTGCTTATACCAGCTTCCCTCGCAATTCGGAGGTGATGAATGCCCTGCGTGTTTGCGTTTGCGGCTGTGAACCAGTCGATTGCGAGCGTTGCAGACAACTTAAAAGGGATCGCGAATGTGATGATATGGAAGGCATCACAGATGGAGCTCTGTTTGATGCATTGCTCGGTGCGGGGCAGCGGTCGGCAGTATTTCAGAGCGGGTCCTATTACGTGAAAAAGTACTACGGTGAGCACAAAATTAGTTTCTTTTATATGAAGTCCGGCGATGAGATAGCAAGAATCGAGATACCGCAGTGGGTTGCTGGGCGCAGCGATTTGATTGATATGGTGCATACACTAGTACTTGACCAATGCCGGCGCGGCTTGGGCTATCCAGTAGCGCTTATGGAGGCACATGAGAAGGCAGTCGTCACTGTATCTGACCGAGAGGCATTTCGTCTGCTGGTGGAGCGGGCCCTATTCGAGCGGGGGGTGGATTTGCAGGTTTCCGGTAAAAGCCGCAGCAAGAGGGGAAGGTGGGTCTAGAATATGATCGTAACTAGGTGTTTGTGTGAAGAAAGCAGATAAGGCATCGTTGTGTTTTAAAGAGGGATTCAACTGTTCACAGGCGGTGTTTTCCACATATGCCGTTGGCATGGGCCTGGATCGCAATACTGCGTTGAAGGTATCTCAGGCATTCGGTGGCGGCATGGCACAGATGGGCGAGACATGCGGTGCAGTAACAGGCGCTTTTATGGTCATCGGGCTTAAGTATGGTAGGACCAGGGCCGATGACAATGAGGCTAAAGAGAAAACTTACGAACTCGTCAAGGAATTCACCCAGAAATTCAGGGCGAGGAATGGCACTATTATATGCAGGGAGTTACTGAGGTGCGATCTCAGTACTCCTGAAGGGCAACGGATTGCTAAGGATAAGGAGTTATTTTCTACTGTCTGTCCCGGCTTTGTGAAGGATGCTGTGGATATTCTGGAAGAGGTATTGTAATCGGTTGTAATGTCTGTAGATTTGTTGTTTAGACCTATTAATATACTAGAAGAGGTGAGGTATGAAAGGGAAGTCGGCCAATAAATACACTAACATGAAAATAACAGGCAAAGAAAAGGAGTTCATCAGATTAAGCCATTTGTTACGAGGAGAATTGAACTATGCAAACTGGCACTTCACTACATGGAAATGCCTGTGGAGCTACATTGAGAATTATTCTGAAGAGATGAATGTGGCTCATACATTCTTCACTCTGGGTATGCGTGGTCATCTTCTTGAGACGCTGCTTCGTTTGAATAAGATGCTAGAGAAGGGGGAGGATAGTGTGACCAATCTCTATTATCTATTAGATTTCGTCGATAAGAATATGGATATATTCGCTATCCCTGCCGCCGATAGAAGGAAGCGTTATGAGGAAGAGATGATACTTGAAAAGCAGGTTGAAGAGGTAAAACCTTCTCAGATCACACGAGATACTATCAAGACGCATAGAGTGAAGCTAAAGGAGTTACCCGCAAAGAAGTTGAAGGGGTGGGAGGAGGAGGCACTAGCCCATATTGATAGGAAGGTTGCGAAGCAGCATATAAATGTGTTCGATGAATGCCCGGTGGATATCGAGGAGATCGATCGGACTATTGATACAGTGCACGAGATATTGAATGTATACAGCGCAGCCTACGATGGACAGAAATGGGATAAGGACTTGGTTTTTACACACGGTATCAAGAATATGCTGGATGCGATTAAGGCTGGCAGGAAGCAAAATCCGAAGTAAAATTTTTGAGGATGGGAGTTGGATTGTGAATGAGCATGGTATCATCTCGGCTAAGGTTACTGACGATGCTGAGGATTTTGCAAATCTTGCTCTTATAGCTGCACCAAAGTATCTGCCCGCACTCTATATCGGCATGCATGACAAAGTCCACCATAGACTTTTTCGACATAGTTGCAATCTATTGAGTTTCGTGCATACGAATTTCATGCGAGTGGACGGCAAAGTCGCTGGTATGGTTGTCGCATATGACTGGAAAGTAAATAAAGAAGAGCAATTGAAAACCACTCTGCTGATTATAAGATGCATGGGGTTTATGAAATTCCTCAAGCAGATGCGGCATATGCAGTGGTCAGGTGAGAACTTGGGGCGTATCGATGATGGGACTTACTATGTTGCGGTACTTGGTCTTTATGAAGACTTTAGGAGCAGGGGGCTCGGTACAGAGATGCTGACCTTCGTACAGGAGCAGGCTACCAAAGCAGGTGCTACCAAGCTGGAACTAGATGCCGAGACGTACAATCAAGACGCTATCAGGTTATACCGAAGGTTTGGGATGAAAGAAGTTGGAGATCTCAAAAGGACGACCATAGCTAGTGAGCAGTTCGAGTTTGTGCGAATGTCGAAGAACTTGTCACGCCAAAGCTGATAGCAAGCTAAAAGTCGGCAGGTTGAAGCGACCAAACCTAGATTATTAAGGGGGGGTATTAGATGGGCTGGTTCCTTCTGTTTCTCGCGATAGCTTTTGAAGTGGCTGGAACTACCTGTATGAAACTATCGGATGGATTTACTCAATTAGTTCCCTCAGTGTTGCTATTTGTTTTCTATGGTCTCTCCTTTGCTTCGTTTGTCTATGCATTGAAAACGATTGACCTTAGCATAAGCTATGCAATTTGGGCTGGTTTGGGGTTGGCATTGATAACAGTCATCAGCATTCTCTTCTTTCATGAAAAAGTGACTATTCTTAGAATGGTCTCTATTTGTTTGGTGCTTCTAGGTGTGATTGGGTTGGGTTTCAGTCAAAGTAAGATATAGGCGGGAGATGTTCTGTTTTGGGATCGAAGATCGGCGAAGTAATCAAATCATCTACCGAAAGCTTCATGGCTGAGTGCTACGAGTTGCACATCCCCCCTTCCTTCGGCAGCCTGGTGCGGACGAGAGAAGGCAATATCGATATCTATGCCGTGGTATCAGGTGCTTCCACTGCCAGTATCGAAGCAGGCCGCCGCCCCATAGCTCGCGGGAGAGGCGATGTTAATGAGGAAGATATCTACCTCTCCAACCCTCAACTTGAGAAGCTGATGCGCACAGAATTCACTGCCATGGTGGTCGGGCATGGCGATAGTGGCAAGTTCAGCCAGTATATGCCGCCCCGCCCCGCTAGAATCCACAGCTTCGTTTACGCTTGTGAACCTGATGAGATAGCTATGTTCAATCAGTCGCTGGCCTATCTCAGCGTGCTGGTTGATGTTCCGGAACGGTCGAACGAGCTTATCGCTGCAACTCTGCGTAACGCTGCCGTGTCATATTCGGAACCGCGAGAGTTTCTGGTACGGGCCGGCAAGGAGCTTGCGCTGATGATCGCGGGCGATACCAATAGACTTAACATAATATTAAAGAAGGTAAAGGCGTGACAGAGGATCGCAAGCTGGGTTTCGTTATTTCCGGCGCGCTGACGAAGGGTATCGACGTAAGGCTCGATGGCGATATATCCGTCGAAGACCTGGCGGTCGGCCGCTATGTCACTATCGAAGGTCAAAAGCGAAGGTTCTTCGGTATGGTAACGGATGTCACCCTCGATGCTTCTGATCAGCGCATGATGTCGGCACCGCCTGATGTTTCCGATCCCTTCATTGCAGATGTTATCAACGGCACCAGCACCTTCGGCAGGGTGCATGTTCTGCCTATGCTTACTATTGGAGATGATGCCGTCAGTCTAGTCGAAGGGCCGCAGCCGGTGAAGACCGTACCTTCTCATTTCTCGGTTGTGCGGGAGGCCAGCGAGAAGGATATCGGCTCCGTGTTCGGTTCAGTGGCCGAAGGCCAGTTCTACATCGGAACGCCGCTGGATATGGAGATCAAGGTTCGCCTCGATCCGCATAAGCTCGTTGAGCGCTCTGCCGGTGTCTTTGGTAAAACAGGCACTGGTAAAACATTTTTAGCTAGGTTACTGCTCATAGGTATTTTGCAGGAGAGGGCAGCGGTTAATCTAGTATTTGATATGCATAACGATTATGGCTGGAGTCCAATGACGGAAGGCAAACTTGAAGTCAAAGGGCTGAAACAGCTCTTTGGCTCGAAAGTCGCTATCTTTGCTCTCGATGCGGAGAGCGCGCGCAGGCGCAAGGTTTCCCCTGACTATGAGGTTAAGATAGGTTACGATGAGATCGAGCCGGACGATATTGCGTTACTCAAAGAGACTCTGGGGCTGACTGACCTTGCGGTAGGGGTGCCTTATAAGCTAGCTCGTTACTTCAAGGGACGCAAGTGGCTTGAAGGCTTTCTTGCTGTCGAAGGTATTGAGGCGCTGAATGAGCTGGCGAATAGTATCGGAGAGAACGAGGCGACGGTAGCTGCATTCCATCGCCGTCTCAGCGTGTTGAAGCGTATGCCGTTTCTTGTTTCAGAGGCGAAGAGTAGCGCGATTGACAGCATTCTGGGTTACTTGGAGCGTGGGATACATGTGGTACTCGATTTCGGGCGGTATGGCGATAATATAGCGGCATATATTTTAGTAGCGAACCTGCTCACGCGGCGTATCCATTCTACGTATCGTGAGCGTACGGAACGGGCAGTCGCTGAGGGGAGTGCTAAACCGCTTCCTCTGGTCATCACGATTGAAGAGGCGCACAAGTTCCTTAGCCATGAACTGGCTGGACAGACGATCTTTGGCACAATTGCCCGCGAGATGCGCAAATACAACGTTACGTTGCTGGTTATTGATCAGCGGCCGAGTGGTATCGATGAGGAGGTCATGAGCCAGCTTGGTACTAAGATAACGTGTCTTTTAGATAATGAGAGAGATGTTGAGAATGTGCTCATGGGTGTGTCAGGTAAGGGTGAACTCAAGTCAGTTCTGGCAAAGCTAGATTCAAAGCAGCAGGCGCTCATCTTTGGCTATGCTGTTCCGATGCCGATGGTGGTGAAGACACGTGATTACGGGACCGCGCAGTCATATAAAGAGCTGGGATTTCGCGAGGCGCTGGGACGCAAGAAAGATTCGGATAAGGACCTGAAGGATCTTTTTGCGGAGTGATAGGATGTTGTGGGGATTCTGGTTGCAAGGAGGAGGGAAATGAGTCGAGAGGTTGTTAAGAAGCGTATAGAAATCGCTTGGCTGATAAAGGTAATAGTGTTCGGGATGCTGCTTTCGGCGTCTGGGGCTTTCTTTGGACTTGCTCTGAAGTGGGCTGGGAATGGCTATGTGCAACTAGCTCCAGGGACATGGAATCTGTGGAACGCGATTCATCTGGGTCTGAGTGTTATGGGATCTTTCGCGGCGGTTGCGGTGGCTGCCGGTTTCGTCGCTGTCCTAATCCGCCCCTACTGGGTGGCAGCCATTTGTTTTCTTGTATCATCTCTGTCGTTATTCCTGACGTTTGAGATTTCGGTTCTCGGTCTGGTAATAGCTGTGATTTATTGTTTATTTGGGCTTATTTATCTCGCTGGCGTCAGGACGGAAATCGCTCATCGCATTAGATTCTCAGTATGGCAGATCCGCGGGGGCCAAACTGTTTTTTTGGTCGTTCTTGTTGCTCTAGCCTGTACCAGTCTTTATTTTGGGTACGCTGAGAAGATTGATTCAGAAGGATTTTCCCTGACTGACAAAGCAATAAGCGGGATTATCAATTTCACTCATGATTATGTTATTGATAAGGTACTGCCGGAAGAGGATATTAACAAGGATCAAATATTGCTGGAGTTAGGAAATTATCTTCGTGATGATTTGAATACTGATTTACAGCCTTATCAGGGCTATATTCCTGTAGGGCTTGCTGCAGTTGCCTTTTCCTTGTTGATGTTAGCGACATTTGTATTATCGTGGATTCCGCTTTTCATAATATCGTTCGTATTTTTTATTCTGTTACGGCTCAAGCTGGTGAAAAGGAAAGCACATCCTGTGGAAGTGACCAGATTAACCATCCAATGAGTCTCAAGGTGTATTGTTCATGGTAAATATCCAGAGCCAGCCTCATGGGGCTCCTTTTATCGATGAGACTAAGAACTATCTTGATGCCCCGTATGCCTATGAAATGGTGAAGGATCGGCCCTTTAGCTTTTTCCTGGATAGCGGCATAAACCACTATGATCTAGGACGCTATTCCTATATTGGCAGCGATCCGTTCCTTATCATTAGCAGTCGCAATCGGGAAACTGAATTGATTTCGCGGGGTGAGCGCCGAAAAGTCGCTGGCAATCCTTTCAAGCTCTTAAGGGAGCAATTAACTCGATATGCAATTGAACCATGCTCCTCATTTATGCCATTTATCGGTGGCGCGGTGGGCTACTTCAGCTATGATATATGCCATTTTCTCGAGCGTTTGCCTGCCACTACGATAGATGATGTGATGCTTCCTGATTGTTGCATCGCCTTTTATGATACTGTACTAGCCTACGATAATGTTGATGGCAGAGCCTATATAGCTTCGACCGGATTCCCTGAGGTTGAAACATCTCGAAGAGAGAGAAGGGCTAGACAGCATATCCGTGAACTGACTGAATTAGTTAGTCGTGACGGTAATGGCAATGGTACAAAGCGTGAAGAGCGGACTTCATTTCAATCACGATTGACAGATATAAATCGTTCAAGAGGGCTCCGCTCCAACTTCACACATGATGAATATCTAAGAGCGGTCGAGGGTGCGATAGAGTACATTGCTAACGGAGATATTTTCCAGGTTAATCTATCACAGCGCTTCGAAACAGAATTAAACATGGATCCCTACGATTTGTACCTGCGACTACGGGGTATTAATCCAGCTCCGTTTGCCTGCTATATGAATTTCGGGGACGTAGTGGTAGCCAGTGCTTCTCCCGAAAGATTTCTGCATGTTAAGGGTAATACGGTTCAGACTAGACCTATGAAAGGCACGCGTCCCAGGGGACGATCGCGGATTGAGGATGCAGCACTTTCATCTGAGCTCCTTGGTAGTGAGAAAGACCGTGCTGAGAATATCATGATAGTTGACATCGAGCGCAACGACTTGGGCCGGGTTTGCGAATATGGCTCAGTGTCTGTGAAAGAGCTTTGTACGTTGGAGAAATATTCGACTGTATTTCAGCTCACCTCGTCTGTGATAGGTCAGCTTAGGCAGGGCAAGGACAGAATTGACCTTCTGCAATCTTCATTTCCTAGTGGTTCGGTTACAGGTGCGCCTAAAATACGTGCTATGGAAATCATAGATGAACTCGAGCCTACAAGGAGAGGAATCTATACCGGTTCGATCGGCTATCTGGGATTCGATGGTCGTATGGATCTAAATATTGTAATTAGAACATTTGTAATCAAGGGAGGCAAGGTCTATTTCCAGGTTGGTGGGGGTGTGGTTGCAGATTCTAGCCCAGAATTGGAGTATCAGGAGACAATAGATAAAGCGCGAGCACTTGTGGCGGCGTTAGGATTGAACAACGTAGTAAGATGGTAAGGAGTTGATAAGATGTCAGCTAAGAAATATCCCGATGGATCTCTGGAGGATTTGATAATTAATACTTTGCCAAAGATCGTAAGTGGTTTTAAACAATTCATCGATGTGTCTCAGGGTTTCCTGCGTGATTTTCAGCTCGATTTGCAGTTGATTTCGACAGGCACTGCTGATTCAAGCCAGATGATCGATGAATTGCAGAAGAAAATGAAGGGATTGCAGAAGGAAATGCTGCACGCTGCTAGCACGGCTGAGCATTTTCAGGAAACGATCAATGAGATGAAGAAGCGATTGGAAGCTGAATAATGGTAGTTCTGATAATCGACAACTACGATTCTTTTGTATACAACCTGGCACAATGTATTGGCTGTATCGGGGCTGAGCCTGCTGTCTATAGAAACGACGCAATCAGTATTGACGAGATCGAAAGGATGATGCCATCTCATATCATCATATCGCCGGGACCAAAATATCCTCTGGATGCTGGCATATCGAACCAAGTAGTAATGAGTTTCGCAGGAAGGATTCCGATACTTGGCGTATGTCTGGGACATCAGTGTATTGGTCATGTCTTTGGTGGGTCTATTGAGCGGACGCGGCCTTTCCATGGCAAATCGTCGCCTATCTATCACGATAATTGTACGATTTACACAGGTCTGCAAAATCCCTTCGAGGCAGGGCGATATCATTCTTTGGCTATCAGGCCGGGTACCCTGTCTGATTCATTACTTGTATCGGCTACAACTTCAGAAGGTGAAATTATGGGTATTCGACACAGGAAATTTGTGGTTGAGGGTGTTCAATTCCATCCTGAATCGGTACTGACCTCGGCGGGGTGTGATATATTACGTCGCTTTTTGGAGTTCTCCAGTCCACTATGGAATGAAGTGCCTTGAATATGGAGCATTTAGTATACATAAATGGCGACATTGTAAGCCGCGATAGAGCCTCCATATCGGTTCTTGATCGTGGTCTTCTATATGGCTACGGTCTATATGAGACTATGCGCTCTTATCATGGCCATGTTTTTTGTCTTGACCGTCATTCTAACACGTCTGGTGAGTTCTGCGGGCTTGTTGGGCATTAGAGATGCGTTAGAACCGCAAAAATTGGAGACGGGAGTGTTGAGAACACTGAAGGCTAATGGTCTTGATGACGCGCGTATAAGGCTGACAGTGACGGCGGGGGAGGGCAGCCGGGGGTTAACACTGCCGTCCTCTGGCAATGTTAATATTATCATTACTATAGAAAAGCTCGTTTTACCTTCGAATGAGGTATATATCAAGGGCCTAAGGACATCTATTGTTAATATCAGAAGAAATAGTAGGTCGCCTTTGTGCCGTATTAAGGCTCTGGGATATTTGGAAAACCTGCTTGCGCATGCTGAGGCCTCCGATGCGGAAAGCGATGAAGCCATACTTCTCAATGATGAGGGATATGTTGCGGAATGCAGCGCAAGCAATATATTTATCATTGAATTGGGTAGGATTATTACACCTCCGATAGATGCTGGGATATTGCCTGGCATCACTCGTGGGATTGTTATCGAGTTGGCTGCTGATAAGACTATTGAGTTGATTCAGGAAAATATTAGCGTTGAGCGGTTGCTAAGTGCCGATGAGGCATTTATTACAAACTCAATTATAGAGATAATGCCTATCACTTCAATAAATAGGCGCCAAGTAGGATCCGGGTCTCGAGGTAAAATAACTGAGCGGTTAATGGAAGGGTATAAGGTGCTTACTCGCTCTTTCCTTCGTTGACCATACTCGTGAGGCTGTGTTATCATGGCTCAATCTATTTGAGGTTTCGTAGTGGGGATTTTTGACAAGGTACTGAAGAGGAGCAAGGAGGGCTGGTTTAACAAGGTAGCCACCCTTTTCGAACGGACTTCAATACCGGATGCACTCTGGGATGATTTAGAGGAACTGCTGATTTCAGCAGATGTCGGAGTCGCTACTGCCTCTAAATTAATAGATGGGGTCAGAAGCAGGATGAAGACCGAGAAGCTCAATGATAGCGCTCAGATATATGCGGCCCTGAAGCAGGAGATGATTGACATTCTTGATGTACCGGCGTCGTTGAATAGGGTAGATACTAACTTATCTCGGCCTTTCGTTATTCTGATTGTTGGTGTTAATGGCACTGGAAAAACACTGTCTATTGCGAAGTTAGGGAATATATATATTAAAAGTGGCAAGAAGGTCATTATTGCTGCTGCTGATACCTTCAGGGCGGCGGCTATTGAGCAGGTAAGGATATTGGGAGACCGAATCGGTGCCGATGTAGTGTATCAAAAATCCGGTGCCGACCCAGGTGCGGTGGTTTTCGACAGTCTTGAGTCTGCCAGGGCGCGCAGTGCGGATGTGGTGCTAATAGACACGGCGGGGCGGTTGCATACAAAGTTTAACTTGATGGAGGAGATGAAAAAAATCAAGCGGGTTATATCACGGAGTGATCCTAAAGCTCCTCATGAAGTACTTCTTGTTCTGGATGCCACAACTGGGCAGAACGGTCTGTCGCAAGCTAAATATTTCACCGATGCGGTTGATGTTAGCGGCATCATATTAACCAAGCTCGATGGAACAGCCAAGGGCGGAATTGTGCTGGCTATATGTGACCAGCTGAAGATACCGATTTTATATATAGGTACGGGTGAGGGCATCAATGATATTGCCCAGTTCAATGCGCAGGAGTTCGTCGAGGAGCTGTTTTCCTGATAGCTGAAAATCTTTTGGCTGAAGTAAGAGGAATGTAGTTGCTGAAAGATAAGCGCTTCCTGATAGTATTGGCGTTCTCTATCGCGTTGCTGGCTCTGTTCCTTTATACGAACAGGACATATTTTTCCGGCATGGGCCAGGCGTTCAGAGAAGCTGATTATATCTACATTATCCCGGGGGTGCTGATATATTTCTGTGGCGTTTACTTCCGCGCCCTGCGCTGGCAGTTCTTCCTCAAGCCGCTGGGCAATTTCTCTTCTTTTAAACTCTTTCCTCTGGTAGTGATTGGATTCATGGTGAATAACGTTCTGCCTGGGAGACTCGGCATCATCGTCAGACCCTATCTGCTGGGCGAGAAAGAAAAGATAAGCAAGATGGCGGTCGGCGGCACCATGGTGGCGGAGCAGGTTTTCGATGGAGTAATGCTTCTAGTGTTTGCTTTTTGTATATCGATTGTCGCACCGCTGTCCGGTCAAGTTCAGCTAGCAGTTTATATCGCAGCCGGCCTTTTCTTCGCGGCGCTGTTTCTGTGCTTTGGGCTGGTGCTCTCTCCGCGCTTTGCCAAGAGGGGCATATCGATCATAGTCTCGATGGTATGGTCGAAGAAATGGCGCAGCAAGGCTGAACACTGGCTTGTGCATCTGGTCGATGGTTTGCAGTTCATGCGCAGCCCCGGGAAGCTGCTGATTACGGTGGCGCTATCGGCCCTGGTATGGCTATGTGAGGCTGGCTTGTTCTATATGGTAGCTCTTTCGTTCGATCTGGGTCAGCCGTATTATATTATGTTGCTGGTTACTTCGGTCGCCAGTTTGAGCTGGGCTCTCATATTTGTGGCCCAGGGAGGGCTTGGAATTTTCGATATTTTCTGTCAGAAGACGCTGCTTTTATTCATACCTGTTGGGGTTGCAGCTTCATCGTATACCGCTACGGTAGGAGCCTATGTCATTGTTCTGCATGTGGTTCTCTTGTTCCCGGTGATACTGCTCGGCTTTGTATTCCTGTGGAAGGAAAATTTCTCTTTGGCGAAGATTAAAGCCATTGGCAAAAATCAACGGTAGTGAGAATGACCCATTACGGATTTCTGGTGTAATACTGTCGCTCTGGGTCATGCGTAAATAATCCAGTGCACCAACCATTGCAGTGAATTCCAGTATCCGTTTGACATGGATAAGCCTGATATTGCAGGGAAAAATACAATAAAGCAGACAACATTGAGGATGAGATAGCCTACAACAACCCATTTACCCCATTTGAATCTTGTCCACAGCCACTCAATCCATAGTATCAATGCTAGGATTACGAATATCAGACATGGGTAAAAGTGATAGATGAAGACTACCCGATGGATAGGGATGAAGAATAGCCATTGAGTAAGGAAGGGAATGATGATAAATAGAGCAACCTCTCGTCTGTGACCTAACTCACGCCATAGGGGGCCGAAAACCCTCGCGATTGCACTGGTCACTCTATTATTAAAGCTTTTTACACACCAATTAATGGCGACCAGTGCGGTAGGAATCATTATTGGTATGCTTGGCCACCAGAGAGCTGGGTTGCCAAAGCTTGCTATATAGGCCCTGGTGGTGGGGAAGTAACCTACATAGAACCAGACCGGGTTTAGCATAAATGGCCAGGCATACCATGGCGAGCCTCCTGGGTGTGATGTTGTTAGATGTGAGTGGAATCTATACATGTCCAACTGCATTCTCCACCAGTTGCTGAGGCCACCTTGCTCCAGGGGAGCGAGAAAGTATGGTAGGTAACAGAGCATATAGATGGCTACTGCAGCCATCGAGCCGCCTATGAACCAGCAGATCTCGCTCTTCCGTATTTTCCGCTCTTGTACTTTGCGTATAATGAGTAGTAGCATCAGACCAACGAAACCATACATGATGAACCACTTGCAGGAGAATCCGAGCCCGAAAAATACCAGGCTCCAGAAGAGGTATTTTCCTCCATGTGCGGTGTCTTGCCAATAACGGTAGAAGAAGTAAATCATGCCAACGAAGAAGAAAATAAGGTAGGTGTCCGGGGTGGCGATTCTGGCTTGGGCAAAGTGCATAAAATCGAATGTAATTAGAAAAGCAGCAATAACCCCGGCACGTGGTGTGCCAAACATGCGTCTGGCAAGGAGATAAACAAGAATTATTGTGAGTGTAGCAAAAATAACTCCAGCGATACGCCAGCCAAATGGAGTATGACCAAAAATACTCATACTGGCTGTGATTATTAGTTTACTAAGGAGCGGATGGTCCCAATTCGTTTGTGCTTCCCAATTCGTCACTTCATGAAGATTTAAATACTGTTCTGCCGTCCATACGTAGTATATTTCGTCGAAATATGTGGTTGATCTTGCGGCTCCGGGGTTGCCAACGAGCTGCTGCTCGTCAATAAGAGCATTGGCAGCTGTCACATTTCCGTCCGTTGAAATTCCGTTTATAGCTAATTTCGAACCACTGGAGAAGAGGGCCACTTCTCCGAATCTTCCTGTTCCTCCTTTGAAATCTAGGCGAACATATCTGGTATCCTGACCAATATCGACATAGTCCCATTTATGACTGACACCGGAATCCTTAAGGTTGCCTGCTAAGTTCCAAGCTTCCGGGGAGCCCCAGTATAGATCGACATCAACTTTACTGGCGTCTTGGATGAGGAAATAGACTTTATCCACCCGTATGGTACCCCCAAGGTCGAGAGAGATATCTTCAGGGTCTTTCTGGGGGACAAAGTCGGAGGAAGGAATATGCCTGTCTCCAAGATTCCAGACAGCTGTGGAAAAGAACGTAACGACGAGAGTTGCCAAGATGATAATATGCCACCAGCGGGCCAGTTTTTCCCGGGCTGATGCTGCCGGTTTTCTTTCCACTAGCTGAATAGCAGGAGAATCCTTGTCAGATTTCTCGAGAATAATCTCAGATGGAGGCTGAGGTTCTTTTTTCATTCTATTATCTCCGTAGCCGGTTTACTCCGCTGCATCCTCCAGAAAATCCATATGGCATAGAAGAAAAGTATAGCATTAATAGAGACTAGAACGTAAATAGACCAATGTCCATCAGGTACGTAATGAGGCAATGTTGTTACAGGGTCTACATAATTGAGGTTTGAAAGTACATAAGCTAGGTTGGCAAGAAAAGTCGCTGTAAGGCCTACATATAATACTATGAGATGCCGTGAGAAGAAGCTCATGGCAAGAAGGGCAAAAACCGGGAAAAGATAGCGCTCGTGCATCCTGGTCATGAGCATGAAAAAGCCGAACATTAGTAGGGAAGCAGCACAAAGCGGTGCTCTACCACCTGGGCGTTGGTGAAGCAGCCACATTACGAATACTGCAAAAAACGCAAAGGCCATTGTGCCCCACCCCTGATAGCTTAATCCGGCATGTCGAATAGTATCATTCTTAAAGAAGCCCATCAATGCCCAGAAGTTGTAGGCATTAGCGCTATTGTATTCAAATCTAACATAACCTACTGTGTACCTATCGTATAGAAACTTGATCGGGTTGTCCCAGTGGAAAGGAAGAATAGCTAGGAAAATTATCGCAAGGAAGATGATGCTACTGAACAAAGCGTGTTTCCAGCCGCCATTCTTAAGAATTAAGTATGCTAACACAGGGAGAAGGATAATGCTCTGGGGCTTTGTTAGTATGGCGAGGCTAAAAAGACCGCCTGCAAGCTCATGTTTCGAGCGACTCGCAGAGTATAGCGAAGCAACCATAAAGAATGTATAGGTGGAATCCATCTGTCCCCATACTGAAAGGTTAAAGATTGTTGCAGGATTGAAGGCATATATAGTCATGGCACCTAGAGCAGGCAGAAAAGAGTATCTAGACCGGACGAAACGAAAGATGAGATACGCCGTGGCCAGGTCGAACAGGTTTTGCGGTAATCTCAGAAGGACTTTATCAACATAATCCAAGTTGCTGAATGTGCCATGTCCTAGTGCGCGAGCAAGCCAGCCAAAAGAATAGAAGATATAGACACTCAAAGGTGGATAGTCGCAACATGCCGCACCATTTTGGTTACATCCTGTAGCATTATAGAAATTAGATAGTCCCTGGTTGGCAGCAACGTTATGCCACCAAGCGAAAAGCGGCTCATCGAATCGGCAGCCTTGTAGGTGAAATAGTAGAAGACGCACTAAGAGTGATATTGCCAAAATAGCGATGACTAGAAAAACCTGCCCTTTGCGTTCGGAGGCGAAGCTCTGTAGTTTTTCTAAGGCTTTACTTTGCATTCTCACTTTTCCTGGGAGCTGTTGTGCGCCATTATCCCTACCTATTTATCGCCAGATGGTAGTTAGGTGTCATTGTCGCATAAATGTTATAAGAGTATCAACTATTGCATGGTAACTTGATATATCTCCACTTCCTGATTCTGGTATACAAGCACGTATCGATCCGGTTGGGTGGCGAACTTTTGCAGCCTCTCTGCTGGATATCTCTCTTTTTCAAGTTTCCCAACGAATATATATTCGATATTATACTTTTTCAGCAGGGTATATGCTTCATCGCTATCGGGAGACTGATAAATATTGTCAGTATCTGTATTTCGTCCTGATACCGCATCCCATGAACCTCGCCAGATAACTTCATGTGTCGGCCAGCCGAGGACGGTAGGCAGACCGGTCATCGTTGCAATATGTGATGAAAATTGATATGCTCCGCCGAATGTTTCCAACATCACAGGCTGTCCTTTAATATTTTTATTTATCCATTGAATGGCGTCGTAGTCACCTGGTGCCACAGTCTTAACATAGGCTGTTCCGTCCAGTGTTCCTCTGCCGATTCCGAAGTAATCACGTTTTCCGCTGGCCCAACCGATGGTTTGCCCGATGGGCTGAATCAGGCATGCAAGAATAAAGAAAATCAGGACGGCAACCCAAACGACCTTGAGCTTACCTTTAATACTTTTAAAGACCATAAACACGCCGTATGCTGACGCTAAGCCAAGAAAAATCCATACGGGCAGATAGAATTTCATGATGGAATTGAACCTCTCAAATGGGTGACCCAGACTAGCTATGTAGAAGATTTCACAGAACAACGCGATTAATGCTGCCATTAGCACGAGGAGTAATGAGAATTCCGTCTCTTTTTTACCTCGGGATTTATATATGTAATATAGAGGCACTAATATCAATGGGACAAGGATTAATAGAAGCTGGAAATCTAGTAAAAAAGATGCGATTGCAAGGCAAATGCTGCTGACAAGTATTATGATACGTATTTCGGTCTTAATACTCTTACGTAAAAATGAAACATAAAAGAAAGTAAATATCACAAACAAGAACAGAGCAAAGAGCTCGATGAAATCGGCTATATCGGTTCTGAGGTGCACTATACCGGCACTGTGGGTTGCATCCCAACTCCTTGTGACAAAATAGGGCATGTACATTATAAGGCTCAAGAAAATGATAGCTATTAAGCCTTTTTTATTCAGATTGATTTTAAGGAGTAGGCAGGCAAGAATAGTAAATGCAGCATAGATGGGGTAGTCCCAAGTATTGATGATAGAAAAAAAGCCTAAACCAACGCCTAATATACCGATGGTTAATAACGAGTCTACTCTCATATTCTTATCATCGTCATTCCCCTTTTTTAACAGCGAGAGAATGAGCATGATATACATAAGTTGAAAGGGGAGGGTGATTGTATGGGCATGTAACTCCCCTTGTAAAAAGGCGTTATACGGGTACAGGTTCCCGGTGGCAGGTATGACCCCTGAACCTACATCGAAATTAAGGATCCATTCTGAGAAACTCACCGCTCCTGTAGCACTATGGCCAAGCAGGGAATGGTGTGATATAAAGGCAAATAATTGAAATATACCTGAGCTAAATCCTGTGAAACAAATAAAAAGGACAGTTAACATACCGTAGAATTTCTTATTGGTGAGATTATATCCGATCCCGTATGAGGCACTTGCAATCAGACCAAAGAACATTGCCATTGCCAGGTTGTAAGATATAGAGGATGGGACTCTTGATATCATGGTCAGTATAGCGGTTACGAGCTGACCGCCATAGTAATAGGGAAGGCTTGTGCCAGCAAGCCATGGGTCGGCAGGGGGGAAATAACTACTGCGCAGAATCGACTGTAGAAATGCGAAATCCATGAAATCTTCGGTGAATACATTGAAAATATCTGGCTTGCATCTTAAATAAACTAGGAAGAGCACAAACACGATTGTGAAAATGGCCTCGCTGACCAATATTGACTTTAGAGGTAACTCGTTCAGCCTGAAATTTTTTCTGCCTAAATAATAAGAGAGAACAATCAGGATTAGCAGGGATAAAGAGATGTTTATATAACCAAATTTGATAATATGCAGGCTAGCAAGGAGCCACGAGATGTATGTTATGAGTAGTAGTCCTAGTATTTTAGAGATAGAGTAGCCCTTGTCAGGAAGTCTGCGGCACACCCTCGACACTAAAGGAAAAGTAATAAAACCTATGATTAATAGGATGAGCCACCATATTATGGCATATGCAACTTGGATCATCTATTGCAGCCTATGGTATGAATTTCGTATAGTGGAGGGAACGCTTGTTTGACTCCTACGGAATCACGTGATATATCTCCACATCCTGATTCTGATACACTAGTGTATATTTTTCCGGGTGGTCGGCGAACTCATGCAAGCTCTCTGAGGAATATCCCTTTTGGACAGAAGTGCCATTCTTTTCCACTGTCCCTACGTATACATATTCAATGTGATACTCACTTAGGAATGTGAGAGCCTCGTCACTATCGGGGGCTTCATAAATAGCATTAATGGCCATAGTACGCTCGGTGATAATATCCCAGGAATTACGCCACATTACTTCCCAACCAGCCCAGCCTAGTACCGTGGGTAACCCGGTAAATGATGATACCTGCGAACTATATTCCAGGGCTGTTCCGGGGAATTCAAGTATAACGTGTGATCCTTTCACATTTGCGTTCAACCATTTAATCGCCTCATAATCGCCATTATTTGTGTCTTTCATGTAAGCCATGCCATCTAAAGTTATCCTGTGGTCGTTCACCTGTTCATATCTGCCGCCAGCCCAGCTGGTGGTCGAGGCAATGGGATGTATCAGCGCTGCCAGGACGAAAATAAGCAGTATTATACCCCAGATCACCTTCGGGACTCTTTTTATTCTTCTCGTCATGAGAAAAACTCCGTATGCCGCTGGCACACCCCAGACAACCCATAGGGGCATATATACCTTTAGGATAGTATTATACCGAGCGTATTCCCCGCCGAGACCATCCTTGATATAGAATATTTCGCAGAATAGCGCTACCGCAGCTCCGGTGAGTATCAATAAAAGCATGAACTGTTTTTCTTCTTTGTGAGGGGATTTGAATACTCTATAGAGAGGTATGACTATAAGAAGGGATAATATCCAGATGATTTGTATATGAACAATGAATGCTAGTAAAGCGGAAATAATAAATGTGACAGCGGCTATCGAAAATGCAATAGTCAGGAATTTCTTGCCTTTAAACCATTTGCGAGTGAATAAGACAAGGAAGGAAGTAAGTATTGCGAACATAGGAAGGGCGAATATTTCAAAGAAATCTGCGACATTCGTCTCTTTAAGATTGGTATTGCCTACTACGAGACCTATGTCTTTAAAGCCGCCGGACCCTCTCGAGAGATGGTAAGGAAGAAATAGGATTATACTTAAGGCAATAATGCATAAGGCGCTTTTCTTATTTATAGTAGTCTTTAATAACAGGCACGCCAGCACAAAGAATCCCAAATATATGGGATAGCTCCAGGTATTGATGAAGGCCAGTACACCGAGGCTGAGCCCTAGGGTGATAATCCGAAGGAGGGAGTCGGTTCTTGAACTGTCGATAGCGGCCTCTCCCTTTGATAATAGAGATAGAACTAATATCATGAACATAAATTGGAAGGGTATGTCCATAACGTTGGCGTGCAGGTCTCCAACGAGGTATGCATAATAAGGATACTGGGTCACCGTTCCAGGGATTATCCGATTTGCACTTACGAAGTCGAATGATCTGAACCACTCGCCTATATTTGGGGAGTTCAGTGGGTTATAACCCATTACGGGATGATGGGCTAGAAAAGCACTAAGTTGATACGCCCCGGAGATATAACCTGCCAGGCAAACAAAGACAACGGTGACGAGTCCAAAAAATTTTCTTTTAGTAGCGTTATACCCTAATCCGTAGGCGGCACTTATAGCGAGGGCGAAGAACATGGCTACTGCCAAGTTGTAGGCTATTGGGGGTGGCACCCTTGATAGAGTTATTAGTACAGCGGTAATAAGATGCCCGCCGTAATAGTAAGGTATACTCTGTCCTGCGAGCCAAGGGTCGACAGGCGGGAGGTAACTGCTACGAAGTATGGAGTTCAGAAATCCAAAGTCTGTGAAGTCTTCTGAATATAATAGTGTCAGATCAGGTTTATGGCTTAAAATGAATAGGAAAACGCCGAAGGCAACAATAAAAATGGCCTCTGTTATCAACATCGACTTTAGAGGTAGATTCTTTAGATTGATTCGCTTTCTTCCAAAGAGTAGAGCCAGTATTATAAGGATTAACAAAGAGATAATCACATTAACGAATCCGAACTTGATGATATGTGCGCTGGCAAGGAGCCAAGAGAAGTACATAAAGAGCAGCAGCCCAAGGATTTTAGAGATTGAATAACCTTTATCCGGCAGTCTGTGGCATACGCGTGATACTAGAGGGAAGGTTATCAGGCCTATTATCAGCAGAATGAACCACCAGAGGATGACGTATGCTATCTGTATCATCTAATGCCATCCATAATCTGCAGATATTCTAACGCTTGATGTGTAAACGAAGATGTAGACACAGACTTCAATGTTCATACAAAAGTTGTTAACACTCCCCAGAGATTGATGCAACAGGATAGGATGATGATAGCTATTTTGAACTTGTCCAACCGATAACGCATGCCAGAGGCGACCAAAAGAATCATAAAGGGCAGAATATCCAGACTGAAGCGATATCCAAACTGGCTAAAACCGGTAACCCCGCATGTAAGCATAGGTATTGAAGTGAACAAGAGCCCTCCCACTGCCGCAAGGGCCATCTTGTCTTTTAATCTAGCTCTAAACATGTAAAGGAGGGCCGGGGTGGTGAAGAACAATCCTAACCCCATAAATGATGGTCTGAAGTAGGGGAATTTATCGCAAAGCACAGGACCTTGGAACAGAATAGCATCCAGCTGCCGCGGTATATAGCTTATATCGAAGAGACCTCTGTTAAGCAGAGGGCTGGATAGATACTCACCGTGGTAGTAGCCCGATGTTATAGTACCGTACTGTCCATAGCAGTAGAGCAGATATAGCGCACCCAAGGCTCCAACTGCGAGAAAGAAAGGTATAAGACTTCGAAGGATGGACGTCCAGTGCCTCTGCCCGCGAGTTATGGTGTAGGCAAAGAAGGGGAAAGTCAGGAAGGTGGGTAGTCGTGAGAGCCCGGCAAAACCTGCGAGCAGGCCGATGAGCCAGGGACGGTTCTTGCCGGTGGTCTCAACGAGTGCAGCCATCAGGAAGAAAACAGCAGATACATGAGCTAACGTCCAGACGCTGCCTGTGATGGCAGCGTACCAGATGTTAGTGCCTAAAGCCATCAGTACTGTCATGGCGAGCCGCAGACGGAAGCTCCAGCCAAGTTGCGCAGCTGCTACCCAGAACAAACCTGTAGCAGCAGCTCCTACAATCATTGATATGATAGCCTGATTCGTATGGAGGCCCCAGATGGCAACCCATGGTAATACAAAGATGGTGGGTCCAGGCGGTTCCATCACAAACCCTTTAACCCCGTTTCTGGCTACTTCTAAGTACGGAGGTGCATCAATTATATAAAGGCGGCCATGGAGAAAAGCATCTGAAAGACGTACGTAATGGTCGTATAAACTTGATTTGTCGCTCGTTACAAAGTAGATGATAAAAATCAGGGTAGCTATGCAGGCGGCTTGAAACCATTTGTTGGGCAATACTTTTTGCTTGAATACACTTGCTACCCGGCCTTGGTTCGACAATCTCTTAGTTAGGAATTTGCTGTGGCGCTTATGCAATTCAGCATCGGATTTAGCTTCTCTGACGGGAGCCTGGGTGTCGATAATCATCTCGTCGCTGCTCATATTGATGATTTTAGAGTACGGTTTCTGTATTATACACTAGTAATGTGATGTTGCCCATCATGTCTTCCAAATGATACTACCCGCCCGGCCAATCATAGTCAGGGACTGCTCATCTGAAGTCATCCCGGCGCATGCCACGCCCATACAGGGGTTGTACCTGGCCAACACAACGCAAATCTATCCCGAGGACAGGGGCATGAACTACAGCGTGCGGCTGGGCAGGGTGGTGGCTGGGATGGTGGGGAAGGGATGAGGGTGGTGGGCAGAGTCCGCCCTACGACTACTGGTTTAGAATTTCGTGGAACTTAGATAGGTCACATTCTCTGATGGAGTGTGTTATTTTATACTGATTTTTATCGAGTTCAGTTAGCCCTCTAATTTGCAGGTATTCCTTGAGAGCTGAGGCTTCAACGAGGATCTTTCCCGACCCTGCCCAATGCCTGTCACTGCCGTCTTTTTTTACATTCGAAATCCAATATAGTTTGCCTGATTCGATGTCACGATAGTTTCCTGGGCGGCTGCCACGGCCAGCGAAATTATTAAGAGCCATGTTATTAAAGTAGAGTGTTTTACCTGATTTTGAGGTCTTTACATGGGCTATCCAGGCTGGGCCATTATCGTTATATCCAGTTTTCAATTCAATATATTTAAGCATGTATGATATTTCCAAGATGGTTTCTATGTAGCAGCATTATATCTAAGGCACAACCTAGCGTCAAGAATAAATTCAACAAATAAGTCAGTGAAATAACATTATTGTTTATCTCAAAATTCTAACTTCTGGGCTTGTGGTGTTTATTGAAAGTGAGGGGCGTCTCAGTGTTCTCGGTCAGAACTATCCTGCACCTCTGAAAGTATTTTTGTTGTCCGCATCTGCGTTTTACTGTAGAATACACCCATAGATTTTATGAGCGAGAAGATGACCCCCCTGAGACAGCAATACCTCCGCATCAAGAAAAAGTATCCCGATACTATCGTGTTCTTCCGCCTCGGCGATTTCTACGAGACGTTCGATGATGATGCCAGACTCGTATCGAAGGAGCTGGAGATCGTCCTTACGGCGCGCGAGATGGGGAAGGGGAACAAGGTGCCGCTGGCGGGGATACCGTATCACGCAATCGACAACTACCTGACCCGTCTCATAAACAGGGGGCATAAGGTCGCCATTGTCGAACAGCTCAGCGACCCCAGGGCTGCCAAGGGGCTTGTAGACCGCGATGTTGTTCGTGTCGTTACACCTGGAACTGTTGTCGAGCCGGGATTGCTAAGAGGAAACGTTAATAACTATCTGGCTTCTGTTGTGACCGAGGGCCAGCAGGCCGGAATCGCCTATGCTGATATAACTACGAGCGAGTTCCAAACTACCCAGCTTCCAGCCGAACGCATGCAATCTGAGCTGGAGCGCCTGCGCCCTTCGGAAATCTTGGCGCCGAAGGGCACTGAGCTGCAGGGTGGCGCTGCCCCGGTAACGCCCGTCGATGCGCAGTATTTCGAATTAGATACTACCAAGCATCTGCTGCGTGAGCACTTCGGGGTGACGAGCCTTGAGGGCTACGGGTGCGCGGGCCTGCCTCTGGCGATACGCTCTGCTGGGGCTATCGTGCACTACCTGGGAGAGACACAGAAGCCGGCATTGAAGCAGCTGACCGCTTTGTCGACTTACAGCACTGAGTCCTTTATGACGCTGGACCCGCAGACGCGGCGAAACCTGGAACTATTTCAGACGTTCCGCCAGGACAAGGAGGGCTCTCTGCTCTCGGTCATCGATCTGGCCAGGACTCCGATGGGGGCCAGGCTGCTGCGGCGCTGGGTGGGGCAGCCTTTGCTGGACGTGGCGCAGCTCAATCGCAGGCTGGATGCAGTGGGGTGGTTCCACAGCGATACGCGCCGCCGCACTAAAGTCGTAACGATACTGACTAGGATAGTCGACATGGAGAGGATCATAAATCGCGTTAGGAGCGGCATCGCCACGCCGCGTGAGATGGTGGCGCTGCGCCGCAGCCTCGAGGCGTCGTCCGAGCTTCGAGATCTTATGCAGAAGGAACAATCGTCCAGTGTTGACTGGCTGGTTAAAAACATCGATTCGTGCAAAGAAACGGTCGAATTGATATCGAAGGCTATCGCTGATGAGCCTCCTCAGAATCTAGGTGATGGTGTCATCAAGGTGGGCTTCTCCCCAGAGTTGGATTCCATTAGGTTGGCGGCCAAGGATGCCAAGAGTTACCTGGCGAACCTGGAACGCGCCGAGCGAGAGCGTACCGGGATAAAGTCGCTCAAAGTTGGCTACAACAAGGTCTTCGGATACTATATCGAAATATCGAACGCAAACCTGCCGCAGGTTCAGGATAACTACATCCGCAAGCAGACGCTGGCGAACGCCGAGCGTTTCTATACTCCGCAGCTGAAAGAATACGAATCGCTAATATTGAACGCGCAGGAGCGCCTCGCTGAACTGGAGGGTACGCTATATCGTCAGGTGCTGGGCCAGGTCGGGCTTGCCGCCGAGCGTATACTGGAGACGGCTTCAGCTATAGCTCAGCTGGATGTGTACTCCTCGCTGGCGGAGGTGGCTGTGCGTTCGGGATATGTCAGGCCGGAATTAAATGAAGGCAGCGTTATCTCCATATCGAATGGGCGTCACCCTGTAGTGGAGCACATGCTGGACGGCGAGCCGTTTATTCCAAACGATGCGTATCTCTCGAACGATGAAACGCAGATGATCATACTCACGGGACCGAACATGGCGGGCAAGTCGACGTACCTGCGACAGGTGGCGCTCATCGTTCTATTGGCGCAGGTCGGCAGCTTCGTGCCGGCGGATTCGGCGACCATCGGAATCGTCGACCGCATATTCACGCGCGTCGGGGCGCAGGACGACCTAGCCACTGGCCGCTCTACCTTCATGGTCGAAATGGAGGAGACTGCAAATATCCTAAATCATGCCACAGCGCGTTCGCTTCTGATACTGGACGAGATCGGCAGGGGCACCAGCACCTACGATGGAATATCTATAGCACAGGCTGTTGCTGAATATATTCACAATCACCCCAAGATAGGTGCCAAGACGATATTCGCCACGCATTACCACGAATTGGTCGAGTTGTCGAATTTCCTGCCACGTGTGAAAAATTTCAACGTGGCTGTAGCTGAGGAGAAGGGCCGGGTCATCTTCCTGCGCCGCATCCTGCCGGGGGGTGCCGATAAGAGCTATGGCATACACGTGGCGCAGCTGGCTGGACTGCCGCGGGCGGTGGTACATCGCGCCGAGGAGGTGCTTTCAGGCCTGGAGGACAAGCGGCGCAGCGACGACAAAGTCAGGAAAGCAGCATCCCCTCAGCTCCCGCTTTTCGCCGGTGATGTATTATCGTCTGAACTAAATGATGAATTATCGAAGTTGGAGCCGGATTCCATGACACCGCTCGATGCACTGAACAAACTCTATGAATTAAAGAAGAAGGCAGAAAACAATAGGGGTTCTGGAGGCAGAAAATGAGAATAGCAGCTGTCATTATCGCGCTCCTATGTGGCATAGCGGTTCTTGTAGGCATATTCCTCCCTTGGGGAACGGCATCATTTCTAGGTGGTCATCTCTCATTTTCTGCCAGCGGGATGGATGTGATCAGTAATTCCGGATGGGATATCTCCGACTTCGTGTTGCCGGATAACCTGCATGCTGTGCTGGTTCTGATCGGTGCCGCGATAATGATCGTCAGCGCTCTGCCGGCCCTGTTCATGGCTGCGTCGACTAAAGGCAGAGTAGCGGTAATACCATTAGGGATACAGATTGCGCTCGGTGCTGTGATTGCGATCGGCGGGCTGGCGTGGTTCTTTGTCCAGCTGTCCAGCATTGATAACTGGACGGGTTATGTTGGATATGGCACTTATATCTGCGGGGGTGGTGCTGTTCTGGGACTTATTTTCGGGGTGGTAGCAGCGGCCAAGAAATAATCTAATTCATTTGGATATGGACTACCCAAAGTTCGATTTTAATAGTACAATTGCGCAAAGGAGTGAAAAATCAATACAATATCACCGGCAATTTATAGAAAGGGGTAGAAAATGAGGATAGCGGGATCGATAGTAACAGCGATTTGTGGCATTGTAGTGTTAGTATCCATCTTCCTACACTGGATTGACGCGGGTTATTGGGGAACAGCTACAGCATGGAACTGTATAGATGCTTCTGCAAGCGATTGGTGGTATCTGTTTGGAGTGCTTGGTGGTGGAATACTGATGACCGTATGTGCAATCCCTGCTTTTATTGTTTCATTAGCCTCAAAAGGAGGCAGGGCGGCAGTGGTAACACTTAGTATCTTTGCGCTAATTGGAGCCTTGGCTGCTATAGGGGGTTCCGCCTATTTCCTTATCGATGCAGCTATGGATGATTCGTTTAGCATGGTGAGTTATGGTGCCTATATAGCATTGGCGGGGGCTATAGTCGGCTTTATCTTCGCTATCTTGACTGCTGCGTTCTCCAAAGGGAAAAAGGATTGGTAGGACGGGGTCAAGTCGACGATAAAGAGCGTCGGCTGGAGGTAGTCAATGGCTGAACCGAAAAAAGCAGAAGTGATCCCGACCAAGTGCGGCAAGTGTTCTTCCACCCAGCTGGAACACCAGGAAATGACTATGTACGGTAAGCTTGGAATCATGGGACCTGACTACAGATTCGATTGTTATATCTGCAAGGAGTGCGGATATTCCGAGCTTTTCTTCCGGAAAGCCAGTTGGATAAAGTGATCGTAGATGCCCATAGAAGTCTTAGCTCCGGCAGTTGTCGCCAAGATAGCTGCCGGCGAGGTAGTAGAACGGCCGGCGTCGGTAGTTAAAGAGCTGATAGAGAACGCTATCGATGCCGGTTCCTCTCAGATAAAAATCGAAGTCAAACACGGCGGGATTAAGTTCATCAGAGTCGTTGATAACGGCTCAGGCATTCCTCAGAGTGATGTAGCCCTAGCATTCGAGCGTCATGCCACCAGTAAAGTCCGCTACGTAGCTGACCTTGAAAGCATCTCCACGCTGGGATTCAGGGGCGAGGCGCTTCCAAGCATAGCAGCAGTATCTAATGTTGACATAATTACTAGAACCATTGGGGACTCTGCTGGCACATACCTTGTTCTGCAGGGCGGCGATATCAAGGAGCGAGGGAAGAGGGCCAGCCAGCAGGGGACAGCGGTGACGGTACAAAATCTCTTTCAAAACGTACCTGCACGTCTGAAATTCCTTAAGTCGGTTTCTACGGAGGGTGCTCATATATCGGACCTGGTTAGCCAGTATGGCCTTGCCTACCCTGAGATCAGGTTCGAACTTACAGCCGACGGCAATGTTGCGTTGCAGACCCCGGGCAATGGCGGCCTGCGCGACGTGCTTGTTGCGATATACGGTTTGAAAGTAGCCGAGTCCATGATCGAGGTCGGCAAAGTTGGCTCGCAGGTATACGGATTCGTCAGTCCGCCCGGCCTGGCGCGTTCCCGCCGCGACAGCCTCAGCTTCTTTGTGAACCGGCGCTGGGTGAGGAGCGGACTTTTAACCAGGGCTACCGAGGAAGCGTACTCTGGGATGCTCATGACCGGTAAGCATCCCATCGCCGTTTTAAATATGGCAATTCCCGCTGGCGATATCGATGTCAATGTTCATCCGGCTAAGACCGAGATTCGGTTCCGCAGCGAAGGGGAGGCCTTCGCGCTGGTGCAGCGGGCGGTGCGGGCGGCGCTTGTCGCGGAATCGTCTGTGCCCGATGCGAAGAGAGCACCACGGTCTGCAGGTTCTACTACCACTATCTTTGAACCAGGTCGTCACGCTGTACAGGAGCTATTGTTTAAAGAGTCATCTCCGTCGCGGGCACAGCAACCTCCTAGGGCGCTGCCGGAATCGCGGCTGCCCATCCTGCGCATCATCGGACAGCTTGCCTCTACCTATATCATAGCGGAGGGTCCTGACGGAATGTATCTCATTGATCAACACGCCGCGCACGAGCGCATCCTGTTTGAGAAGGTGATGGCGCAGCAGGCCAGATGTGATGTTGAGGTACAGGGGATGCTTGAGCCTGTTAGTATCGAGCTGTCACCGCGTCAGGGCAGTCTGCTAGACAGGGCCCAGGAAACGCTCAAGTCTTACGGCTTTAATATCGATCCTTTCGGGGGGCAGACATATCTGGTGCGAGGTGCCCCGGCCTTGCTGGGGGAGGGGGATATCACTCAGGCGGTGCATGAGATAATCGATGCTTTTGCCGAGGAGGGCGACAGGTCGAAGGCGGAGGAGAGGATCGCCGCTTCCATCGCGTGCCACGGCGCGGTCCGGGCCGGCAAGGTTCTAACTATGGATGAAATGGCTCAGCTTGTCCGCGATTTGGAGGAGGCCGAGTCTCCGCTGAATTGCCCGCATGGCAGACCGACGATGGTGCATTTCACTGCGTCCCACCTTGAGCGCGAGTTCGGCCGCAAGCTATAGCTGTGAAGCTGAATCAACCCCCTGTACCCCCACTCTTGGGGGAATTTAAAAAAGATAGGGGACACCCCTAAAACCCTGGCAGGAGATTTTTCTCCTGCACCTCTTTCAACCGTCAATCGTGGGGTGGTCGATTATAACTGTAAATAGTTGTGGGCGTAGATCATTTTGTTCTTCAGGATAGCAACGGTTTTGGCCAGCTGGGCCTGTTTGGCGTCGCTCATGTCTAGGATCGACGTATCGAACTCCCCGCCTGCGGCGCATGCGTCGTACAGCGCCAGGTAGGCTTTACTAATCGGCGTCGAGTCGTCGCGGTTCTCCAGCATCCTGATTATCTCCATCAGCTCCCTGTCGCACGGGTCCAGTATGGCGGTGTCCATACCTGAACCCATGAGCATGATCAGATAAGTGCGGTTCAGCACCTTGCGCACGTCGCTGGGGGCGCCGTTGGAGACGTTGGAGAGGCCGCAGGTCATGTGCAGCGGCGGGTCCATGATGGATTTCACAACCAGCGTCGTCTGCAGCACCTCAGGCGCATGCTCCTGCGTGCCGTTGACCGTCATCACCAGCGGGTCGACGTAGATGTTCTGCATAGGCAGGCCGGCTGATTCGGCGGCGGGCAGCAGGTCCTCGACCAGTATCTGGGCGCGGGCGTCGGCGCTGACCGGCAGCCCCGTGGCGCGCAGCGTCAGCGCGATGATGCCGACATCGTACTTGGCGGCCAGGGGGAAGAGCACGCTCATGCGCTTGGGATCGGCGTTGGTGCTGTTGATTATCGGCTTGCGTTTGCATATCTTGAGCCCGGCCTCGATGGCCTCGGCGTTGGTCGTATCCAGCGACAGCGGAACGTCGACGACCTCCTGAACGGTATTTACGATCCAGTTCATGACCTCGGGCCCGGCCTTCTTCTGCGGACCTACGTTGAGATCGAGCATCCTGGCACCGCAGTCTACCTGTTTTTTTGCCAGGTTCTGTATGAAGGCCTTATCGCGCGCCTCGATGGCGGCCCTGACCTCTTTATTGATGATATGGATGCATTCACCTATCGGTATGAACATCGTCTTATCCTTTGACCGGTATCAGGTCGAGCCTTGCGGCCATCTCTTCAACCCCGCGGCGTAATGCCGAATCGCCGGGCAGGTCGATCAATGGTCGGCCTTTTGCCTCCATGTCGAGCATGTTCGCATCTTCGTGTATAGCAGCGATAATATCGAGTCCCGCTGCGTCGATCGCCTGTTTTATCTGCGGCGGAATCCCGTCTCGAACCCGGTTGATCACCAGTCCGATCCTGCCTACATGGCTGCGCATCTCCGCGATGAGGTCTTTCATGCGCGCCGCGGCGGTGATACCCCTAATCGATGGGTCGGATACTATCAGCAGGATGTCCACGTCGCGCGTCGTCTGGCGGCTGATGTGCTCCATTCCGGCCTCGTTGTCGATCACAACGTAATCGTAATGGCTTGCCAGCCGGTCGATGCTGCCGCGCAGCCAGCTGTTGGCGGCGCAGTAGCACCCCGGCCCCTCCGGACGCCCCATGGCCAGCAGGTCGATCCCCTCAGATTCTACCAGCGCCTCCCTTACTTTGAGTTCGAGGTAATCCGGCTTCGGGATGCCGGTTTTTCCAACAGCCTTGCTGTCGAGCATGCCCTCGCGTATGCCGCCTATCGTTTCCTCTAAAGGCAGGCCCAGCGCCATGTGCAGGTTCGAGCTCGGGTCGCCGTCGATGGCCAGCACCGTGCCTTTGTCTGACAGCAGTTTTATGAGCAGAGCAGCGATGGATGTCTTGCCGGTGCCGCCCTTCCCTGCTATGGCGATGGTCGTTGTCATCTGACTACTTCCAGTTGCGCTTGAGATAGCCGCCGATATCCGCGGCGTCGCGCGGCCCAACCATTATGGTCCAGCCTGGCAGCTCGTCCTCGAGCTCGCCCTTGATGATGGCCACGCCGCCCGGTATGATGAGCTTCCTGTGTCCTATCTTATCGCCGATGCCGGATGCCTTGACGGCGCGTCCGATCTTAACGGCATCGAACTTGCCTGCGGCCCAGGCAGTGAGCACTGACAAGCCTTCTGTATCGCAAACGAGGAGCCATGATGGATAGCCCGCGGCCTCGAACTCTCCGGCGACCGAGAAATATGTCAGCGAGAAGTTGGTGGTGACCCCCAGCGGGCTGCCGCGGTCCGGCTGCCCCACCTGGTAGATGCCCGGGGCCATCTGTATCGGCTTCTGCGGGTCGGTGTAGATATTCAATCGTAATGTAATTAACGAGTAGATTTCAGCGGGGTCGAAGCGGTCCAGCACCACGATCGATGCATACTTTGCGATCTGCTGCGCTGCCAGCAGGATATCGTCGCCGGGGAAGGCAATGATAGGAAAGCCCAGCGGCTGGTAGCTGGCCTTGATAGCTGTCCTGCGTATCTGCGTCAAAGCAGTGAGCGACGCGCCGAAATCGCGCGCCCCCGGGTCGAGCACTATATCCTCGATGCCCGCATCCATCAGCTTCTGCGAAAATTCGGCGAGCGCGTCGAGCCCGCCCGGCTCGTATATGGCGATAGGGCAGAGGTATTTCTTTGCCAGTTCAGATATGTCTTTGAGATTGTCCTTGTTCGCGGCGTATATCAGCGGCTTCGCGCCGGCGGTTTTAGCCAGGGCTTTGTCTATCGCTGCGGTGCTGGTTGACATAAGAATCAGCGGCAAGTTCGATTTGGCCGTTACCGCGTCGACGATTTTCACGAACGTATCCGCATTACTGGATGCATTCTCGATAGCGATACCGTCGAGCTTGAATATCTTGCCCACGCGCTCGACACTGTAGTTCGATATTTCGCCGGCCAGCTTTGCAGCCTTATCGACCGTCTCGGTATCCTTTATTCGTATGAACAGACCCGTCTGGTGGAAGAAGGTTTTCTCGTGGCGGAACATCACCGTCTCGTTGCCGATATCCAGCTTGCGATCGTTTGCGCCTATCGTCACCAGCTTTATCGGCGGCCTTGAGGCGGTCGCCAGCTGGGCTTTGCTCTCCTCGGATATGTGCGGGCAGAGCGAGAGTTCGACAGATTTGGTTGCCAGCTTCATGGCAAAGGACAGGCAGGTAGGGAAGCCGCAGTCCTTGCAGTTGGTCTTAGGCAGGAATTTATATATCTGAACACCTGTGAGTGCCATCTATAGATCCTCCTATCGGGCACTGTTTCTCTGTATCAACCCCCTGACCCCCAATCTTGGGGGAAGAAGGGATGGGGGACACCCCCAAAACCCCTGGCAGGAGAGTTCTCTCCTGCACCTTTTTCATAATATTTTACTATTTAATAAGCTTGTCGATAGTCTTCTTTATAGCTTCGACGGTACGCGGATGTCGCAAAGTTATGATATCGGCTCCAGCGTTCAGCATGGCTATCGCAGTGAGCTCCTCCCACAGGATAGCGCGCTTCGCGTTGTCTCCCCAGCCGTCGGGGACGTTCTCGGTGACCTTGGCTTCCTTCTGGCGCCAGGACTCGGTGCCCACGTTGCAGATCATGGGCATGGCGGCCATCTTGTCACCGCCCAGCGCGGCCAGCTTGAGGCGCTCCATGACCGAGTATGAATATTCAAGCCCGTAGCCCAGCGCGCCGACATCGGGGTCCATCAGTATCGAATCGATGGGCAGGCCTACCTCGTGCAGCAGGATGTTGAGCTGTTTCGCCAGGTTGATATCGAGCGGCGAATGCCCGATGGCCACGTGGCCGTCGGCGAGACAGCTTGCGGCTATGGTGCGGTAGTTCTTCTCCTCACAGTTGCCCAGCGCCACCCGTTGCCCCCGCGCTGTATCCGATGCCGACCTGAGCACCTCGATATCCTTCTCGGATACGCCGGGTCCCAGCACGATGACCGGCACATCGATCGCGGAGAGCACCGCATCGACGCTCTTCTTCGCGGCTGCGGCGCCGGTGTCGGCTACCTCGGGATGCGCGCTGCGCAGTCGCAGGGCTACCATATCGGCGCCGGATTCAACGGCTTTCTTAGCCCATTTCGCGGGGTCGGAGGTCACATTGCCCCATGCCGATGTCAGGTGGGGGGACCAGTCGTCCGGCTTGCAGTCCAGTATCTCGATGGCTATCGCCGGCTTGTTCGGCGTAGCGCCCTCGAATTTCAGGAAGGGCAGCGTGCCCTCGCCGCCGACGGTTACGGCCTTGCGGCCGCCTTTGCCGCCGAGCGTGACCTGGTGCACCTTGCCGGTCCATTTCTCAATCGGTATCTGCACTGCCGACATGTATTTCTCCTTTACGGTTATGAGCTGAAGGATAAAACAATTTTAATATATCGCAGGCGCAATTACATCAGCGGCTCCATGGTCAGCGCTGGGTGTCCCTTCTCCTGCAGGTAGGGCAGAAGCTCCTCCAGCGTGGTGACGCTGTCGCCGTCGGCGATCTTTTCCATGAGGTCGGGTGCGCCCAGCCGCTCGCAGGCGGCTTTGAGCTCTTCCGCGAACTCCTCCTTGATGTTCTTTGACATCCATACTACGCGCTTGAGCCCGCCCTCGAACGGGATGTACTTGGGGCTGGTGATCCAGCGCTTGCTGTGTCCCATCATCCCCGGCGTTTGCTGTCCCCCGCCCACGTTGGCCATGAGCGTGGTGAAGGTCATGCCGCTGGGCGTCATGCTGAAGTCGTCGCGCGATACGACCATCACGCCGTTGGCCTCCGGGATTATTATCGTAACGGCCTCGCAGCAGCCGCATGTGGTCATGGGAGAGTCCATTATCGAGTAGAAGGTGAATCTATCGACCGTCCTGTTGGAATGATCGTACACGAAGCTGTTCACGCCCTGCCACTCGCCCTTGGCCGCGTCGACGGTGATGCCCTTGGGAACGGGCTGGTTGGGGCCGGTGGGATTGATTTCGCAGGCGGCGCGGCAATCGAGCCATGAGTAGGCGCCGCACAGGCCGGTGCGCTCCGGCGGTATGATGCACACGTGGTTAGGCGCAAAAGATTGACATAATGTACAACTATAATATGTATCGACGGCCTCGTCGGTCAGGCCGGCCAGACGCAAATCTCTTTCCCTGTACGATTCGCGCGCCCGCGGCAGCAGCTGGTCGATATCGTCTTTCTTGGTATAGATGGTCACCTGTACCTTGTCCACGATGGTGTCGAACTCGTTGTGCAGGCTGGCGTGTATTATCTCGCCGAAGTGCTTCATCCAGAAGCCATTTTTGAAGGCGTTCTTGCTGATGCGTATCCATACTATATCGCGCTGGCCGATGTGCTGCACGCCCTCGGCGCAGTTGATGAAATTATGCAGCTGGCGTTCCAGCACCGGCTCGAAGTCCTTCTGCATCTTGCGTCCGGCAACGTCGACGATGATCGCTATCGGCACGGTCGAACCCTCGGCACACCCGTCAGCATCGGGCCCGACCAACTCTATCTTGCCGTCCTGCACTTCGTCGGCGCTCTTCATCTTGAGCCATTCCATACCCGCTGCGCCCTTGCCGCCCCACTCGCACTGCATATCGTTGCGCCGCACTATCTCGCCCTCGAACGCCGGCCCGAAAGCAACGGGTATCGGCACCTCGGTTATCTTTATCTTGATGCCGCGGGCCTCGATGCAGCGCTGTACCAATCGTACGGCGCGCTCCAGGTCGTCCCTGCCGGGAATATCATCGAAAGGCATGCTGATGATATGTTCCTGATTCGAGAGGCCCGCCGGCAGTTTAGCCAGCACGGCGGTATCGCAGATTATAGGGAAGCCGAAGGCCAGGGCGCCGGCTCCCGTCGCCACTTTAATCTCATCCAGGGGGCCAAGGCAGAGCACATATGCCAGACAGCGGTTCTTGTTGTATGCCAGCAGTTCGCTGGAGTTTCCCGCCGCAATGTTGCCGAAGCCCATGGCGGCGCGGGCGGCGTAGCCCACGGCGAATATCGTGGACTCGGTATCGCTGCCCAGAGGCACCGTATACGTGTTATACCCCAGCTCGACGCCTTCCTCCCGCAGCTGATCGACGATCGATTTTCCATCGGATGTCGACGACAGGAAAACGAGCTGGCCGCGCGACTGCAGCTCGCGCACTATCTTTACCGCTACCTCGTTGCTCTTGGCCGCGCCGATGATGGCGGCGAAACCGGGCATGCTCCCGTCCACCATCTTCACGCCCCAGGCGCGTGTCTGAACGTCGCTTATCGGGCCGTTGTATTTGAAGCCGTCGCGCACTTCCGGCTGTTTCCCCTCGACGAACTCGATGCCTTTGATCAGCTCCTCTGCGAGTAGTGTGGCTAAACCTGCATGAACCGCGTCTTCCAGGCTCGGCACATGGGGCTCTGGTTCGATGCTGCGCAGCAGGCTCCTGGCATAATCCAGCGTTTTACTCATATCGCCGAGCTTATCTATCTTATGGCCGGTGAAAGCATAGATCACAGGGAGGTGGTAGGTTGTCCCGGCGCCGTCGCGGTCGTAAAATTTCACATCCGCATCCTCGCCGTGTTCCGCCAGGGCGCTTTTCAGCATCGTGTTGGCTTTATTTACGGTCTTGCGCGCGCCGTTTATAGCCAGCCTGGCTACAAGCTGAGACATCACTCCTCCTGCGAATCATAGGGGTTGGTATAGTTTAACATCTGCATCAGGGGTGGGGCAACCGTGGCTCTGTGGGGGCGAATCGATTTAATCGGCCGATGTTCAGCTTTTCCAGCGTTCGATGATGTGCTGGCAGCGGTAGCACTTGCCGTTGTGTGTACTAAAGATGCCGCCGCACTCGGGGCATTTGTATTTCTCGGCCTGCCAGCGCAGGAACTCATCCATGCCATTGTCCCTGATGAACTCCAGGTTCTCGATCATGCTCATGTGATATTTGGTGCGATAGCGCTTGTCCAGATGTTTCAGTCGAGTACAATGTTTTTCGCACTCGAAGCAGAACTTCGATTTGCTCTTATCTATCGTCTCACAGTTTTTAATGCTGCATCGAAGGCAGGAAGGCATCTTTTGTGCATCGTCTCCGCGGCAGCCTGGGCATCTATTTTTGTCTCTCAGATAAGCCATGCAAACTCCGCAGTTCATTCCGCAAGGTGCGATCAGTTGTGCTCTGAGTTTTCGATTCATAATCCTTCTCGTAGAGTGATGTCGAGAATATGATAACCGATTTGTTAGTACTTGACTAATACTCATATCAGCGAATAATCTATAAACAGTGGACATAAGATTTTCGGAGGTGTGACATGCCGGTAGTTGCAGCGATAGTAATATGCAAGAAGTGTGGATACGAGATCCGGTCCGACTGGAAATTCTGCCCCATGTGCGGCGACAAGATCGTATGTACCAACAAGTATGGCATGATGGGCAAGGGTGCCAAGAAACCAGCAAAGAAACCTGTGAAGAAAGCTGCGAAGAAATAGACTCTCGATCGCTTTGAACGCTCGACAAGAAATATTCTTAGGAGGCTGAAGATGGGCTTGAAACATGTCGGCGGCAAGAATGTAGGTCATGTGGTCATATATGCTCTGAGCACCTGCCCGTGGTGCAGGAAGACCAAGAAACTCCTGGATGACCTCGGCGTGGAATACTATTTTGAAGACGTTGATCTCCTGCAGGAGGCTGAAAAGAATCAGACGATGGAGACGGTGAAGAAGTGGAATCCCGCCTGCTCCTTTCCGACCATGGTGGTAAATGACAGTAAATGTATCGTCGGCTTTAAAGAGGATGAAATCAGGAAAGAATTGAAGTTATGAGTAATCAGCCGTCCATAAACTCAGGCGAGGTAAATCGGTTTTACGAGAAGCTGAAGCGGGAAGCTGAGGCTGGGGGGTACCACCTGAACCCCGACGCTGAGTTCTCCAAGGAGCTCGCGAAAGGCCTGCTCACGAATGAGAGAAGGTACGGGTATCAGTCCTGCCCGTGCCGGTTGTCCTCCGGTGAAAAGCGGGAGGATATGGATATCATCTGTCCCTGCGATTACCGCGATGCCGATGTGAGCGAGTACGATTCATGCTACTGCGGCCTGTACGTCTCGGAGGAGGTAGTGAAAGGACGCAGGAAAGCGGGGGCCATACCGGAGCGGCGGCTGCCCGTTGAGAAAAGGAAACGTAGGAAGGCCAAAGCGGCGAAAGGCGGTATCTCATCGCTCTCTCACCCGGTGTGGAGGTGCTCGGTCTGCGGATATCTGTGCGCCAGGGAATCGCCACCCGATGTTTGCCCGATATGCAAGGCTAAAAAGGAACGATTCGAGCGGTTTATTTAAAGATTCGCATCATAAGTTTAACGAAAGGGCCTCTAATTTACATAACAGAGGCTCTGGTTATTTGTGATGGAGGTGGGGGAGATTCGAACACCTCGTCGCTTAGCTATGTATATCTAGGTCTTCTTGAATCTCATAGTAATCGCCTCAGGCTGGCAGACGATGGCACATAGGCCGCAGCCATAGCACTTACTCTCATCGATTCTAGCCTTGAGCTTCTTCGATGGTGTGGTCTGCTCCATTTCGATGGCCTTGAAGAAGCACCTGTCGACACAGTCCTGACAACCGTTACAGAGGTCTTTAGTAACTACAGCGCGAAAGCGGCTCTTCTGCAATATTTGCTCTATGTTGCCAACCTCCATGCCAATGCCGAAGATGTCACAGCATTCCCTACAACAGCTGCATATCGCGGTCAGCTTCTCCGGCGCTTTGGAGGCCCAGGTATGAACCAGACCTGCTTCCTCCGCCTCGCCAGCGATGGCGATGGCCTCATCCGCAGAGATAGGGCGGCCGGCGCCCCTGTCTATAGCATATTGCGCCCCGCGGTTGAAATGAAGGCAAACGTTGAGTGGCAGATCGCACCTCCTGATCGACCTGCGGCAGGGGCAGGGAACCACAGAGATTGGATTTGATCTCCTTATTAACTCCTTGATATCCTCATCGGGCAGAAGTTCGCTGCGGTCCGGGCTCTGTTCCATGGCCTTCCATGCCGGAATAACCTTGAGCACCTGCACATACGAATCTCCGAGCCCGCCAGCCATCGTCTGCATCCATTCGGCATCACGGAAATCCCGCCACAGGTCGAGAAGCTCGGCATCGACCCATTTCCCCGCGCTGGAGAGGTTGGCATCGTGGAGCTGGGTCATGTCGTGAGCGAAGCAGAATAATCCCTTACTGGTGCGGATTACCAGGCCGCGCTCCATGAACTCCTGCAGTTTGCGCCGTGCCTCCTTTTCGTCCATCCCCGCTTTCTGCGCCAGCTCCAAGGGCAGCGCCGGCAGCATGAGCAGCAGCTTTGCCTCCTCGAGGGTTACCAGCTTCTGCAGTAATCGGCGAAAACGCTCCGACTGGGGGTATTTCAGCCTCGTATTCAGTTCAGTGTAGACATCGTTTGTTGTCACATCGTCTCCTTCAGGTCTATCGCTTGCCCTCCGCATTTGTAGGATTGGGATTCGTATTCCACATCCGCCATTATTCTAACATTTATCTCCCTGTTCACCTCTGCAATATATAACTTCCTCGGCATGGCCTATGCATGGATCATCCTTCCGCGGAAGGATGATGCCGCTAATGTTAAACCGACACCCCCATTAACCCTGTGCTAACATAGCGACTGTTCTGTTCTGGCGATTATAGTGTCCTGTGTTTCTCGAGCCAGGTCTATCCAGAATGCGCTATAGCCGGCAACTCTTATCTGAAGATTGGTATATTTATCTGGGTGTTCCTGGGCATCCCGCAGAGTCCCGCTATCCACCACGTTGAACTGGATGTGGGGTATGGCCCCTTTCTCATACCATTCTCTGAGGTATTGGGCGAACAACTTCTTGTTCTCCCCCTCTAGGAATTGTGGCATGAACCTCTGGTTCAGGAGCTGGGTATGCATGAAAGGTATCTTGCCAACTGAGTTGAGCACCGCCGTGGGACCGTTCCTATCCGTCCCGATCATAGGTGACAGTGTACCATCAGCCAATGGTGTACTCCCCAGTCTACCATCAGGAGAGGGACCGCAACCAAGGCCTATCGATTGGAACCCGGCTGCCATGCTCCCATCGAGCGTGATAGGCGAACCCCAGGCATCCTTAACCTGACTGAACGTGTCATACGTCCTTGTCAAAACCTTCACTGCCCACGCATCGGCATAATCGTCGTCGTTGCCATACTTGGGGGCATTCAGGAAGGCTTGGCGCATCTCCTCGCATCCCTCCCAGTTTGCCTTCAGCGCTTTGAGCAACTCATTCATGGTGTACTTCTTGTCATCGAAGACCAGCTTCTGAATGGCTGCCAGGGAATTCGCTACGTTGATCCCACCGAAATGGATCGTGATGGGCCAAGTGTCGTGCTCCTTGTTAAGTCGTGTCAGGTCGACGCCTCTCTCTAGCGCCTCCTCCAAGAGGAACGAGTTGCATGGATCAGGGTTGTAGTCCATGATGACTTGCTGAGCCAGGTTCCAGGAGTGTACTCCTATCTTCAAATTGAACAATAGCCGCTCACAGTATGCATCGAGAATCTCATCGGCGGATCGCATCTGTTTCGGATCCTTGAGTGCAGGCCTTCCCGGTATGTCGGGGACATTGAACAGACCTAGGATCTCCTCCAGCAGCTTGGTGGCGTAAAGGCCCCCGACCGTACCATTACCCGTTGCACCGACGGTCCTGCCGGGGATGTTGTTGGCCATACAGCATGCCGCCTGCGCCCGCTTAGCATCCTCCAGAGACCAGCCTCTCGAGAGGGCCCATTTCTCCAGCAGGTCCTCGTTGTGCCAGGATGCGTGTCCCATACCCATCCGGTTCAGGTCGATGGCTCTTTCCACCACCTCGGGCGAGATGTTGCGGTGGTAACGCACGGTAGGGGCCGGTTGGCAGATGTGCAGGTTCGCCATCGCTTCCATGATAACGCAGCTCAAGTCGTTGGATAGGTCCGTGCCGTATCCGTCGGATCCGCAGATATCGAACGTATAGCCAATATCGAAGCCGGAGGTTGCACTGAAGACCACAGGCCACTCCGGGGGAGAGCCCACATCCTGAATCTTAAGGAACAGGCATTCTACCAATTCCCGTGCCTTATCCCTGGTGATCCGGCCCGCTTCCATATCGGCTTTGTAGTAGTGCCACCAAATCTGGTCGAGCCGGGCGCCGCTTCCATTTCCACAATGCGCGAAGAAATGCGCCGTGACTTCGACCATCCAATAGAACTGGAGGCACTCATAGAAGGTTCGCGGCGGATTTGCCGGAACCCAGTCTAGGATTTCGGCTAGCTCCTCCATCTCCATCTTTCGGATCTTGTCTTTCTCTGCCCTGGCCTGCCGTCTGGCCAGTTCCGCGTTTCTCTGGGCGTAGCGGATTATAGCTCTTCCGCAGATAGCCATAGCTTCCCAGGTATGCTTCTTTGCCATATACTCCCCAGGATTCATCTCTCCGATGCTGTATTTCAGATCCTTCAGCTTGGCCTCGATCTTGTCAATCCTCGCCTGCAGCCCTTCCTTAAAGAGAGGTACATAGTCGTACGCGGGTGGGGTGCGGCTCTCTTCATAGCTCCGGACGCCGATGCTCCAGACCATCGGATCCGCGATCAGGGGGTGTATGTAATCGGGCATGGCGTCCCACACCCGATCCCCAACGCTCTTACCCTTCCAGTACTCACAGATATCTTCGATGATCTCCTTTCTCTCCTCTTCGCTGACCATTTCAGAAAAACCGCCGGTAGTCACCCCATCCGGCATCCACCATGCGCTGGTCTCAGGATACCATCGAATCTCGTTCGGCGCCCCGTTTGCATCACCCACGATGAGCTCTTCGGGCTTGATGAATATGGGCATCTCATCACAGAGCTTCTCCACCATCTTCGCCTTGCGGAGGACCCATGGCCGTCCCTCTGTCTCCCTGTAGGCCTGGGTCACCAGCCTCGCCCGGTCAAGGTCGATTTTGATTTTCTGCCCCTTGCGGAAGGTGCACTTACCTATCCCGGCAGCCAGGTTTACCCATTCCTTGGTTGTCGTCGATTTCCAATACAAGGCGTCCCTCAGCTTGCCAACGCGGGGCGTAGAACCATAACCCCACTCATGGGGCACACTCTTGGTAACAATGTCCTCAAAAGAAATGCTGCCCGGTTTCGGTATCTCTGTTGTTGCCTTTAGTTTCTGTGTCATTGCCCCATGCCTCCTCCCCCTTCTTTGGATAAAACAGTATACACCCATTTGAACCATTCCAACAACGTTGGAACCTAGCCAGCCAAGCTTGTATGCTCAGGATGCACTACTGACAAAGGGATTGCTCCGTCCTCGCGATGATGCTATCCTGGGTCCACTTGGGTAGGTCGACAAAGAAGGCGCTGTAGCCCGCGACTCTGATGATGAGGTCGGAATGTTCCTCCGGCTTCGCCTGTGCCTTCCGAAGCTCTTCGCTGCTGACTACGTTGAACTGGATGTGCGGGCACGTTCCCTTAGCGTGCCATACCTTGAGATAATCGGCAAAGAGTTTCTTATTCTCTCCTTCCAAGAAGTTGCGCATGAAGCGCTGGTTAAATAGCTCCGAGTGCATGAAGGGCACCTTGCCTACCGAGTTCAACACGGCGGTCGGGCCCTCGGTATCGGTTCCCGCCATCGGCGAACGAGAGCCATCGGCCAACGAGGCGCATGCCAGTCTCCCGTCCGGGCTGGCTGGGGCCACCAGACCCATCATTGTGTGACCTGCGGCAGTGCTGCCGTCCATCGTGAATGAACAGCCCCAGGCGTCCTTGAACTTGCTGACAGTCTCCCACAGACCGACAAGGAATCGCCTCGCCCAGCCATCGGCGTAGTCGTCATCATTGCCGTACTTGGGTGAATTGAGGAAATCCTGCCGCATTACCTCATATCCGGACCAGTTGGCATCCAGCGCCTGCAGCAGCTCCTCCATTGTGTATCTCTTCTGGTCGAACACAAGGTACTGAATCGCGGCAAGCGAGTTCGCTACGTTAATCCCACCGAAAGGCGTGACCTCAGGCCAAGTGTCGTGCTCCTTGTGAAATTGTACTACATCGATTCCTCGCTCGAGCGTCTCATCCAGCAGCAGAGAGTAGCATGGGTCGGGCTTACGCTCCACTAGCACCTGCTGAGCGATATTCCACGAAACCGTGAATATCCTTATATAATACTTCAAACGCTCGAAGTAGGCCGCCATGATTTCGCCCGCCGACCGCATCTCCGTCGCCTTCTTGCCGGCAGGCAAGACCACGCTGCCGCAGCGCGCCTCCCGATTATTGAAGTGCAGGACCTGGTCGAGGACCGCGGGGCAGTTCATCTCCAGGCCAGGCGCCAGGCCGGAAGCCAGCGTGCCCGTGCCTTTAACACTGTAGGATGCGCAGGCGATCGGCATGGCCTGCTTGGCGTCCTCAACGCTATATCCTCTCGAAATTGCCCACCTCATCAGCAGGTCCATGTTGAAGTAAGAGGGGTGTCCCAGGCCTGTTCGCCCGAGATCAATCGCCGCCGAGATGAACTCCGGCGAAATCCCGGCGTGATACAGGACTGCCACCGGTGGCTGGGCCAGGTGCAGATTACCGAGTGCCTCCATCACAATGAAGCTGAGTTCGTTGGTGGCGTCCTCGCCATCGCTGGTCATTCCGCAGATGTTGGCAGTATACATGGTGCCGGTACCGGCTACGCCGGCGAACTTTGCCGGCCACTCGAGCGGCGCGCCAATCTCCTGGATCTTCAAGAAGAGGCACTCAACGAGCTCGATTGCATCCTCCCGCGTTATCCGCCCGGCCTCGATGTCCGCCCGGTAATACGGCCACCAGACCTGATCGAACCTAACACCGCATCCGTATCCCCAGTGAGCGAAGTAGTGAGCTACGACCTCAACGGTCCAGTAAAACTGCAGGCACTCGTGGAACGTTCTGGGTGGATGGGCGGGGACGTGCTCAAGGATATCCGCCATCTCCTCGAGTTCCCGTCTTCGCTTTTCGTCGCGCTCTTGCGCTGCCTGCTGCCGAGCTGTCTCGGACAGCCTCTGGCCGTAGCGAATGATCGCCTTGCCGCAGCGCACCATCGCCTGCCATTCGTAGCGTTTCGCCAGGTATTCAGCCGGGTCCAACTCCTCGACCCTGGCATCCAGCTCTGCGAGTTTAGCCTCAGCATTCGCTATCCTAGCAGCCAGTCCCTCGCGGAATAGAACCTCAAAGTCCCAAGACGGGATTATGAGCCCCTGCTCCCATACATTTAATATAACAGCCCCATAAGTTGTAATTGTGGGAGCCATCTCCTCCGGCAGCGAGGACTTGATTAGCGCCGCTATGCTCCTCTGCCTCCAGAAGGGACAGATCTCATCGAGGATCTGCCGCCTCTCCTCATCGGTAACAATCTGAGAGAAGCCTCCCGAGGTGACCGCCTCGGGCATCCAGTCGACATTCGTCTCCGGGTACCATCTAATCTTGTTGGCTTCACCGTTGGGGTCGCCAATTATCAGCTCCCCGTCCTTGATGAAGACGGGCATCTCCTCGCACAACCTCTCCACCATGCGGGCATGCTGCAGCGGCGCCGGCTGGCCATCGGTTTCCCGAAAGGCCGCGGTGACGATCCGCGCCCTGTCCATATCCATCCTGATTCCCTTACGGAACCCGGTCCTCCCGAGCCCCTCCGCCGGCTTCACCAGTATGCTCTCGGTAACCGCCCCCTTCCAGTACAACGCGTTCCTCAGCTTATTGGTCCGCAGAGTGGAGCCATAACCCCACTCGAAAGGTACGCGCTTCTTGCATCGCTCTTCAAACTCTTCCATCTTTTGCTTCAGACTTTCAGTCATTATGACCATTGGCCTTCACCTCCTTAGGCGATTGAAGGTACCGCCTGTTATCCCATCACCTCTTTTTTCTAAAGCCGTATTGCTAGAGTTATGGCCCTATGCTTAATGCGTCTGGTAGTATCTCAGTACGATGGGCGCGACCTTGGCTGCCGAGTCAACAGCCTGATGTGTACCCATACACTCGCCGCCGGCATCGACGCCGACATAGAACAGTCCCTGGATTGGCGCTACTGGCGATGGCTTGTTCTTGCCGCACTGACCAACTATCTGGGCCAGCCCGATGCACTCGCCGCCAGCGCCGGGGACGGCGCTGTCGCGGGTGACGCGGCTGACATCGGCGGTGGTATAGTCCTCGCGCCTGATCAGGTGTTTTTTGAATCCAGGGCGAAACTCCTCGATTTTCTTATCTAGTGCATCCAGCCACGCCTTCTGGTTCTTCATCTTGGGATCGGCCTCACACAAGGTGGCCGTCAGCACAACCTGCTTTCCTTGCGGGGCCAAGGAGGGATCGAAGCCCTGCGGGTTGAAGATGAGGATGAGCATATCATCGGGCATCTCACCCGATTTCACCTTCATATAGCGCTCCATGTTCCACCAGCACTTGTCATCGTAGATAACGTAGGCGCAGTCTTCGAATACTATTTTGTCCAGGAAGTAGCGGCTGCCCATGAGCCCCAACGACGGCACCAGGCTCCTGATGCGGCTGGCATAGCCTTTATCGAAATGCTCCTCTCCGACCAGCTTGAGCACGGTTGGCTGTATACCGGCGTTGCTCACTACTATTGGTGCATAGAAGGTTCCTTTATCGGTATTAACTCCTTTAACCTGTCCATCCTCAATAAGGATTTTCTTAACACGTGTCTCTAGCTTGACCTCGCCGCCGTGCTTTTGTACTGCTCCGGCGAATGCCTCGCTGAGTTTGGCGTATCCGCCCATGAAATAAGCCGAGCCGAGGCCGGTGGTGTACTGGCGCAGCGTCTTTATCATCTCGGAGGCGCAGCATAAATCGACTGGTGTTAGGAATCCAATGTTGCAGAACAACGCCAGGTAACTGTAAGCACCCTTGGGTATGTTGTATGGAGTGATGAAATCATGGAAAGTGACATCATCAAGCCTATCGAGCTGCTCCGGCGTCATGGAGGCCATATCCTCGAAGAGCTTGTTGACCCTAGCCAACCCCTCGGGGTCTTTCATCAACATCTCAGGGATTTGTACAGGGGGAACAAGGACGTAGCCTATATATTTATCCGATCCTTGGGGCTTGTAGAGAAATCCCCCGTCTTTAAGAGTGCCTTTGCCGGACATTATATTTGCGAGGCTGCCTGTTGTAGGGAAGACATCTGACATGGGCGCCTCGGCTCCGACCTCTTTCAACACCTTTTCGAACTGGGAGTTGAACTTTGGCAGCCCCATCACCGGCCAGAGCTCGTAGGTGAAACAGTCCTTGTGCATGTTAAGCGCTTTGCCGCCCACGCGGTCGTTCTTTTCGAGCAGCAGTGTCTTCATTCCCCACTTCTGCAGCAGAGCAGCGCATGCGCTGCCACCCGGGCCAGCGCCTACTACAATTACGTCGTATTTTAGATCTGCCATAACAAACCTCCCTGCCGCTTTACTAGGCTGGTATCCTTCCCTGGCGAGGCACCGCCGATATTTTACCTCTCTCTGGTATGTACCACGGCGATGGGTACCACCAGTCGCCCGGCTCGGCGATGCCGTCCTCGATTAGGATGTGCATCAGGTTGTACGGAATAGCCATCAGGCACAGGCCTCCGGGGTGGCCGGAGGTCTGATGACAGAGGTACAGCCTATCGATAGGGGTGCGGTACCTGGCCATGCCTGAACCGGAAATGGGGCTGTTGGTCCATAGCTCGTCCTCACAATGGCGGCGGCCACACCAGGTGCCGCCGATGAGTCCGCTGTTGCGTAACTCCATTTCAAGCGGGGTTGACGCCCAGTGGAAGACAACATTGTCATCATCTAGGCCCTCCAGCGCCAGGCTATAAGCCTGGCGCACATAGGTGTTTAACTTATCCTTGAATTTATCTAAGGCCTCCGGTCCTTCCACGTGATATTGCGGTGGTGTGAAACCTTGCATGAAGTTTGAGGATATATATCCCGCCTGGTGGTGGTGCTGGCAGTTACTGGGGTCGAAGGCCTGAGAAGGGCAGAGGAGCCACATCAACTTTTCAGGTGGTAAAGTGGGATTGCCTTTGTAACCATCCACATCCGTCACATTCTCGAAGTAGAGGTCCCGTGTGTCGGATGGGTAAACGGTGCCGAATGGAATCTTATTTGGCCCCATACCTACTGCATCCAAGGCCTTAAATTTGGCACGCCAACTAAGAGGCTTGCGGGTGACGATGGTGGAAGTGTAGAGGCTGCCTCCCTTGATGTTGATATCGTCTATCTTCTGTAAGAAGCCTCTATCCAAATGCTGCGGCCCGATGAGCTTCTGAAATGTCTGCTTGATGTCTGTTGCCGAGATCACAGCCTTGTCCGCCCATATCGTTTTCTCCGCCACTGTAGCGGTGTCCCTCAGGCGCACGCCCACCGCCCGCCCGTTGCTGACGATGATTTCATCCACCGGGCAGCAGGTGCGGATCACCGCGCCGTGACTGATGGCACAGCGCAAGATGGAATGGAAGTAGCCATGGAGGCCTCCGCGTGGATGGCTCAGATGACCGGGCATCAGGAGAAGCACAACAGCGAGGAAAGCTGGGACGGCCACCCCCTCCCAGTGGCCGGCGGCCCCCGATCCCCAGGCGGCGAATGCCAGCATCGTCTTGAGGGACTCGGTCTCCATATGCTGGTCCATGAACTCGAACATGGTTATGTCTCGCAGCTCCGGCGTCCATAAATCAGGCTGGTGCTGCTTGTAGACCTGCATATAAGGCACGGTCTCATCCGTTACCTCCACTTCAGGCGGGTGTGGCGGGCACCAGAAGGTAGCACGCAATAAGTCCATCATGAACGGGGGACTGCCGAGCAGTCCGCTCATTTTGGCAAAGCCCATCATGTCGTTTTGAGTAGCCGGCACTAGTCCCTCGCTGGAAGTCTGTCCGAGCTTGCCCATCGACTTCTCCAGGTCTATCGGGCTCCATGACATGCGGAAGCCATACTTCCACAGCTCCAGCTGCTCGAATCCTGGTGCCGGCGCGGCATACATCAGCTGGGCATGAGGGTAGATACGGGCTCCAGCTATGGGTTCGATGGACTCACATGCCCCACCTGATTCAAACTTTTCCTCCAGCACGCATACACTCAACCCGCACTTGGATAAGTAGGATGCAGCAGTGACACCGTTTGGCCCGCCGCCTATAATAACAATGTCGAACCTTTCTTCACGGCTCATTTTATTACCTCCTCATGGTGACAATGAGGCTATCGTAATGGAATAGGAGAATTATAAATCAAGGAATAGCGCAAACAGTTCTGGACATAAGGAGAGACTGAACCCTGGACAAATATCGAGTTTTAATGACGACCAATCAAGACGCCAGTTGGTGACGCAATGCGATGGCGGCTGCCTCAGTGCGGCTAGTGACACCCAGTTTACGCAGGATGCCAGTGACGTGGAATCTCACAGTGGAAGGGCTTACTACCAATTGCTCCGCTATCTGAGGGTTACTCTTCCCTTGTTTGATTAATGTGAGTACTTTATGCTCACTCTCAGTCAAGTGATATTCCTTAGCCATTGCCAAAGACGCATCTTCTTCAACCCATGATCTTTCGTCACGAGTACGGCTGTTCATTTCGCGTATATCGACAAGGATGCCCTTTATAGCAGGATGATGGAGAAGATTGTTAGCGATCGCATCGACTATATGCCATGTACCATCCTTGTGTTTTACACGTAACTGTCTGCGAATGCTGCTTAGGTCACCCGGAGTCTGAATCATCTGAGTCAGCCCATGAGCTGCCTTGGACATATCGTCTGGGTGAATACATCCAAGCGTGTCCTTGCCAGTAAACTCTCCTGGTTCATAACCGAGGATTCGTGAGGCAGATGGATTCTCGTATATGATTTCTAGCTCACTGCCTAGAATCACAATGCCATCGGGAGAATTATCTACGATGGCTCGGAATATTTCTTTCTGTTTATCCAGTGGCTCTTTTATCTGTGTGCCACCGCTTCCTAATGCTTCCGTCTCAGTCATTTGCTGCTGTAATGTTGCTGATTCATGCCCATGCGGACCCTTTTCCTGTTTAAGGGATCGTAGCGCTTTTATCATATTAATATCTACATGCGGTAAGAGATCAGAAGGCATCTTGTTAGCAAGACCGAATAGCTTGTCAGTGTCTACTTTGTTCACATTAAGTGACTTGGCTAAAGCCAGGATGATCTTGTGTCTAGGTGGCGGCATAACTCCGGTTTCAAGTTTACTAATGTATGTAGAACTAATGGCCGTCTTTCGAGCTAATTCTCTTTGAGTCAGGCCTTTGGCTTGTCTTAATTCTCTCAGCTGTTGTCCGAATGTCATAGTTGTGCTACCTGATACTGTACATTAATCCTAAGTTTTGATGAGGTGATTGTCAACTACCACCAAGTTCTACTAGTGGTTATTCGTCTTTAAGGCCAGATATTTCAAGTATATGCATATCAAGAGAAGTGTGTTCAATATAGTTATTTTGCTAGCACGACGATTGCTCGTTTGAAGGCATGTGCGATGATTCCTAGACGAGTACAACTGAGAGCAAGACTCGCGAATTATGAGGTGGTTTTTTTAAAAAAAAGAGCCCCTGATTGACATAACACAGAGGCTCTAGTAATTCTGGTGGAGACGGGGGAGGGTCGAACTCCCCGTCCAGAGAAGGCCAACTCCGGATGTGCTACAAGCTTAGCCGGCGATTGTTTTCTCGCCTGAATATGCACTGTCGGCCGCGCATATCCAAACCAGCCGAACTTTTACTTAGACGGACGCTATCGGCATTGCGCCGTCGCAGCCCGGCTAATCGTCACCATCCCTTGCCCGTCGGGTGAAGCTTGGGTGGTGTGTCATCGCTTAACTTGCGTAGACGAATTCTTTATCAGTTACTTTTTTGCCACCAGTTTAACGAGGTAATGGCGGCTCGGCCTGCAATCCTAGAGCACTCCGACTCTGTCGAAACCACTCGTCCCCGGTATTTGAATCGTACTTACCTAATCTTGGGTGTCTTGATGGCGCGTTCCATCTCGCGGTCAGCTTGGCGCTGGCTCATGGTCTCACGTTTATCGTAGACCTTTTTGCCCCTGGCCAGGCCGATCTCCACCTTTGCGATTCCTCTCTTGTTAAGGTACAGCTTCAAAGGTACCAACGTGAAGCCCTTCTGGCTAGCCTTTTCCGCCAGTTCGTTGATCTGTTTGTGGTGCAGCAGCAGCTTCCTGTTACGCGTGGGCTCGTGATTATACCTACTGCCCGGGTCATACTTTGAGATGTGCACGTTGTAAAGCCACATCTCACCGCCATCGGGCCGCGCGTACCCTTCTTTCAAATTGACCCTTCCTGCCCTGATCGATTTAATCTCGGTGCCTGTCAAAGCGATTCCGGCCTCGAAGCTTTCAAGGATGATGTAATCGTGGTACGCTTTGCGATTGTTAGCGATTAGCTTCATAATCTATTTTATCACCCGGTGCAAATGGCGACAAATCTTGTGTATTTTACGGCAAAGAATGCGGTTCGGCTTTAAGGCTGCGTCTGAGATTGGAGATATTCGATGGCGAAATTGAGCTGGGTATCTATTCCATTGGTGGCGTCTTCTTCGCCTATTTCTACAAGAAAATCCGGTGTTATACCGATGCCCTCTATCAAATGCTTATCGGGCGTAAGCCACCGCGATGTAGTCAGGTATAGCGCGGAGCCGTTCTGTAGCTCATATATCGAATCGACGCTGCCTTTACCGAACGTCAGCGTGCCGATGATTACAGCTCGCTCATGGTCCTGCAGCGCGCCGGCGAGGACCTCACTGCCGCTGGCGCTGCCCCCGTCGACGAGCACAGCGAGAGGGATATCAACAGCCAATCCGCCGGGTTCTGCCGTGTACTCCTGAGATACTTCAAGATCATCGTTAGCTACGTAGAGGATGATGCCGGTATCAATCAATTCATCGGCTATATCAGAGACTGTGTCCAGAAATCCGCCGGGATTTTCCCGCAGGTCGATAACCAATCCTTCACTGCCGTTGTCCATTAAATCAACCAATGCTGTTTTAAATTCGTTGGCTGTGCTGCTGGCGAAGTGTGTTATTTGTATATATCCGATATTATCGGATAAAGATTCGTAGTAGACGCTTGGTTCCGTGATCGTGTCTCGTACAATCTGTATCTCGACAGGTGCATCCTCTCCTTCATGTTGTATGAGTAAAGTCACTGTCGTGCCCTTCGGGCCTCGAATTCTCGTTATTGCATCCAAATCAGTAAAGCCCAGTGTCGACTCACCATCGACCTCTAGGATAATGTCGCCGGCTTTGATCCCGGTATTGTCTGCCGGGCTGCCCTTGATAGGGGAGACCACGGTTAGAATACCATCATCTATGGAGAAGAATACGCCTATGCCTTCAAATTGTCCTTCGAGATAGTCGTTGAATTCCTCGTAGTCATAATAGTATGCCGTGTATGGATCACCCAGGGCTTCGAGCATTCCGTCTATGGCGCCCTGCGCAAGTATCTCGGGATCTATGGCGCTCTGATTTACATAATCTTGTCTCAAGAGCGTCCAGACCTCAATCAAGGAGTCGAACTCTCTGGGTAGTTGTCCGGTGCCGTGTCCTAACGATAGAACTGAAGGCAAAGTAAAACCAACTACAAAAGCTAGCACGATGACTATGCCAATAACAGTGTCCGAGATACGCTTGTTAAATTTCATTCCAGTTCCTGTCTAAAAATGATGCTGTACAATTATAAACTCACTGTTATATAACAGCAAGGACAATGATCTATTGTGTATATGTTGATAATTACTTGTAGTATAATATATGGACGATAACATAAAGAAGACTGATAGTCTAAGAGTCCATAAATAAAGAGGGAGGCACATCATGGGCGCACCGGAGATAAAAAAGACATGCCCGATAGCACCAGTCAGGGAAGACGGGACTCCTGGATTGTGCAGGGAGGACAGGTGTTCGTGGTGGACGCATGGAGAGTGTGCCATGGTGAAGATCGCAACGGCGGTGGCTGGTCAAAAATAGTGATGTGATGGTCGGGGTGGAATAAAACCTACTGGAAAACAGAGATGCAGCCCCTTCTACTAAAGACAACTTACCGATTCTACGTTTGACACACGGACATTTTGTGTATAGATGAAGTCAGATATTATGTCAACACAACCCCTTCTGGGAGTACTTTATTCGACATAACCTCTATTGTGCGAACCACTTCTCGTTAGTACTAAAGCGATGTTTTCCAGAAGCGCCTGGAGGCCCCATTTTTTTGCTGCCGAAATCAGCACGGAATTTTTTCCGCCGGCGGTTTTGTTTTTCAAAATGAAATCCCCCATTTCGTTTTCTCCGGGCACCGCCAGGTCTAGTTTATTTAGAACCTCGATCCTTGGCTTGTTATCCAGTTTGAGCTCCTGAAGTATCTGCTCGACTGTCGCGCTCTGCTCAGCTGCATTTTGATGCGTGATGTCTATGACATGAAGCAGGATATCAGCCTGGTCCAATTCCTCCAGCGTGGCCCTGAACGCGGCCACTAACATCGTGGGCAGCTTTTGAATGAATCCCACAGTGTCGGTCAGAAGTATCTCCTGCTGGTTCGGAAGTGTGATCCTTCTTGTCGTGGGATCGAGCGTGGCGAATAGCTTATCCTCTACAAATACGCCGGCGTTGCTTAAGGCATTCATCAGGGTGCTTTTGCCCGAGTTTGTATAGCCGACTATTGAGACAACCGGTATGGCCCGTGTCGTGCGCTGACGGCGGTAAAGGGCGCGGTGTTTCCTGATGCCCTCGATCTCGTCCTGGAGGCGCAAAATCTTGCGTTTTATGATTCTGCGGTCCGTCTCCAGCTGCGATTCGCCCGGGCCCCTGGTGCCGATGCCGCCCCCTAGGCGTTCCAGGTGGCTCCATTGCCCCACCAGCCGCGGCAGCAGGTATTCCAGCTGTGCCAGTTCCACCTGTAGGCGTCCCTCGCGGGTTTGCGCTCTTTTGGCAAAGATGTCGAGGATAAGTGCTGTGCGGTCGATGATCTTTACCTCCAGAGCGTCCTCCAGGTTTCGCTGCTGCAGCGGTGAAAGCTCATCGTCAAAGATGACCAGGTTGTAGCCGACTTCCTGGCTCAGAGCGGCCAGCTCCTCCACCTTGCCTTGTCCTATATAGTAAGCATGGTTCGGCCTTTGCACGCGCTGGATGATGGCGCCTTCCACACTTGCCCCTGCCGTTTGCGCCAGATGCGCCAGTTCCTCTATAGAGTCTTCAGCAGACCACTGGCCCGTGCTGCCTTTTATCTCCATGCCCACAAGGAAGGCCTTCTCATGCGATGGCCGTGTTGGATAGAGCTGTCGTTTAGTATTCGGCGGGTCTGTGTCGTACGTACGCGATTTTTTAGCCATACTCACCTTATGTTAAGTTGTTCCCTGCGCCGCTTACAAACTGCGATATGAGACTGCTTATCGAGCCCGAAGGCTTCTCTCCGATGTCGAACCAGTGTATGTGTTCGTCTTTCAAACGGAACCATGCGTACTGGTTGCGCGCGAAGCGGTGCGTATCGAACTTGATACGCTGTACAGCCTCATCGAGGTTTGTACCTCCTTTGATATAGGCGATGACTTGCTTGTAGCCGAGGCTGGACATGGCCGGCAGCTCCGGCGAGTAGCCGCGCTTCAGCAGATCTTTCACCTCATCGACCAGCCCCTCTTCCACCATTCTATCGACCCTTGCGTCGATTCTTTTATATAAGTCTTCCCTTGTGGTGGTGAGGCCTATTGTTATTGACGGTATTCTTGATGAGGATTTCTGGAGTTGTGAGAATGGGACGCCGGCGGTAATGCAGACCTCCAGGGCTCGTATCACGCGGCGCACGTTGCGCGGGTCGATCTTCTCCGCGGCTTGCGGGTCGACTTTTGTTAACTCGCGGTACAGGGACTCGTAACCTTCATGCTCTGCTCTATCTTCGAGGTTGCGTCTCAGTTCGGGGTCAGGCGCGACCTTGGGGATGCTCAGGCCTCCTGTTACAGCCCTGATGTAAAGGCCGCTGCCCCCCACAAGAAGCGCCGGCTTGCCCCGCCGCTGGATATCCGCTGTCGCCTGGAAAGCCAGCTCTTGGTAGGTTGCCAGTGTGAAAGTGTCGTCTGGATTAATTATGTCAATTAAATGATGCGGCACTTTCGCGCGGTCCTCGCGGCTGGGCTTGGCGGTGCCGATGTCCATGTATCTATATACTTGGCGGCTGTCCGCACTTACTATCTCGCCATTGAGTGCCAACGCCAGTTCTATAGCTAGGGCGCTCTTGCCTGTTGCAGTAGGTCCGATGATTGCTATGATACGGTTCATTTGCGGATCGATGATGCCTGCTCCACCATGCTGATGAACTCCGCCGCTTTCAGGCTCGCGCCGCCCACCAGGCCGCCGTCGATTTCAGGCTGCTTGATGAATTCACCGATGTTGGCGGCAGTGACGCTTCCTCCGTACAGGATGCGCATATCCTGGGCTGCCTTTCCGTTGTATATATCCGCTATCGTGTTTCTGATAATCTTTATGGTAGCGTTGGCCGCAGTCCCAGTGGCTGCGATGCCTGTGCCGATAGCCCAAATCGGTTCATAGGCGATCACGATTGAAGGCGAGTAGTTTATATCGTCAAGGGCTTTGTTTATCTGGTATGTTACGATCTTCTCTGTTTCCCCAGATTTGTTCTGTGCCAGGTTCTCTCCGACGCATATTATTGGCTTAAGTCCTGCGTCGAGCGCTACCTTCACCTTTTTATTCACCGCTTCATCTGTTTCGTTGAAATACTGTCTTCGCTCTGAATGTCCTATTATTACGTATTCGCAAATGTCGACCAACATTAGTGGCGAAATCTCGCCTGTGAAAGCCCCTTTCTCTTTAAAGTAAATGTTCTGTGCGCCGACTTTAATTGAGGAGTCCATCAGCATCTCGGAAATTACAGCTATCGAAACAAAAGGCGGGCAAATGACTTTATCGACATTGTCGACACGGTCGAGGGACGTCTTCATCTCGTTTACGAGGTCGACGGCCTCCATCAGAGTTGTGTTCATCTTCCAGTTGCCTGCAATAAGTAGCCTTCTCATTTTACGCTCCGTATTTTTCCAGCTTTAGGGCGTTGGCTAAGGCCAGCGGAACTATATCCGTCGCAGGGAAGACGCCCAATGCTCCATTGGAACAGGCCGTTTCTGAAAATTCCCGTACACTATCATGGCGGCACTGCTTGGAGTATAACAAGAATGGTACGGGGTGCCAGCTATGGCTTTTCAGCAATGCGGGGGTGGAGTGGTCGGCGGTCACGACTATCACTTCCGGCCGCAGGCTAATTAGAGTAGGGAGTTCGCGATCGACCTCCTCGATGACTTGAACCTTGCGTGCAAAGTCTCCATCCTCGCCAGCGCTGTCGGTACCTTTGATGTGTATGAAAAAGAAATCGTATTTGCTATAGTTCTTGACCACGGCTGCGAATTCATCTTTGATGGTGTTCCCCGCCTGTAGTATGTCCATACCTACCACCTTTGCTAAACCGCGGTACATTGGATAAATAGCGATGGCCGCCGGCTTTAGCTTGAAGACCTTGGACATCGGTGGTACGTTGGGCGGGTATTTAGAAAAGCCGCGCAGCAGCACCATATTCGCTGGATGTTCGCTGGCAAGGGTTTGTCGTACACGGTCAAGGAACTCATTGACTATATTAGCTGTCGCTTTGGCACTGGGGTTAATGGCTGTGGCTGGAAGTGGAGCTGCACCAAGCTTCTGCGGGTCTGTGTCATTTATATCAGGTACGAGTTTCTTGCCACGAAAAACAAGAACAAACCGGTGTTCTTTAACGGGCTGGACGAAGGTATCGACTCCATTTACTTTGATATCATTCAACTTCAGACACAGCTCCGCGCATTTTTCTGTCGCGATGCGGCCAGCCCTTCGGTCGGTTATCAGACCGGCCTTATCAACGGTGCAGAAATTGCCTCTTATAGCTATATCACCATCCTTCAAGTCGAAGCCAATCCCCAAAGCTTCCAAGACGCCTCGCCCTATCTGGTATTTAGGCTCGAGAGGATTGTATCCGAATATGGCGAGGTGTCCAGGCGCACTACCGGGCGTAATGCCGGTGCTCACCGTGGTACTCATGCCACAGATGCCGTCGCTTGCCAAATGGTCGAGGTTCGGTCTGCGTGCGGTTTCAAGCTCGGTCTTCCCTGTATCGGGGTGAGGGAGACCCCCCAGTCCATCCATTACAAGGAAAACAATTTTTGAGGGGGTGGATTCTGCCAGATGCTTTATCTGTTCCAAGCTTATCATAATGACTTCTTCCTAAAACTAAGAGCTATTTCTTGTCTTGAAGCGCGGCTACGCCGGGGAGTACTTTACCTTCAAGAAATTCCAATGAAGCACCACCACCGGTCGATACATGTGTCATTTTATCAGCGAGCCCCATCTCCTCAACAGCCTCGGCGGTTGAGCCGCCGCCGATTATTGTGGTCGCCTTAACTCCAGCTAACGTTTTGGCGATGCTTGCAGTGCCACGGCTGAATTTGGGATACTCAAAAACGCCCATTGGTCCGTTCCAGATGATGGTTCTACACTTCTTGAGCTCGCTTTCAAACAGTTCAATAGTTTTATGTCCGATGTCCATGATAAACCAGTCAGCGGGCACCTTGTCTATTGACACCGTCTTGGATTTCGCATCAGCAGATTTATCGGCAACGACAACATCGATGGGAAGTAGCAGCTTGACATCTTTTACTTTGGCTTTGTCTATGAGCTTCTGGGCGAGGTCCAATCTGTCGTTCTCTACCGATGACTTGCCCACCTCATAGTTAGTAGCTTTAAGGAAGGTCGCTACCATACCGCCACCGATGAGCAGTATATTAACCTTCTCTAGGATGAAATCAAGGACTCCAATCTTGTCGCTTATTTTAGCGCCGCCCACTATGGTAGCGAAGGGACGGGCAGGGTTGCTTAATGCCTTACCCATGGTGCTTATCTCTTTTTCCATGAGGAATCCAGCGACTGCCGGTAAGTACTTGGCTATGCCTTCGGTTGAGGCGTGAGCACGGTGGGCTGTGCCGAAGGCGTCATTCACATATACGTCAGCCAGTTTTGCAAGCGACTTACAGAAATTGGGATCGTTTTTCTCCTCTTCGGCGTAGAAACGCAGGTTCTCCAGAAGTAGCATCTCTCCATCTTTGAGGTTTGCCACGGCTTTTTCAACCTGTGCCCCGATGCAATCGCGCGTAGTTGCCACAGGTTTATGTATTATCTCTGATAACCGCTCTGCGATTGGAGCCATACGTAGCGATTCTACAACCTTGCCGTTAGGACGCCCGAGATGTGAGCATAGGATAACGCGTGCTTTTTTTTCGATCAGGTAGCTAATAGTTGGAACGATAGCCTTTATACGTATGTCATCCAAAATTTCACCGGTGTCCTCGGCCAAAGGTACGTTCAGGTCTACACGCACTAGTACTCTTTTGCTAGAAACATCAATATCTCTAACCGTTTTCTTTTCCATTTGACACCTCTCGAAAGTCCCCTTTCTTATAGATATTTATAATAATAGCTTGATTCAAAATTAGAAAGGCCTAATTAGGGATAAAGGCAATTTTGCTCATCCTTTTCCTCTCAGCTAGCTAGTATTTCCTATCCATAAGGAAATCAGTGACTTTCACAAGCTCCCTGAATTTTGGTCTAGACAAGCCTTCTTCCCCAAGTTCTCTTAGCGCTGAGATGTAACACTCCTGAGCCATATCTCGTGAATATTTTTCAGCATGGAGCCTGTTTAGGATATGAATCACCTGCCGAATGTCAGTTTGGTTTATGTTTTTTTTACTATATATCTCTAGCAATTTCACTCGATCTTGGTCACTTGCTTGTTCAAGAGCATAAACTATTGGCAGGGTCTTTTTCTTTCTATAGATATCGCTGACGGTTTCATCTCCCCATATGCCTAGAACATCGTCGATCATCTGATAGGCCATCCCCAGCTTTCTGCCGAACCGTTCGAACCTTCGTACTATTGCTTCATCATCTGTGCCTAGTAGGGCACCGATCTTTAAAGAGCAGGTGATAAGCGAGGCTGTCTTAAGGTCAGTCATAAGCATATAGTCATCTATATTTATGTCAAATGTGCTCTCATATGAAATATCAAGATATTGTCCTTCGCATAATTCGAGGCAGGTCGTGTCTAGGATGTTTGCCGCCTGCAGTATTTTACTGGGTGATTTCACCTTATCGTTCAGACAGTAAAGGGCCAACCTAGCCATAGCATGCATGGCATCACCTACGTTTATCGCTTGTGGTTCTCCCCATACTCGCCACACTGTAGCACGTTGTCTACGCTCTTGGTCGCCGTCCTCTATATCATCGTGTATTAGTGAAAAATTATGTACTAACTCTACAGCTGCGGCTGCTGGCAATGCTAATCGCCATTCGCCTCCGACGCATTCACACGCAAGCAGCAGTAGTGTGGGGCGTACCAGCTTGCCACCTGCGTTCTGCGGGTATCCCTGCTTGTCGATCCATCCCATGTGGTAACGCATCATGTCGTACATGGCTAGATTACTGCCATGAATATTTGAGGCAAGCTCTTTTACTATGTCGTCTCGGTATCGAAAAAATGCTCTTGGCAGATTCACTTTGCATTCTCAGCTAGATTAGGATATCTTGGTGCATTATCGGATTATCTATTTGGTTTGGCGGGCGAACGGGTAGTGAGTTCCGGGAAGGCGGAGACGATTCGTTGTGCAATCCCTTCTGAGTCGAGTTTATATTTTGCCCGGAGCACTTTCTGAGAGCCGTGCGCAACGAATTCATCAGGTATCCCGATGCATTCGACTATGGCATCGGATCTTGTACCTTGCAGCAATGAAGCCACCGCGTTGCCGAATCCGCCGCAAAGCGCATTCTCCTCAACTGTGACCAGCCTTTTGATATTATCAGCAACATGCAGTATTAGATGGGAGTCTATAGGCTTGACGAATCGAGAGTTTATTACGCTGCTGTCTATCCCCTTTGTGGCGAGTTTGTTGGCTGTAGCCATTGCTTGTTCAACGCTAATGCCAATTGCAAAGATGGCGACATCTTTGCCCGAACGAAGTATCTGTCCTTGCCCAATGGGTAGTTCATACAAGGGTGTATCTAGTTTTATACCTAGTCCTCTACCCTTCGGGTATCGGATGGCAAAGGGAAGTCCAGCTTTTACAGCCGTGTAGAGCATATGCTGCAGCTCATTCTCATCTTTAGGCGCAGCTATTACTATATTAGGGATGAAATTAAGATAAGATAAATCAAAGCTCCCCTGATGGGTTTTTCCATCTTCTCCAACTATCCCTCCCCTATCGATGGCAAATATCACAGGTAATTTTTGTATGCACACATCATGGATTATCTGGTCAAGGGAGCGCTGGAGGAAAGTAGAATATATGGCGACTATTGGTATAAAACCCTGTGTGGCAAGCCCTGCTGCGAACGTCACAGCATGTTGTTCACAGATGCCAACGTCAAAGACCCTTTCAGGGAATTCCTGTCTCATAGGAGTCAGGCCTGTACCTTCAGCCATGGCCGCTGTTATTGCCACAATTCTAGGATTTTCCCTTGCAAGGTGAAGCAATGTTTGGCCAAATATATCACTGAAAGAAGCAATCTTAGCCAGCTCGGTGGTTTGTGGCGGTATCCCGTGGAAACCGATGGCATCATCTTCTGCCGGGCTATATCCTTTTCCTTTCTTGGTGACTACATGGATAAGTAATGGGCGTTTATTATACTCCTTCGCATGGTTGAAAGCTTTCTCAAGCTCTGTAATATTGTGACCGTCAATAGGTCCCATATATGTAAATCCCAGTTCTTCCCAGAACATTGAAGGTATTATTATTCCTTTCACGCCTTTTTCCAGTCGCGATAGTATTTGGAGGAACTGATGTCTTAAAGGCATCCGGTTTACGACGTGTGAAGCCTCCCTCTTGGCTTGATAATAATGGCGATCGAAACGGAGCCGTGAGAACTGCTTCGACAATGCTCCTATAGGTGGAGATATAGCCATTCCATTATCGTTAAGTACGACAATCAGCCTACAGCCGAGTTGACCAGCATGATTTATCGCTTCAAAAGCCATCCCACCAGTCAATGAGCCGTCGCCTATGACTGCAACTACATGGTAGTCTTGATCCAAAAGGTCACGAGCTTTGGCCATTCCCAGTGCTGCAGATATCGATGTGGAAGCGTGACCTGTACCAAAGGAATCGTGAACGCTCTCTTCACGATCAGGAAAACCGCTCAATCCACCATGTTGCCGGATATTGCTGAAGGATTCTTTTCTTCCGGTGAGCAGTTTATGTGAGTATGACTGATGTCCTACATCCCATATTATTTTATCTATAGGGCTATTGAAGCTACGGTGCAAGGCAATAGTGAGCTCAACCGCTCCTAAGCTCGATGCTAAATGTCCCCCGTTTGCGTTTACGGTTGTCAGAATCTTGTCTCTGATGTCAGCAGCGAGCTCTGTTAGTTGGTCAGGTGTGAGTTTCTGTAGATCAGAAGGTTTGTTAATACTTTCTAATACCACTGTATGCTCTCTTTATGTTCAGTATGCTCGATTTTATATTAGCAATGGCTGTTGATTGTTGTCAACGTATTCTTTCCTTAAGTTATTCAAGTTTCTCCAGACGACGCTGGTGCCTGCCTCCTAGAAACTCTGTGGAAAGAAAGGTCGCGACTATTTCCAATGCTAGAGCTTCTCCTAATATGTCACCGCCGAGACACAGTACATTAGCATTATTATGCGCTCGACTTCGTTTAGCAGTAAAAATATCATTGCAATTGGCAGCTCGTATACCCTTTATTTTGTTGGATGCAATGCACATGCCTATACCAGTACCACAGATGAGTATCCCGTACTCGTCGTTGCCTTTCAAGACTTCTTTTCCCACCTTGGCGGCTATGTCCGGATAATCTACTGATGCGGTATCGTTTGTGCCGATATCGTTGCATTGATGGCCCTGACCGGAAAGTGAAACTATGATAGCTTTCTTTAAATTCAGTCCTCTGTGGTCACAGCCGATAGCAATACGCATCAAACCTCCTTCATTCTATCGAGCATTTACATACAGTGATGATTTGTTCCCTGGTTATTGTGCCCTCTCTGATGAGCTTTGGAGGGCTTGTAGTCAGATCCAGAACCGTGGAGGAGATGCCAGTGGGGCACTTGCCTCCATCTATAATAAAGTCCACTTTTTCCCCGAGTTGTTTGTATACATCTTCGGCTGTTACCGGACTTGGTTCTCCGCTTCTATTGGCGCTAGTTCCAGTAATCGGTGCTCCGAGGCCTTTTATCAGGGATATTGGTATGGGGTGGTTGGGGATCCGTACAGCAACGGTGTTGCCCTCTCCTGTAATCATATTAGATACTGCCATCGATTTGTTCAATACAATAGTCAATGCACCAGGCATGAAATGCTCTGCCAGTTTCCACGCCATTTTCGGTATGTCCTCGGCTACGATCTTCATTTGAGATAAGTCCGCCAGTAGGAGGGTCAAAGCAAATTCTCGCGGCCTAGCTTTTACTTCGTATACTCTCAATACCGCATCTTCATTGAAAGCATTGGCGCCGAGACCATATACAGTGTCTGTAGGAAAGGCGACAATCCCGCCGTTTTTAAGGATGCGGATAGCCCTTTCGATGAGCTTCTCCATCTTGACGCAAGTATACCATAATGATAAGCTGTGGTCGAGGAACCTGCCAGCGATGGATCGAAGAGATGATAGCTTCCGGGTAAGAACAAGTGACGACCTGGAGGTTTCTGCGTATTTAGAGATCGCTAAGCAGAAGGCTGGCGAGCGTCCTGTTGAGGGGAAAGCCCCCAGGGCTGAGCGGGAGGCGGTGGTTGTCCTCGACTTCGGCTCTCAATACAGTTTACTTATCGCCAGAAGGATCCGTGAGTGTCATGTCTACAGCGAGTTAATGCCTTACGATGCCTCCTGGGATAGAATAGCAGCACTCAAACCTCGTGGCTTAATTCTATCTGGCGGCCCCTCTAGCGTATATATTGAAAATGCTCCTTTAGCTCCTGCGCATGTTTATGAAAGCCATCTTCCTATCCTGGGTATTTGTTATGGTATGCAAGCTATCACGCGTCAGTTTGGTGGCAAGGTTGTGCCAGGGGCCAAACGAGAGTATGGCCATGCGGTTTTGCATCAGTCTGCGGTCAAATCCCCCATATTTGATGGACTGCCGCAGTCCATGACCGTTTGGATGAGTCACGGTGATGAGATAGCTGAGATGCCGCCAGGCTTCAGTGCTTTGGGCTATACTGAGAATTCCCCGGTAGCCGCAATGGGCAACCAGCAAGGAGTGATCGGTTTGCAGTTCCATCCGGAAGTAGCCCATACACCGAATGGGAAAGATATTTTGCAGAATTTTCTCTATAAGATTTGTGGCTGCAGCGGCAACTGGACTCCTGGTAGTTTTATAGCTGAGAGCATAGATCGCATAAAGAGCCAGGTTGGAGGTGGCAGGGTTATATGTGCTCTATCAGGCGGGGTCGACTCGGCAGTAACAGCTGCGCTAATACATCGTGCAATCGGCGATCAGCTAACTTGTATATTTGTAAATAATGGATTGTTGCGCCGCGATGAGGCTGAGCGGACGCTTAATACCTTTCGCCGTAATTTAAAGATGAACATAGCGTATATCGATGCAACGGACAGGTTTCTAACCCGCCTTATAGGCGTTATCGATCCTGAGAAGAAACGCAAACTAGTCGGCGAAGAGTTCATCCATATTTTTGAGGAAGAGGCGGCAAAGCTGGGTAAAGTAGATTATCTTGCCCAGGGTACCCTTTATCCGGATGTTATAGAGAGTGTTACACCGGAGAATCGTGCTGCGTCTAAGATAAAGACTCATCATAATGTGGGTGGACTTCCGTCTAATATGACGTTGACATTGGTGGAGCCGCTGAGGTATCTATTCAAGGATGAGGTCAGGGAGGTGGGTTCTGCGCTGGGTTTGCCTCAGGAAATGGTGTGGAGACAACCGTTCCCTGGACCAGGCCTTGCAATTAGGATTATTGGTGAGGTCAATCGGGAGAAACTCGAGATTTTACGCTCCACTGATTGGATCGTGATAGATGAGATAAAGAAGGCAAAGCTCTACGATCAGCTATGGCAGAGTTTTGCTGTGCTAACTGATACTAGAAGCGTCGGCGTTATGGGTGATTTCCGTACGTATGGTTATCTTATAGCTGTGCGTGCTGTAACATCGAACGATGCTATGACTGCGGACTGGGCTCGATTGCCTTACGATTTACTAGCTCAGATCTCCAGCAGGATTGTGAATGAGGTGCCTGAAGTAAACCGTGTGGTTTACGATATATCATCCAAGCCGCCGGCAACAATCGAGTGGGAATAACGTTCAAGGAGATGAAAGATGACGTACGAATCTGATTATGAAGAAGAGAGCTCTATTGAAATAGACCTGGAGATGCTGAGGGAGGATTTAATCGGTGAGCTTCAAGCGATAAACCAGTATCAAGAGCATATCGATACACTAGAAGATGAACATGCAATAAAAATCTTATCCCACATTCGTGACGAAGAGAAGGAACACGTTGCGGAGCTCACCAAGCTCATACAGAAATTGGATCCACTACAGGCTGAAATGTTCAAGAAAGAGGGCATATAGCTTGTAACTGTCCTAGATTTGTCTCGTATTGTTACTGGTTCGGTTGCCGAAAATCGGATTATCTGTAAAAAATGGTGGGTGGGAGGTTTTTGTTTCCATGCTCTGCCGAAAAAAGATTTCTTCTTGCATTCGTAGTTGGCGTTTGTGATAATGTCTAATTGAATTGGAGTAAATATTGGCAAGAGTGTTGGTTATCGGTAGCGGGGCTCGTGAACATGCGTTGGTATGGAAGCTGAAGCAGAGCTCGCGAGTTGCAGAGATATATGCTGCACCGGGCAATGCTGGTATGGCTACAATAGCCACGACCTTGAATGTTAAATCAACAGAGATCGATGCTCTAGCCGCAATAGCACAAGAACGAAAAATTGATCTTACTGTTGTCGGCCCTGAAGTGCCGTTAGCGCAAGGCATTGTAGACGTTTTTGAGAGTTGTGGGCTGAGCATATTTGGCCCATCGAAAGCTGCAGCTCAAATCGAGGCCAGCAAAGTTTTTTCTAAAGAGTTGATGCAGAAGTATAGCATTCCCTGCGCAGTTAGCAGAAGTTTCAAATCTTATGTAAAAGCTAGAGATTATGTAAAGAGCCAGCACCCCCCTATCGTGGTCAAGGCTGACGGTTTGGCTGCAGGCAAAGGTGTCATTATAGCTGATACAACCGCTAAAGCGTTAACTGCTTTGTCCGATATTATGGAGAAGCATTCCTTTGGAGATGCGGGTAACAATGTTGTTATTGAGGAATGTCTTGTTGGCAAAGAAGTAAGTCTGTTGGCTTTTACTGATGGCACAACTGTAGTTCCAATGGCACCTGCCTGCGATTATAAGCGCGTGGGTGATGGCGATACAGGTTTGAATACAGGCGGTATGGGTAGCTATAGCCCACCGGGATTCTTCGGCTCGGAGATGGTAGAGAAAGTAAAAAAAACAATTCTAGAACCTGCGGTTAGGGCGATGGCTGAGGAGGGTTATCAATATAAAGGAGTGCTCTATGCTGGCTTGATGCTCACAGCAGACGGGCCCAAAGTCATGGAGTTCAATTGCCGCTTCGGAGATCCAGAAACCCAAGCGATGCTGCCAAGGCTAGATACTGATTTGCTGGATATCATGTTGGCTGTCGTCGATGGCAGCTTAAAGAAGGTCAAGATTCGCTGGAGAGATGAGGCCTGTGTGGGCGTGATTTTAGCCTCGGGCGGATATCCGGGGAAATATAATATAGGTATACCTATAAATGGACTCGATAAAGTGGATTCCGATGTTATGGTGTTTCATGCCGGAACCAGAGTGAACGATGGTGTTATATGCACCGACGGCGGACGTGTACTTACAGTGGCGGCTATGGGTAGTAACATAGCCACAGCGCGGGACAAGGTCTACCGTAATATTAGGCGCATCACTTTTGATGGCTGCCATTATCGCCGAGATATCGGCGAGAGAGAGGTAGTTGTGTGAATCCCTACGATGTTGTTATCGTCGGTGCTGGTCCAGCTGGTTCGACCGTGGGCTATGAGCTGGCTCGTAGCGGGGTTTCGGTGCTCATTATAGAGAAAGACAGGCTGCCCCGAAATAAGACCTGCGCTGGCGGGGTGACATTTCGTGCCCATGCTCTGATCGATTTTGACATCGGCGCTGCTATACAGCGGGTGGCTTATGGCATGAGGATTTCATACAAGCTTGGTGATTTCTGTGTTAAGAAATACAGGGATCCTCTGGTTCACCTGGTCATGCGCAGGGACTTCGATTATCTGCTGGTTAAGAAGGCGCAGGATGCTGGTGCAAACATTATCGATGGATTGCGTGTTGAACAGGTTATTACTTCGACTGATCATGTTCAAATAATTACTAAAAATGAAAATTTTTCTGCAAAGGTAGCCGTTGGTGCTGATGGAGCTAACAGCGTTGTGGCGTCAAGGGTCGGTCTGATGAAAGACACTCAGAGGGAACTAGCGTTGGAAGCGGAGGTGTCTGTGAGCCAAGAGAGACTTGATGCGATTGGCTCCCTCATTAGTGTCGATCTAGGTCAGGTACCCGGTGGGTATGGATGGGTCTTTCCTAAGAAGAGCCATGTCTCCGCCGGTGTGACGGGCCCTGCGCGCTTGTCAGGGGTCTTTAAACCATATCTAGACCGCATACTTCAGCAATTCGGTGAGTATGATATCCTTGACTTCAGCGGTCATGTAATGCCGATGCGAAAAAGGGGTAGTTCAATTCAGAGAGGCAGAGTGCTCCTTATAGGTGATGCGGCGGGGCTAATCCATCCTTTGAGCGGTGAAGGTATTTTCTACGCTATTAGGAGTGCCAAGTTAGCATCTCCGGTGATTGCCAATGCTCTGAAATCAGGAAAGAGTGATTTGAGCGCTTATCAGAAGGCAGTTGATGCCGAACTCATGCCGGGATTGGAGCTTGGGCGTATTCTGTTGAAGATATATACGAGATGCCCTCGCCTATGCTATACAGTTATTAAGAGGAGCGATCGTTTGTGGAGCTACGGTTGCCGGGCTTTGCTGGGAAGCAGCCCCGCTTATTCGTAACATAAATTGTTGGGGGTTTCATATGTCAGTAGTTGGTGTGATAATGGGCAGCAAAACAGATGAACCTTTGATGCAACCGGCGCTGGATATATTACAGCAGCTGGGCATTGAATATGAAGTTTCGGTCATATCCGCGCATAGAACTCCTGACAAAGTCAGAGATTATGGATTAAAAGCTGAGGGGCGAGGTATTGAAGTGATTATCGCCGGTGCCGGCGGGGCGGCTCATCTACCAGGGGTAGTAGCCAGCTGGACCACTGTTCCTGTTGTCGGCGTCCCTTTGGCAACGAGTAAGCTGAGTGGCGTTGATGCGCTGTATGCGGTGGTACAGATGCCCGGTGGCATACCGGTTGCTTGTGTAGCCATAGATGGAGCCAAAAATGCCGCTCTCTTGGCTGCTGCGATAATATCATTGAAAGATGCTAAAGTACGAGCGGCGTATAAGAAATATCGCAAGAAGCTATCTGAGGGTTCGAAGTAAATCGCATTGGGAAAAGGATTGATATGATTGCAAGATATTCAAGGCCGAAGATGAAGAAAGTCTGGGCTGACAAGTCTAAATTCGATAGATGGCTCAAGGTGGAAATCGCTGTTTGTGAGGCTTGGGCGGAGCTGGGCGTCATTCCGAAGAATGCTATCCCTAAGATAAGAAAGGCCAGTTTCGATAGCAAGCGATATGCGAAAAATCTGAAGCGAACACACCATGATGTGACAGCCTTTCTTAGCACGGTCTCCGAAAGCCTGGGCGAGGAGAGCCGCTATATACATTTTGGACTCACATCCTCTGATATTATGGATACAGCACTTAGCCTGCAGCTAGTGGAAGCCTGTGGAATTCTGGCCAGAGATATCCGGGAGACAATCAATATTCTAAAAAAACAGGCGGCAGCGTATAAACATACCATAATGATTGGTCGTACACACGGGGTTCATGCTGAACCTACGACGTTTGGACTGAAGCTAGCATTATGGGTGGAGGAGATGAAGAGGAATGAGAGAAGGCTGGCCGAAGCACGAAAGATGATAGCGGTTGGTAAGATATCTGGGGCCGTCGGCACCTATGCTACAGTTACACCTGAAGTGGAAGAGATCGCCTGTGCCAAACTGGGGCTGGAGCCAGCTTCGATATCCAGCCAGGTTTTACAGCGTGACCGCCATGCGCAGTTCGTAACGACGCTGGCGTTGATCGCGAGTTCACTCGAGAAGTTCGCTACCGAGATCAGGGCTCTACAGAAGACAGAGACGCTGGAAGTTGAAGAGCCGTTCGAGGAAGGGCAGACGGGCTCTTCGGCTATGCCACACAAGCGTAATCCCGAACTGTGCGAGCGTATATGCGGGCTAGCGCGGCTTGTACGTGGGAATGCTATGACTGCTATGGAGAACGTTGCACTGTGGCATGAGCGGGATATCAGCCATTCCTCAAATGAGCGCATAACTCTACCAGACTCATGTCTAGTGTTAAATTATCAGTTTCATCTGTTCAAATACATCGCAAAGGATATGAAGGTATACCCAGATCATATGAAGCGCAATTTGGATAAAACCCGTGGTTTGATATTCTCACAACGTGTGATGCTAGCTTTAATCGATAAGGGCTTAAGTCGGCAAGAGGCTTATGGCATAGTCCAGCGCAATGCGATGAAGTCATGGAAGCAGGAATTAAGCTTCTTCGATCTTCTTATAAAAGATAATGAATTCAACAAATATATTTCAAAGAAAGAGTTGGAAGGCCTGTTCGATTATCAGTACTATGTTCGTCATGTTGATGAGATATTCGCTAGATTGAAACTGGACTGAATATTCGTTAGATTGAAGAGAGTGAGGGTTTGTGAAGAAGGTTTCAGTTGTCTTGCCTGCCTTGAATGAGGAAGAGGCGATAGCCAAGGTGATCGATGAGGTGCCGGTGGAGGAGCTTGAATCAATGGGATATCAGACCGAGATCATAGTTGTTGATAACGGAAGCACAGATAAGACGGCGGAGATTGCAGCTGCTCAGGGAGCTGTGGTTATTAATGAGCCGAACAGGGGCAAGGGGCGGGCTATTAGAACCGGATTTGGGGCGGTCAAAGGAGATTTTGTCTTTATGCTGGATGCAGATTTCACTTATCCAGCTGGATATATAACCCAGATGGTAGAAGTTTTGGAAAGTGGATACGATGTGGTAATCGGTTCCAGGCTCAATGGTTCTCTGGAACAAGGTTCAATAAAGCGGTTTAATCTCGTAGGGAATCATCTACTTGCCTTTTTAGCCAATACGCTTTATGGCACCAGAGTAAGTGATCTTTGCACTGGTTTCTGGGGTTTTAAAGTAGATGTATTACGGAGTTTAGACTTGGATGCCACTGGATTTGAGTTAGAAGCTAATATGTTAATAGAAGTCGCGAAACGTAAATATCGTGTCGGCGAAGTACCTATTCAGTATCGTAGGAGAGCCACCGCAAGCAAGCTTGGATCAATAAAGGCTGGATGGGGAATAGCCAAAACAATAGTAAAGAAACGGTTTGGTTAATCAGGGAAGCATGCTTGTATCCATTATAGTATGTACGCATAACCTCGATAATTACCAGAATTTAATTCAGACTATCGAAAGCCTGTTAAAACAGACTTATCGTGAAATTGAAATAGTTATTGTAGTAGATGGGAATCATGATTTGTTTCAAAAAGTTTTACCTATATATATTGATCGGTCGAATATTAAAATTCTTGAGAATGAGTTTAGTCTGGGGGCTTTTGGTGCCGGAAATGTAGGGGTAAAAGTAGCTACGGGTGATATAATCGCTTTTATCGACGATGATGCGGTCGCAGACACAAAGTGGCTGGAAAACCTAGTTAAGATATATAAAGAGCGAAATGCTATCTCCGTTGGCGGCAAAGTCTTACCTATTTGGTTATCCAAACAGCCGGATTCTTTTCCTGAGGAGTTGTACTGGTTAGTAGGTGTGACACACAGTGATTTTAGAAGCGGCTTAATATCAGAAGTGCGGAACTCCTATGGTGTCAACATGAGCTTCAAAAAGGATGTCTTTGATAAGATTGGTTATTTTAATGCAAAGCTAGGTTTTGCCAAGGGGGGGGCATCATATTTACAGGGTGCCGAGCCGGAATTCGCACTACGTATGAAACAGCGATTTGGTAAAGGGGTATTATATAATCCTGAGGCTATTGTTTATCATAAGATTCCTGCTTCTAAGACGAGATTTGGAAAACTCATCAGGAGGGCGTTTTATCAGGGATATTCTAAGGCTTTGATGAAAAGATTTGGGAGTTTACCTGGTACATTGACTACTGAGAAATCTTATCTTCGAGACTTGCTTTTCAATTATATACCTCGGCATATCGATGGGGTTTTCTCTAGCCACTGTTGGAGGGAAATAAAGAGACTTAACCTAGTAGGATCAGTAATCATTAGTGTGGGTATTGGGTTTTTATATGGATATGCCAAAGGTAGATAACGATCCTATGCTTGTTGTTTGATGTATAGAGTATTGGAGGAGGGATTAGCCATGGAACGCATATTAGTTACAGGGGGGGGTGGATTCATTGGTAGTCATATGGCGAAATATTTATATGAACAAGGTAATTTTGTCAGGGTTGCTGATATTAAGTTTGACGATTATATTCGGGGTGATTACTATAACGAAAAGCTGAAGTTAGACCTCAGGTTGCTTAAGAATTGTTTGAAAGCTACAAAGGATATTGATAAAGTGTATAATTTTGCAGCAAATATGGGTGGCATCGGCTTTATAACGTCTGTCTTCGCTGATGTAATGCATGACAATGTATTAATTAATACATACATGATTGAGGCCTCTATACAAAACAAGGTAAAGAGATTTTTCTTCAGTTCAAGTGCCTGTGTATATCCTAATTTCAGGCAAACGAATGCAGAAGTGAAGGGATTGAAGGAAGATGATGCGTATCCGGCTGATCCCAATGAAGCATATGGTTGGGAGAAGCTATTCACTGAAGAAATGATTAAGAGTTACCAAATAAATTATGGTTTCAATGCAAGAATCGCTAGGTACCATAACATATATGGTCCTGAAGGTACATATAAAGGTGGCAAGGAGAAAGCGCCAGCAGCTTTATGCCGTAAAGTAGCAGGAGCATTGGATCCTGGAACAATAGAGATATGGGGTGACGGAACGGCTACACGTTCATATTGTTTTATTGATGATTGTATTAGGGGAACAGTAGCGCTGATGGAGTCCAACTATGACAAGCCTTTAAATATTGGATCCGATAGGTTGATTTCATCTGATGGACTTGCAGATATCATAATAAAAATCTCCGGTAAGAAAATTACCAGGACTCACAATACGTCAGCACCGGAGGGTGTAAAGGGGCGCAATGCTGATTTGACTCTAGTGAATAAAGTATTAGGTTGGCAACCAAAGGTGAGCCTTGAAGAGGGTCTGGCACAAACTTACCGTTGGATTGAAACAATGGTTGAAAAAGATAAGAAGTGACGGGATGTTACTTTATAATAGTTAAGATGGAGATTGAATGAAAAAAATTTCTGTGATAGGTTTAGGGAAACTAGGACTTCCCATGGCTCTTTGTTTTGCACATAAAGGATTTAATGTAATAGGTATGGATTTAGATAAAAATATTGTGCAAGCCGTCAATAGCAGAAAATCTCCTATTTATGAACCGGGTATTAATTACTTGATGAGAAATATCACTGGAAGTCTGATTGCAACTCAGGACTACGAAAATGCAGTAGAGAATTCAGATATCACATTTGTAGTTGTTCCCACACCTAGCGAAACAGACGGAGGATTTTCTACTAGATATGTTGAAACTGCTCTGCAAAGTATAGGGCGTATTTTAAAACGAAAGGATTCTTTTCATGTAATTGTAATAACAAGTACTGTCTTGCCTGGTGCTACATTGGAGATATTCAAACCTATTATTGAATCTACATCTGGAAAGAAATGTGGCAAAGACTTTGGGCTATGCTATAGTCCCGAGTTTATAGCATTAGGGAGTGTCGTGAAGGATTTTACAAATCCCGACGTCGTTCTTATAGGAGAGTCGGACAAGAAGGCTGGAGATATCTTGGCAGGTATCTATCGTCAAACGTGTGAGAACAAACCATCAATGGTAAGAACCACGATATACAATGCGGAATTGGCGAAGATATCGCTGAATGCTTTCGTTACTATGAAAATTAGCTTTGCCAATACCCTAGCTGAGATAAGTGAGCGATTGCCCGGTGGAGATGTTGATGCAGTAAGCGAGGTACTAGGGCACGATTCAAGGATAGGAAGGAAATATCTGACTGGAGGGCTTGCGTTTGGCGGTCCCTGTTTCCCACGGGATAACAAAGCTTTTGCTCATGTAGCCAACAAGCTGGGTTGCAAGGCTGTATTGGCAAAGGCTTCGGACGAAGTCAATAGAAAGCAAATTTCCAGAACAATTCAGTTGATTGATAGAAGACTTGGAACTGTTCGTGGGAAAACAGTCGCTATTCTAGGTGTAACCTACAAACCTAATACAGATGTTATTGAAGAGTCGGCAGCTATAGGGATAGGGAAGGCTCTATTAGGGGATGGGGCTATATTGCAGGTTTATGATCCAGCTGGACTTGGCAATACTAGAAGGATATTGACGGCAGGTCGGGTAAGATACTGCAAATCAGTAAAGCAATGCCTAAAGGATGCTGAATTCTGTGTGGTAGCGACTCCATGGGAAGAAATCAAGAAACTGAAGCCTGAAGATTTTATCAAGAATATGAAAAAACCTATAGTTCTTGATTGCTGGAGAATTTATAACCGTGCCCATTTTCGCGACAAGTTGGAATATTTGGCAATTGGGCTAGGAGGAATTACAGCTTGATTCATTTATAGGCATTTATGATAAAAATAAGGGAAGGATAATTCCTAATATTTGTAATTCATGGTTCAAGTAAAGATTTGAGTGAAATGATCAAGAGAATATTTCAAAGATTAGAGCCTTATCTGCTAGGGATTTATTATAAGCTACAGTATCCCTCAAGTCCCAATCTGAGAGGTGACCGTGACGTAGAGTTTTCCTGGATTGCAGCCAATATGCCGATAGGGCCAGGGAAAGCACTTGAATTTGGATGTGGTGTACCGGGGGCATTTTCTATAAATAACCTTGCCCTTATTGCTGCGCGGAGGGGTTATATTACTACAGCTATTGATTTGCTGCCGGTGCAATGGTTTTATAGTTTTTCTAATTTGAATTTCATCCAGGGAGATATATTCAACTTGGGATTTGAACCGAGTAGTTTCGACCTGATTATTAATTGTTCATCTATCGAACATGTCGGTCTTGTTGGAAGGTATAGTGTAACTCAATCACGCCCAGATGGTGATATTGAGGCTATGAATATTATGGCACGATGTCTGAAGCCCGAAGGCACTATGCTTCTCACAATACCTGTAGGAAGAGAGATGGTATTTGCGCCCTCTCATAGAGTTTATGGTGAGAAGAGGATAGTCGAGCTATTAAAAAGTTATGTTATCGAAAAGGAAGAATACTGGATCAAAAACGACAGAAATCAGTGGATAATAGCCGAAAAAAAGGAGGCATTCAATCTAAAGCCGAGTAAGACTTTCTATGGCCTTGGCTGTTTTATTCTTCACCCATTAAAAAAAGAATCCGGTAGATAAATCCAATGAAAGTGCTCTACGTTTGCCCAGGCGCTCATATGCCAAGCCATTTGCCCCAGGCTGCATTAACCGAAACTAAAGCTTTAATAAGGGCTGGCGTAGAAGTAACTATTTGTACTTATCGCGGTATCCTTGACCATAAGGAACCCGAAGAAGTTCCACATATACAAGCTATTTCGACCTGGTATGGTTACTTCACCCATATTTTCGTAATGATATTATCTTTTCTGAAAATGAAAAAGCTTGTTTGGTTTTTTGAACAATTTACCACAATTTATTATGCAATAAGGCTGAAGAAACGGTTAGGCTATGACATTATATATTATCGAGATGGGGAACCGTTTATCTTTCTACCAATTGTGTTTGGTCTTTTCACTAAAGACTATTGTTGGGCAGTCTCACTAATAGGCATAGTGATGATGATGTGCGAGAGAAGGGAACTATCATATAAATTCGTCAATGCATCCTTTTGGAAGCCAGTATATCGACGCAGTTTCATACGAAATAGATTTGTATTTCTGTGCCAGAATGAATATATTGAAGAGTTCTATAAAGGCGGTTTTCTTCAAGGAACACTATCTGGGAGAGTAGGAAGACTTCGGGCAACAATGAAAGACTCTGCTGATGCTGTGCCCAGAGAAGAAGCAAAGCAATATCTTGGCCTGCCCGCAGATAAAATAATCATTTTAAACTTTGGAGCTCTTCATGCAGGGAAAGACATTGACACAGTGTTGAAAGCCATAAGCGAAATACCAGATGTTATGCTTTTGAGCGCAGGCCAAAATACTGCCAGTGTGAACTTAATTGGTTTAGTTATGCAATACGATCTGCAACACAAAGTTGTTATTCATGACTATTATATCCCGGAAGATAATAAAAAATATTATCTTGCAGCTGCAGATATTGTAGCCTTGTCTTATAAGAAGAACTTCTTTCAAACGGCAAGCATGCTTTGGGAGGCAGCGAGATACAGGGTGCCGGTAATAGCTAGCGATGCTGGGGAATTGGGGGATTATGTTAAGACATACAATCTTGGACTCCTATATAAACCGGAGGATGTTGAATCTTTAAAGGATGCATTAAGGGTTTTTATAGGGTTAAATCAGGCTGAGAAGCAAATCTTTGAAAACAATTGTGAAAGGTTCTGTGCCGAATTTTCTATTGAGAAGTGGACGCAAGAATTTGTTGAAGTTGTTAGAGAGATAATGCCTTGAGAGCATTATGCGATTATTTCACGGTATTTACTTTACCATAGTCTTATTAAAAAGGCACCAACATATGCTGTCTCGTAGAACATAATTAATCAAGGTTATGCTAGTCTACGAAAATAGTGTAGGTTCCATAGATTCATAGTTTGTTCTTGCTTTCCCGCAATATATATTGTATTCTCAAATCGGAGGGTAACGTGGAACTGGCAAGAGAATATTTGGAAGGGCTGAAGAGGTGCATAGAGGAACTGTCCCTTGATGATATCGAAGATATAGCTAGAATCGTCTTCGATGCCTATAAACAGGGGAAACGTATTTTCATCATGGGAAACGGCGGCAGTGCCACTACAGCCATACATTTAGCCCGCGATCTCCAGATTGGAACAGCAGGGCCCGGAAAGCCCCGTCTCAGGGTTAGCTGTCTTGCTGACAACGTAGCTTCAATAACTTCCATTGCTAATGATATAAACTATGAAAGCGTATTTGAAGAGCAGCTCATAGGTCAGGTGGAAAAGGGGGATGTGGTTATCGGTATAACCGCTTCTGGCAACTCTCCCAATGTTCTCAGGGCTATTGAATACGCCAACAAGAATGGGGCGGTCACAATCGGTTTCATAGGCTTTGGCGGCGGCAAGCTCAAAGGGCTCGCTCGTAAATCAATTGTTCTGTCCAGTAAAGATTACGGGCAGGTTGAAGATATCCACATGGCTCTATCTCATATCATACCCTACTGGATTAGGAAAGAGATTAGGAATCTATAAAACCGGGATTAAAGTTATTGGGGTATGTCAATATGAACAAGGCCGTGTTCTTTGACCGGGATGGCACAATAGCCAAAGATGTACACTACTGCCGTCGTCCAGAGGACTTTGTGCTATTAGCTGATGCAGCTAAGGTCATTAAAGTGCTCAATGATCATGGATTTAAAGTTATTATTATTACAAACCAGTCAGGGATAGCCCATGGCTATTTCAGCGAAGAAACACTGGATGAAATACATAAGAAAATGAGAGAGGATCTTGGACGGGAAGGCGCTCGAGTTGATGGCATCTATTACTGTCCTCACCATCCTGATGATAATTGTGAATGTCGCAAACCAAAGCCATTGCTAGTTCTCCGGGCGACCAGAGATTTCAATCTAGATTTAAAGAACTCCTTTGTTGTAGGGGATCTTCAAAAGGATGTAGAACTAGGCAAAGCTGTAGGTTGCCGAACTATATTGGTAGATTCCTCCCCAATATCAATCAGTAATAAGGAAGTGCCTGATGCTATTGTTGCAGACCTGAAAGAAGTTCCCGATACAATATTTAGACTGCAAAACAGCCATGGGGACGCAGCACCGGTAATGAGAAATGGCCGACGACATCCTAATAAAAAAAGGGAAGTGTGAGACGATGGTGCGGAGCGTCGTAGTCACTGGCGGGGCTGGATTCATCGGCAGCCACCTTGTAGAGAGGCTGGTAAAGGAGGGGTATGCAGTCAAAGTATTGGATAATTTCTCAACAGGACGGCTCGACAACCTTGCTCATTTAAACGGTAATGATAATTTGCAGATTCATAGGGCTGATATCGCTGATTATAAGGCAATTCAGCCGTTCTTCGAGGATGCTGAGTGGGTCTTTCATATCGCCGCCCTTGCCGATATCGTACCGTCCATTCAGCAGCCTTACAACTATCATAAATCCAACGTAGAGGGTACTGTATCTGTTTTGGAAGCTGCACGTTCCGTTGGAGTTAAACGTTTTGTCTATACTGCATCTTCCTCATGTTATGGCCTCCCGGATGTGTTTCCCACACCTGAAACGGCGCCTATGAGGCCGATGTATCCCTATGCACTTACCAAGTATATCGGCGAACAGTACGTGTTGCACTGGAACCAATTATACAAGCTACCCTGCGTTTCACTGCGCTTGTTCAATGTCTATGGACCGCGGTCTCGAACATCAGGCACCTATGGTGCTGTTTTTGGTGTTTTTCTGGCGCAGAAGCTGGCCGGCAAACCTTTCACTATAGTAGGTGATGGCACACAGACGCGGGATTTTACCTTTGTGGCTGATGTAGTAGATGCACTGATTATGGCGGCAAAGTCATCTCTGAGCGGCATGGTATTTAATGTGGGCAACGGCAGTACGTACAGTGTTAACCGTTTAGTCGAATTGCTGGAAAATGAAGCCGGTGTCGTGCATGTTCCTAAGCGGCCCGGTGAGCCCGATTGCACGCTGGCAGATATAACACGCATTAAAACCGAGCTCGGCTGGTTCCCCAGGGTGAGTCTGGAGGAAGGCGTAAGAATTTTACTGGAGAACATCGACTACTGGCGCAGGGCGCCGGTGTGGGACGAGAAATCAATTGCCAATGCAACACGTGATTGGTTTAAGTACCTGGGTGAATGATTAATATTATGTGCGAAGACAGGATATACGAGGGTAAATAAATGGAGAGAAATCTCAAGGTAAAAAAGCTGGAGGAACTGGCTGAGATACTGTCTTCTTTGCGCGCTGAGGGCAAGAAGATCGTTCATTGTCATGGCGTTTTTGACCTTCTGCACATAGGGCATATCCGCCACTTTGAACAGGCGAAGAATCTTGGAGACATTCTCGTAGTTACAGTGACACAAGACAAGTATGTCAATAAAGGGCCGCACCGTCCGGCGTTCCCGGAGAATTTACGCGCTGAATCCATAGCTGCGCTTGACTGCGTGGATTATGTTGCTATAAATAAGTGGCCCACCTCTGTAGAAACAATCAGGGTGCTGAAACCGCATATTTATGCCAAAGGTTCCGAATACCGTGATGCACGCAAGGATTATACGGGAAAGATTACTGAAGAAGAAGCAGCTGTAAAAGCGGTGGGCGGTAAGATTGCCTTTACTGAGGATATAACTTTTAGCTCTTCCAGCCTCATTAACAAGTACCTTCCCGTCTTTCCGAAAGAGGTTAGCGATTATCTGGCCTCTTTTTCAGGAAAATATACTGCTGAGAGTGTTTTGAATCATCTGGAGAAAGCAAAATCACTCAAGGTGCTGGTCGTTGGTGAAGCTATTATTGATGAATACCAATATTGCGAATCAATCGGCAAGGCTACCAAAGAACCAGCCTTAGTAGCAAAGTACCAATCTACAGAGAAATTTGCTGGTGGGATTCTGGCCGTGAGCAACCACGTTGCGAATTTCTCTGACCATGTAGGGCTGCTTACATTTCTGGGAGATTCAGATTCCCAGGAGGATTTTGTTAGACAGCACGTTAATAGCAATGTAGAGGAGATATTTCTTTATAAGGAGGGCTCGCCAACCATTGTCAAACGCCGTTTTATAGAAAGTTACCTTTTATCGAAGCTCTTTGAGGTATATGTGATAAATGATGAAGAACTGAGCCGGACGGAAAGCAAGACACTGTGTAAAAAGCTGAGTTCTATTCTTCCTCGATATGATGTTGTTATTGTTGTGGATTATGGTCACGGTATGATGACAAAGGAAGCGATTGATGTTTTATGTAAACACTCTAAATTTCTGGCAGTGAATACACAGACTAATGCTGGCAATAGAGGATTTAATACTATTTACAAATACTCACGAGCTGATTTTGTCAGTATTACAGAAGGCGAAATTAGAATGGAGTTTCGCAACCTGAAGGGTGACCTTAAAGATATGATAGCCGGCCTGTCTCAAAAAATGGGAGGCAGTAGAGTTATAGTGACCCGAGGTAAATATGGTAGCCTCTGCTATAGTAAAGACGAGGGATTCTTTGAGATACCGGCTTTCGCACAGCAAGTACTTGACCGTATTGGCGCTGGTGATGCCCTTCTCTCCGTGACATCATTATGTGTAGCCGTGCAGGCGCCAATGGAAGTCGTTGGATTCATAGGTAATGTGGTCGGAGCTGAGGCTGTACAAATCATTGGAAACAAGACACCGATTGAACGTGTCGCATTATGTAAGCATATTGTCTCATTATTGAAGTAGATCAATAGCATATTTGAACTTGTCTGGGGGTATGAGATGAAGTCGATAAAGAGCGTCTTGGTTACTGGCGGGGCTGGCTATGTCGGTGCTGTTCTGGTACCCAAACTACTGAAGAAAGGGTACAAGGTTAAGGTTCTGGATCTTTATCTGTACGGGGACAACGTCTTGGATGCCGTGAAGGATAATCCTAGGCTGAAACAAATCAAGGGTGATATCAGAGATCGGGCTCTCCTCGAGAGGGTAATTCCTGGCTCCGATGCTGTAATCCATCTCGCCTGTATTTCCAATGATCCCAGTTTTGAGCTGAACCCGCAACTGGGCAAATCCATCAATTACGATGCTTTTTTGAACCTAGTTGCCGTTTCCAAAGCGAGCAAGGTAAAAAGATTCATCTATGCTTCCTCTTCCAGTGTTTATGGAATCAAGGACGAACTTAATGTCACAGAGGATTTGCCATTAAAGCCTTTGACAGATTATTCCAAGTATAAGGCACTTTGTGAACAAGTACTGCTCAAAGAACGAGAGCCGGGGTTTGTTACCTTGATCCTACGCCCGTCGACCGTCTGTGGCTACTCACCGCGCTTGCGGCTTGATCTGACTGTGAATATCCTGACCAGTCATGCGGTTAATAACAGAAAAATAACCGTGTTTGGTGGACAACAGATGCGTCCTAATATACACATCGCCGATATGGTTGATGCGTATTTGAAGTCACTGGAATGGCCAGACAAGGCAATCGACGGCAAGACCTTCAATGTAGGTTATGAAAATTATAGGGTTATTGAGATTGCTGAAAAGATCCGCTGCGTAGTGGGACAAGATGTTGAGATTGTAACCACTCCAACTGACGATAATCGTTCGTATCATGTCTCGTCAGAGAAGATAAAACGTGAGCTGGGATTTGTAGCTCAGCACAGTATCGAAGAAGCTGTGCGTGATCTTGTAGAGGCTTTCCATGCCGGTAAGATTCCGAACCCGATGAATGACATCAGGTACTATAATATTAAGACGATGCTAGCGAAAAAACTTTCATGACTTTACACAGTAAGAATATGAAAATCCAACACTTGAATAAGAAAATACACAGGTCGCTTTTCGATACTATGCTCCGCATCCGAATTATCGAGGAGAGAATTGCTGAACTTTATCCAGAGCAGGAGATGAGGTGTCCCGTTCACCTTTGTATAGGCCAGGAGGCTATAGCAGTTGGCGTATGTGTCAACCTGACTTGTGACGATTATGTTCTGAGCAATCACCGCTCGCACGGTCACTACCTGGCTAAAGGCGGTGACCTCAGAGCCATGATGGCAGAAATATATGGTAAGGCCACCGGTTGCTGTAAAGGCAAAGGCGGGTCGATGCATCTGATTGACCGTACGGTTGGTTTCCTCGGAGCTACACCGATTGTGGGCAGTACAATCCCCATTGCAGTAGGCACGGCTTTAGGCACGGTTATGCGCGGCGAGCGGCGCGTTTCTTTAGTCTTC
>Ga0172363_10000006_pt1 | contig 154405 bp, 138 predicted proteins | sample LakKivs2_kivu2a2_FD_114541 | JGI IMG/M metagenome (GOLD analysis project Ga0172363, IMG submission 114541) | Sediment microbial communities from Lake Kivu, Rwanda - Sediment s2_kivu2a2 | ecosystem: Environmental > Aquatic > Freshwater > Lake > Sediment | place: Rwanda: Western Province, Lake... | reverse complement strand
TCCGCAGGATACCATACATTCTTGTCGCTGACATCACTGCCGAGGGTGGCAACACAATGAGTGGCCGTCTCTCCCTGCCACTCGTCAGAATGATTGTAGCCAATGCTTCGCACCTAATCCCATCCAGTAGAACCTGTTGCGATTTCCTGACCGCTAATGGCGGAAATCCGATGAACTGCACCATCATGCCCATAATCCCGGACCGCAATCTCGTGAATGCTTCATTCCGGCTCAAGTCCAACAGAGAGATCATTCGCCATGAGCTTCAACTAACTGCCAGAATAGTGGTTATTTTTGTTGGACGACTGACCGAAGACAAAGGAATTCGTGAGCTGACAAAGGCGATAGAAACATGCACTGTGGCGAATCATGACTTGATGTTCTTGTTCATCGGCGAAGGGCCCATGAGAACCTATGTCAAGGAATTCTGTTCAGAGCATCCGGACACAACGAGGTTCTTCGGCCAAGTGGATGACTTCACTCTTCATAGACTGTATGCAGCGGCGGACATCCATGTAATGCCGTCTCATGCAGAAGCTTTCGGAGTAGTATGTTCAGAAGCACAGGTTTTTGGCGTGCCTTCTATAGTCACGAAGAATTCGGGCTGTGCCGATCTTGTCGTGGACGGCGTGAACGGCATCCTAATCGACCCACGTAGTTCTTCAAGCCTGGCTGATGCGATCAATATGCTAGCCTTCGACTCCGACAGACTTGAGACGATGAAGAGAGACACTTCGAAGGCGGCGCTGAGCCTTGTGTCAGAGGACATCCACGGTAGAATGAAGAACGTTCTGCAAAGAGTAGTCCTAGACGAGCCGCGTCAACGCGGCATCTAAGCTGCCCCCAATACGCTTCCAGTCAAATTCCTCTTCCGCAAGGATTCTGGACCGCTTTCCCATCGCATCAAGCTCGCTTTCTGTCTTGGATGCCATTTGGCTCATGCCTTCAAGGAGCTCTTCGGGAGAATCGTTCTTCACCACAATCCCGCACGAGTACTTTCTGACAAATTCCGCGGGATCTCCAACATCCGTCGTGAGGATGGGCTTTCCCATCGCGGCATACTCTGCGAATTTAGTGGGAGAGGCAACTTCAGTTGCCACATGTTTGGGTCTCGGCAGAACTAGTATGTCACACACCGAGTAGTAATCAGGAATTTCCAATCTGGGAACGCCAGGCAACATTCGCAACCGGCCTCGGGTCCTAGCGTCGGTGGAGGCACCAACGGTCAAGAAGGCTAGATTCTCCTCCTTGGATGCTAGCGATGCCCTGACGAAGTTCTCGACCCCCTGCCATCTTGCACTTCCGCCAAGATATCCAAAAACAAGAGCATCTGATATTCCGAATTTGCCTCTCAGGTTTTCACGAAGAGAACTAGGTGAGGGTCGGAAGAAATCCAAGTCCACGCCATTTGGCACGTAAATCATCCTCGACTTCTGAATTCCCTGAGCCTCGAGGATGCTCATCATTCTGCGAGAAACACACACGAGTCTGGTTGCAGCACATCTGGATATCATATCTATTGCCTTCCACTTCGAATAACCAACAATTCCTCCTGTTGACCTAGGTTTGAGTTGGGTCTGGATCCAGAACTCGGCAACTACGTCCCCATGCAAATCCACCACGAGAGGAACGCGTGCCAACCTAGTCAAACATGAATGAACAGCAGCAGTCTGCATATTAGCATAGACGAGATTCCAAGTGCCCTTGGAAATCGCTCTCAGGTGCTTGAAGGGGATTACAGGTCTAGGGGCAACAACGTATTCGTGTGCACCAGTTGTCTTCGTATTCTCAAACCACCTGTCATGACTTGCCGCCCCATAGTGAAAGAAGTCTATGCTATGACCCATCGCTTCCAACGATGAAGCAATGCTTTCCATCCTCACCCAGCAGGCAAGCGATGGATCCGTCCTTGGAACTACGCTCATTATTCTCATGACGCTCACACATGACCCAGGCAGGGCACCAAGGTAGAATAGGGATTTGAGACTACCGATGAAGGCGGTCTATGGTTGGCTATCACCCATCAGCTTCTTTGCAGCATATCAGACGACACTCCGATATCAGAACCCGTGAAAATCACAAGTTGATTGTCGCTAGGCCCACCTATGTATCTCACATCTGAGGTAGAGCAAGCCCAAGAATAGTTCGTGGAGCCGATGACTATCTTCCCGAATGGATAATTGTTCGATCCCTGGGTAGTCCATGAATACTCAGCTACGCAACCCCATTCAGGGGCGATCGTGCTGTTCCTATGCAGATAGGTTGGAAGCGCGCCATCCTTCACCGTTCCGAAGAGCGCCTGGGATATGTAACCAAGTCTCTCATCGCTGACAATCTTCAGACTTGGAGCATGTTCGTGACTCCATTCGAGCCCATCCACCTCATACGCCTGAGTATCATGGCGCACACCCAAGAGATCTCCACTTGAATAGGCAAATGGAAATGTAATCGCCAGCGAGATGACGAGAGCGATTCCAGACACCAGATAGGTTCTGCGGTTCTTCTGCCGCAGGAAGCTAAGGCCAACTCCGATCCCGACAAAGAAGAATGCATCAGCAAAATCGAAAGTCCGGTACAGAATCTGTTGCGACATTAGGGTAAGCCCCTGTGACAAACCGAACCCAATTACTGTGAACGTCGGAAGAATCAGTCCGAGCTGAACTGCCTTGAATTGCTGGCGCTTCTCCAGGACAATCTCGGCACCATACCATCCGAAAGCGACGAGAATCCCCACCGCCAGTATGAAGAGAACGTACCACGACGATGCTGACGAGGAATATGGAAGGAAGTATCCGTAGTAGTCAAGGACTAGAAGAGTGATGAATGCGCCTCCAACTAGAGGCGAGAAGGTCCATTTCAAATGATTTCTTAAGGAGAGAAGGCCGATTTCTGCAAGACAAATCAGGAATACCACAGCACATAGCAGTCCAATCGCAACCGGAGTTGATATGAGGTCAACTCGATCCAGTCTCATTTCGTGATAGTAGAGACCCATGAATACCAGTGGTATGGCAGCCGTAAATATGTCGAGCACGTGCCCACTTGAAACATGTCTATTCCTCAGTCCCGAATACAGCCTCCATGCCACCATGAAAATGATTGACAACAGAGCTATAGCTGACACAAGATGATGCACGAGAGGCAACAGAAGCAGTGTGACAAACAGGACCGCCCTGAACCTTCTCTCGTTGCGGTAGACGAACAGGAGGTACATCAGCATAAGAAGGCCTATGCCCAGAGTCTCCTTCCAAACGGAGCCGGTAGTGAATACAAATGTGCCCATCATGATAGAGGACAATCCTGCCGCTAAGCCAGCAGTCTTGCTGTCGGCAATGACTCTTGTAAGTAAGAAGATGGCGCAGACCGTCAGGACTGAAACGGAAGCAGTGAGAACTTGAGCACACTCCAGAGGTGTTGCTCCGAGGATACTAGAAGCGTAGGCCATCATCACGTTAAATGCAGGAGTCGCAGTGCTGTGAGTCACCGATTCGGACCCATCTATCAGATCGATTCGCTGCTTCTGAATAATGTCGTTTGAGATTCCAGTCTCGACCAACGAATCATTGTTGTACGGAAAACTACTGATTGCTAAGGGAAGTAAGCGGGTGGCGAACGCAGCGAACGCCAAAACTAGAATGAAGCAAAGCGAGAGCTCTGTGGCACCAAAGGCCCTCCTTCTCAGTGACAAAGCATACTACCTCTGAAGATCACCAAACGCCTGAGCTTAGAAAGAGGATTCTGTAAATAACCCTTGCTACACGATGATAGTGGGATTTGAACAAAGATGCTCACCAAATCAATCAATATCCAAGTCCGCGAGCACTCTGTGCGAAATCCAGCAAATAGTAGGTTACTCTTTGACTTTGATACAATTCGAAGCACGCCGTGTCGTACTCGACGCCGTACTCGCCTGAAGTATGCCAAGTCCCGCTCGAGAGATCCGTCTGAAGCGTTGAATTCCATTTTCCATAGACATCCACATACATACCGGACCAGCGATTGTCAATCGCCACAATTATCATTGTGTGATTAGTCATGTAGTCCGCACAGTATCTGTCCGATCCAGACATCCAGCTGCTGTATGTTCTGACTCCCCCTAATGCGAGGCTATCGACAATATCGTCAATCCGGTCCCTGTAGTTGAACCAAGCATAGATGTTCTGAGGGAATGGTTGGTTCGACCAGCCTTTCTCCTTACTGACTACTTCTGCCGAGACGTCCCCGTTTGTAGCCGCCACAATCCCAGAACCCAAGAATCCATCACCACTTATCACTCTCAGCTGCACCGCGAGAACATCTGTTGTCGCGATAGCGTAGGAGTCCGACTCTTGAACCCTCAGATATGCGCCGTCGTTGTAGACGTCGTCACCAACCACGACCTTGTCTCCAGTTGTCTTGGTGGCGTCATTCCATCTCTGAATCGCAAATGGAGGTAGAATGCTCGAAACAAGAACAAGGAAGATAACAGCCACAATCCTCCAAGTCCGTCGAGCGCGCAAAAACGTACGGACTGAAACAACCCCAAGAATGGAGACGAAGGCGGCGAGCACGATAGAAAGGTACAAACCGCTCCCCATAATTGGGATGAAGAACAGGAGAGTCAGGACGAGCACCAAATTCTCGAGGGATATCCGGTCGCTGCGGAAAAGTTGGGGTATGCCAAGAACCGCTACAATCAGTATTAACCCGACCTGAGTCGTGTAACTCGCTGCTGCATGAACGACGATGGAGAATATCGGCGGGCCGATGTCGAAAGGCGGCCCCCCATATGTCTGACCAATGCTCTCTCCAAAGTACTCGAAATTGCCAAACGACAGGAATAGTACCCCTGCCAAGAGAATCAGAACGTAGAGAGTGACAACGCGTCTCTGACTCCGCCTCGTCCGGGGAATAATCATGTTCACAGCTATGAATCCGACAACGTATATGGCACCGAACACCAAGAACAGAACGGCCATATGATGAATAGCAAAACACGTGAATATCAGGAAGAGTCCAATGACTCTCAGACGATATTGGCCTACCATCGAGCTCCGTAGAAATGCAAGTACCACAACTGCAATCAGCACGACAATCCAACCACGGGCGCTCCCGTTCCAGAAAGTGGTGTCGACAAATCTTGGGCCGACCGTGGCGAAGAAGGAAGCCAAGATAGCATACTGCGGGGACATGACGAATTGTCTTGCTAGACAGAAGACGACCAGGGCGAATAATACTCCCAGAATCGCTCCTGTAATCAAGATCATTGTCTCAACCTGAAGGCCTGTCAATGTCGATGCTTCAGCCAGCACAAACGGAACACCAGAAGGGTATGATTCTGGGTAGTACCCGAAGTAAGAAAGAGGGTTGAAAGTCCACGTGGCATAGCCATTGCTGACGATTGACTGCGACAAGTAGTCGATGAAATACGAATCGGTCTGATATCGTTCATGCTCAACAGTCGGATAACGAAGACATACTGAGACCAGCACAACAGTCAGCAGCAGAAGCAGAATAGTCTTTCGAGAGAATTTGACCAAGGCGTTCACCGACGATTCCGAATTTGCAACATCGCACCATTCCTACTAATCGTATTTGAGTGTAAGTCTCATCTTCTCGGGATGTTTAGCGGTGTATCCGAGAATAAGGTACCAGAACACTGAAGACCAACCCAGGAAAATCATCCAACCGACATTCCGATGAGCCCACAGGAGAGCGTCGACACCGTTGTAGTACCCGACCAGCCCGATGACAACCATCCTGAACAGATTCCCTAAGTAGGCAATCAATAGACCCAGACCCATTATCAGAGTCATATACTTCATCCTCAACCTCTCGAGGACCAACACGTAGGTCATGAACGCGGACACGAATATCGAAAATGAGTAAAGTCCGGCGCAATATGCGGATATCCCGAGTGTCAGCGGGGACCCATCCTGAAGTACCATCGTCACGCTGTTCGCGCTCGAGCTCGCGTGAATGCCTAAGAGATCCAGGATTCCGGCGAACGGTGCCGCGAGCATGTAGTGAACGTACCAATTACCAGCGGAGGTCGCCGCACCGCTGTGGATTGACATCATCGCCTGAGGGATGACCAAGAATGCTTCGACGATTCCAAGGAACATCAATGCGAACGCCGCTTCAATTCTGAACCGGCCTGCGATGAGCGGATAGACAATCATCATCCCTCCGAACATTATCGACAGAGTGTCGAGGTCGCCCAGGTCTGACCTTGTGGAGTACAGCGTGTTGAAGAGCAGAACGAAGATGATCACGAGAGCTCCTATGAACATCAGAACATAGCCCCCGCCTATTCCGTCGACGATCCTTTCGAGCAGCCTGAGCCCGATCGGGAGGGCCCTTTCGTCAATGGCTGCCCGCGTGACCCCCTCCCCCGTGACTTCTCGCTCAGCCTCCGGATACGTAAGCGCGAGGAGGAAGAAGCCAATCGCGATGGACAGCACTCCCACGATTGCCGCGTCATACGAGAAGAGCAGGAGGACAGAAATCCCCTCGAAAGTCAATATGATCGAAAGAACCAGGATTATCTTCCTCAGCGCCGTTCCCTCAGGCGCAAATCGGTTGAATCTTTCGACGAGGGCGTTCCAGCTCAGGTCCATTGCGGTCAACCTGAGTCCTCTTCTACGGGATAAATGTAGCCATTTGACTTGTGTTAAGCTTCGCTGGGTTAATACCGGGGAAGGCGTTTGGCACCCGACGAGGACTCGCCTTGACAGAAGGCATCGCCGACAAGCTGTTTGGTCTGGCCAAGAAGGGGAGTGGTGGGGCTAGAGCCACTGCCGGATACTACGCGGCTTCGAGCAAGGACGAGAGGCAGATAGTCCGCGCATCGTTCTTCACGGGCGCCGTGGGCGGCATCCTCTGGTACGTGCTCATCCTATTCTGGGTGTCTCTTCAGTTCTCGTCCGAAGAAATCGGACTCATGCTGGCGGCAGGGTCGGTCATCGGCATGATCGCATATCTCTTCGGCGGCTACCTCGCGGATTCCCTTGGCAGAAAGAAGGTGCTCCTTTTCGGCCTCGTGTGCGAAGCGGCGGGCCTCGTGATGTTCCTCACGCCAAAGAGCTTCGCGGTCTTCAGCATCGCGTACGGCCTGACGAGTGTCGGAAGCTCGGTGAACTGGCCGGCGCTCACGGCATGGATGGGAGACAAGGCTTCCCCTGCGAACATGAAGTACCTCTTCGGGATCCAGCAGTTCTACAACCAGGCTGGACTCACGATCTCCGCTTTCCTCGGCATCTTTGTTCCGCCAGTTCTCGAGACCAATCACTTGATGACACTCTCTTCCGGATATCTCTGGGTGTTTCTCGCGGCTGCGGTCTGCGCATTCGTGCCAATCGCGTTCATCTGGAGAGTGTCCGAGACCAGGAGACCGCCGGAGAGACTCATAATGAGCTTCGACAGGAAGATGCGGGGGATATTCCTGAAATACGGGGTTCAGAACGCCGTGATTGGGGCCGGCGCTGCCCTGGTCATCCCCTGGTTCCCCGTGATCTTCGAGGACGGGATGAACGCCACTGGACCTCAGGTGGCCCTGATAATCGCGATATCGAACACTGCGATCGCGTTCGGATGGCTGGCGGTGCCCAAGTTCGCGGATGTGCGGGGAAGCGTGGCCCTCATCACGGTCTGCCAGATCGTCTCGGTTCTGCCCCTGGTGCTGATCCCGTTCTCGGAGTTCTCCCTGGTCTTGGTCGGCGGACTGTACACGGCAAGGTCGCTTCTCATGCTGATCCCGACGCCCGTGCTGTACGCCTACCTCGTGAACATAGTCGCCGAGAGGATCCGGGCCTCGTTCCTCGCCTACAGCCAACTCTTCTGGGCATTGGCCTATGCAGGAGCGAGCGCAATCGCAGGCTACCTATGGGCGAATGACTACGGCCGACCTCTCCCGTTTATCCTCTGTGGCGCGCTCTATGTGGCGGGCTCGGTGCTCTTCTTCGCCTTCTTCAGGAACATCAGAGAGCCCCACGAGCATGGAGCAGCGTGATCTCAGAAGCTCACGCATCCGCCTTCTTCTTCCGGGTCCCGAGCAGCTTGTTCTTCGCGACCCAGCTCGTCGCGCTTATCGGATGCGCAACGATCAGGCTGCGCGTGTTGCAAATCATCCAGCAGCCTTTCTTGCATGCGGCCACAGACTTCCGGGCGGACCGCACCGCCTCTTCGGTCCAGATGCTTGACCAATCCTCTGCGTCTCGCAGGTTTCCGATCTTCTTGTTCAGGACGTTGCAGGGGTAGACATCGCCGTTGGGGGCCAAGAAGAAGTATCTGTGAGCGGCCTCGCATTTCGAGCTGAACTTCTTCCTGTGGGACGAATCAAGCATGCCCTGCGTGTGGAATGCGCGGTACCAGTCCTTCGGCGATTTGGATTTCAGCTGCGAGCACATTATGTAGTTGAGGTCTTCCACGGATGCCGTCGGAGCGTCTGGCTCGTCCGCGTTCTTCTTCTTGAAGTAGACCTCCGAGCTGTGGGCCACAGTCAGGCTCAGCTCGACCTCAAGTTCTCGCGACAAATCGAAGACCTTCCTCGCCTCCGTCGCGTTCTGCTCGGTGAGCGTCATTGCGATGCGCAGGTCCTCGTACCCTCTCTCCTTGAGAGCGCTGACTGTTCTAGTCGCCTTCTTGAACAGGCCCGGGACTCCCCTTATCTTGTCGTGAGTCTCCTCCATCCCGTCAATCGAAACCCCCACCCCGATCGTCCGATGGAACGTCCTGGTCTCCTCCAAGGTCTTGACGATGGTCTCCGTAAGCGAACCGTTGGTGGAGAACACCATCCTCGAATTCGGAACCACGGAATCGATGGCACGGAGAACATCTATCAGGTCCTTCCGGAGGAACGGCTCCCCTCCGGTGATGTTGATTGTCTGCAGCGATCTCGGCAGTTTCCTGTAGTGTTGGGGCTCAAGCGGCTGCTCAGGAGGATTCTGCCAGATGTTGCACATGGCACATCGGGCGTTGCACGCGTAGGTGACCGCCACGACGGCCTCTTTCGGATTCACGATTCCATACTTTGTGCAGGGGGTATAATTCTCCTTCGGTTTGTCAGGCAAAGCGGCGATGGGGCCAGACTATTAATGCGACGCAAGCGAATCGGGTGAATGAGGGGACGATGAAGATACTCGTTCTGACGCCAGAATTCCTGCCGCTGTACGGGGGCGTCGGAACATACGTTGTCGAACTCGTGAGGAATCTCCCGCAGCAGACGGAGGTCCACGTCCTAGCACCAAGGCGGGCGGGATGCGAAACCGATCCGTTAGCCGAGGAGCTGCCGAAGAACGTGTCCGTCGAATATGTGGGAGGGGCCAAGGACACCTTCTTTCACAATTTCTCATTTCAGTGGGACTGTCTGGGAGTCGTTCCCAAGATCGTGAAGGACCGACGCATAGACCTCGTCCACTCGCAGAGCGCTATGCCGGACTTCTTGGTCCCTCCGAAGAGAATCGGAGTGCCCGTAGTCACCACAATCCACACAACCATAGAGGGGCACATAGACTCGCTCAGGGATTCCGACATCCCCTTCTCGGAACTCAGGTCCTCGGAGAGGTTCGCTCTCCTCCTCGGCCCGGGTCTGAGACTGCTCGAAGATCGGTACTATGCCAGCAGCAGATACTATCTAACGGTCTCCGAATGGGCCCTGAAGGAGGCCGTCTCCAAGAAGAAGATCGCTCCCGACAGGATCAGAGTGATCTACACGGGAGTCGACGCGGAGAGATTCAGCCCATCGAAGCGCCCAATGGCGAAGGAGCACCTGCCGCGGCTCGCATCCATTGACTCGCCGAGGATATTGTTCCTTTCCAGAATGGCGACTCGGAAAGGAATACACGAGCTGGTCCGAGCAATCCCAAGGGTCCTTGAGAGGGTCGATGCCCACTTCATCTTCGCCGGAACCGGCGCTCTGCCTCCGGTGAGAGCACCCAAGGAGAACTACACCTGCATGGGCTATGTCGACGACAGCCTTCCCCCGTTTCTGTACGCGTTCTCGGACATCTTCATCCTGCCCTCGTACTACGAGAACTTCCCTCTCACGATCATGGAGGCGATGGCCTCCGGGTGCGCCGTGGTGAGCACAAACGTCTGCGGGATTCCCGAGATGGTCGACCACGAATCGAACGGCCTGCTCATACCGCCCAAGGACGACAAGGCCATTGCGGATGCGCTGACCCGACTCATCGAGGACGGAAACCTGAGAAGGAAGATTTCTGAGCGTGGGAGGAAGACCGTCCTAGAACGATTCAGTTGGAAGGATACCGCCACCAAGACCAACGACTACTACGCAGAGATCATAGACCGCGTACGGAAATGAGTCCTCTTTGATCCAGAGGCGGAAAATGAGGAAGAGCGAGAGATGATGGATCTCTCACGTTCGGCAGGCGGCGCGGGAGGACTCCTTCGTGGAGGTTTTCTTCAGTCTAAGGGCCTCCTCCAAGAGCTCGGAGACCCACTCCTCGTCCCAGTTGCGTATCCTGTCGTCCCAGCATGCAGTGTCAGGCATACTAATCGCGTCTCCTGTGACACTACATATCACGCTGGCCATATATCAATTCTTTTTGTCAAACTCTGGGCATATGACTAGCAAATCAACCATAAATCGTTCCATTGACCGTTAGTGGCGGCCTGCTGTGCAAGGTATTTATAAAGGCAAGACGTTTCCACTGCAGATGCCTCCGAAGGCCGACGATGCTGGCTCGCTCAAGCTGGACGATTTGGACATTGACATCCTGAAAAGGCTGAACGACAGCGCGAGGAAGAGCTTCAGGGACATCGCGAAGGAGCTCCACGTCTCCCTCACGACCGTCTCGAACCGCGTGAAGGCCATGGAGAAGGCGGGAGTAATCCTGGGCTACATCCCCATAGTGGACGCCTCGAAGCTCGGATACGACATCATGGCGGTCATCGGGATCAAGGTCATCCACGGGCGCATCGTGGAGACAGAGCAGGATCTGGCCAAGGAGCCCGGGGTTTTCGCGGTCTTCGACTCGACAGGCGAGTGGGACGCGATCGTGATGGCCAGGTTCAAGAACCGTGGCGAGCTGAACACCTTCGTCAAGAAGGTGCTGGACCACGAGAACGTCGACAGGACCTACACTCAGGTCGTCCTGAACGTGACGAAAGACGAGAAGCGCGTCCTGGTCTGACCGGCAGGGCCATGCGCCAGTGCGTTTATTTAGCAGTGAGTGTGTTTCCCAATCACTGACTGAACAATCTGCCGGGGGGAGAAAGACGGCCCATATTCGCAGTCGCGCGGGGACAATGCTCCTCTGCTTCCTCTTCGTTGCAGCGGCGGGCGCGGGCCTCGCAGCCCTGCCCGCGGCTGCGCAGTCCGAGGACCTCCAGGTCGTGTTCGACTTCGCCCCCTCGAAGACCTCCTATGTGCCCGGGGAGAACTTCACGGTCGAGTTCTCAGTCGTGAACGCGGTCCCGACCAATCCGGATTTCCCGACCGTGGTCAAGGTCACCAGGATCTCGTCCTACTTCTCGTGGATGGGCCCCGGCGAATGGTCCTCCGAGGACGTCGCCGGTTCCACGTGGCTGAACTCGAGCGAGCTGCAGTCCTATTCGATGACCCTCACCGTGCCTCAGAACTCCTCCGACCGGGTCTACAGCTACATGTTCAAGGTCGACTACGAGAAGGAGGTGCTCAACTCGGGCTGGGGCTCCATCCCGGCCTCGTGGGAATCGGTCGTGAGCCACGACTTCACCGTCGCGAAGGTCACGTCGAGCGCCCCGCCGTCATCCTTCACGTACGTCGTTGTCGCAATCGCTCTCGTCCTCGCGGCCGCGGCCATCGTCGTGGCGCTCTACTTCAGCTACTTCAAAGGCCTGATGACCACGGGTCTTGGGGCAACCCCTCCGCCACCGGCAACACCTCCCGCTCCGGCCGCCACCGTGAACCTGGAGGAGCCTTCCCCGGCGCCGGCCCAGCTGTATCCGGTGATCCGAGCGTCCCCGGGCGAGCAGTTCCCGATCGAGAAGGGGTTCGTGTACCTCGTCAAGGAGAAGCGCCCCAGCATCGCCTTCCAGATGTACAACGAGGCCACGGCCCACGGGGCGGTCGGGATGCTGGTCGTGCGCGAGCACCCGAACCGGCTGAAGCAGCTGCACGAGTTCGAGGCCGCCAAGATCCTGTGGCTCACGCGCAGGGTCGGGCTCGACCACATCGACCCGACCGAGCTGAGCCTCCTGAGCCTGGAGGTGTCGAAGTTCGTCGAGGCCCGCCCGAAGTCAATAGTCCTGATCGAGGGGCTGGAGTACATCATCACGCAGAACGATTTCGAGACGGTCCTGAGGTTCGTGAACCACCTGCACGACTTCGTCCTGGCCCACGACTGCGCGGTCGTGTTCGTGATCGACCCGAGGGTCCTCAGCACCCGCGAGCTCGCGCTCCTCGAGCGCTCCGCCCGGATCGTGGAGCCGATCGAGCGCAATGACGTCAGATTTGATAAGCCAGAAGAGGTCCCGACGTGAGCGAAATTCGGCGAAGAATTGAGTAAAGTCTTATACCGGTTACGGGATTCCGAGCTTCGGGACGGGCCATAGGAGGGTCCAGGGTGCGCTTCTCGCCCAGCGGGATGCAGACACTCTTCACTGATTCGAAACGGCGCTGCACTGAGTGAGTACGATACCCAAGCTCTCATCTCAGGGGGAGGAGGCTGAGCGGCCACAGGAGAGCCTGGAAGTATTGGGTCGCCATAGGAGCGATAGCATCAGCGATGGTGCTGCAGGTCTCCGGGACGTCGATCATCGGGACTTCGCCCTTCTCGAACCCGAACAGATCATCCGACGGCGGATCGGTCTCGTCATACGGCTGGACCGAGCAGCAGCCGCTCGCGGTCACGCTCGCATCCCCGTCCGTCGTAGTCTTACTGGACGGCGACGTCCTGGTAACCGGGGGAACGACATCGTCGGGCCCCACTGCGGCCACCTTGATCTTCGACCACGAGCTCGGGATTTGGAGGCCCGGACCGACCATGAGCGTCCAGAGGGTCGGGCACACGGCGACGCTCCTCAAGGACGGCAATGTCCTCGTCGCAGGCGGCCAGACCCCGTCCGGGGTCACGAGCACGGCCGAGCGGCTGGACGTATCGAAATCGGCGACGCTTCCGCTGGCGCACATGAACTTCGCGAGGGCGGGCCACGCCGCGTCCCTGCTTGCTGACGGGAGCGTGCTAGTGACCGGAGGCACCGATCTCACGACCACCTGGAAGCAGGCGGAGAAGTACGACCCCGTGAAGAACGTGTGGGCCCCTGCGAGCAGCATGAGCACCCCGCGATTGTTCTTCGCGCTCAGTCCCTTGTCGAACGGAGCAGTGCTCGCGGTGGGAGGCGACGCGAGCGGGACCAGCGAGAAGTACGAGCCATCGACTAACAGCTGGTCCGGGGTGGCGAAGATGAACTCGGTCCGTTCGAAGTTCGGCATATCCCAGCTGGGGGACTCGAGGCTGGTCGTCGCAGGCGGACTCGCGGGAGCCGCCCCCGTATCTTCGTCGGAGACCTACGACCCGGGCACGAACTCATGGACGAGGGCGGGGAACATGTCAATCGCGAGAGCGGACTTCTCGCTCTCCACGCTCGACAGCGGGCAGTCCCTCGCCGCCGGATCGTACAGCGCCTTGGGGACGACAAACACGACGGAGCTGTTCGACCCGTCCACGCGGTCGTGGACACCCTCCAAACCGATGAACCACAGCAGAGGGGCGTACGGCTCCGCGGTGATTGATGACGGGTGGGTTCTAGTGATAGGCGGTAGGAGCGGGAACGGCCTCACCGCGTCCGTCGAGTTGTTCTCGCCCCGGCCGATCGTGGTCCCGGAGTTCTGCCAGCCAAAGGACCTGATCCCGCTCGTGAACAACGCGACTGAGCTCAGGGGCAACTCCGGGAACGGGCTGATCGCCAAGCTTCTCGCGGCTCAGGCGAAGTACGACTCGAGAGACTTCGCGGTGTGCATCAACATCATGAACGCCTTCAACGGACAGCTGAAGGCTTTCGTGCGCAGCGGGCACATCTCGAGTGCGCACGCGACCGAACTCTACGACGCGTATGCGTCCGTTGTCCGGTGCCTCGGAGGGACCCCCCAACCCATGATCGTGTCCACCGCGACGTGCTCCGGGCGATGATGTCCGCATCTGAGAAATGCGACGTTTTCCCGGGACGGTTTTCGGTTATCTTCTGTCCGACAGCGATGTCTGACGCGTAAGGCGACTGTCAGACGCGGCTCGGAACGCTACCCGGTTAAATACGATGACCTGCAATAACGAAGGCTCGTCTCGATGGGATGCACAACCGAGAGGGAGGTGATTGAGATAAAGTTGAACAAGAGGCTGCTCCTAACGACGGCGGCAGGCGTCGCACTCATCCTGAGCGCGGTGCTGCTCGTGTCAATGGGAGGAGGCAATGACAAGCCGGCCACATCCACGAACCCGCCAACCAACGACGAGCAACCTCCTGCATCGGACAACACCGATGTTCCGGCCACGAACACCGTGCCGACGGAACCTGAAGACGACGACGGAGACGACGAGCAAGGCCCCGACGATCACCAGGCACCCGCTGACAACGGCAACCACAACGGCAACGGGAACGGTGGTGGATCTCAGGACGCGCCCAAGAAGAAAGGCTTGGAGCGCGCGATAGAGGTCCACGAGAGGAACATCGCCAAGAAGATCGAGAAGGGCAACATGAACGCCCTCAAGAACGCCGACTCGGAGAACGGCATAACCCATTCCCTCGAGGTGCTCAAGTCCAACATGGACAAGCACGCCGACCAGCTGAACATGCAGGGCGGCGGGATCGGCAACGGCCACGGCTTGGCGAAGGGCCACACAAGTGGAAACCCATGAGCACAATGGCGTGACGGAGGTCAAAGGACGCTGCGAACGGCCTCCTTTCCAGATTTTCGCGCGGTCCGGGGCTGCCCGGGACCTGCGTCACGCACGGGATATATTTCGAGAACTCACGACGCCGGGCGATACTCCGTCCCCGGCCGGTACGGCTCGACCACGATCCTCGCCGACTTCCAGATTCCCGTGAGGTAGTACTCGTAGGTCCCGATGCGGTGGAACGTGGCGCTCCAGTAGTCCCCAGGCGCGATGAGCATGCCGCTCTGGAACAGCCCGTCCGGATGCTCCCCCATCTGGTCGAGCTTCCCGCTCCTGACGGAGATGCCAGGCGGAGGGGCCCAGTTCCTGTTGACCCATACCACCTTGGTGCCCTCCACGACCCTGATCGTCGCAGGCATCACGTCGTGCCCGACCAGGTCTATGTAGGCCTCGTAGCGCGGGGGAGGAGGCGGAGGAGGCGGTGACATGTACGCAGGTTGAGGGGCTGACGGACGCGCCGTGTATCTGGGCGATGACGCCGCGAGAGCCTCGGCCCTGGTCCTGCGGCTCCGGGCGCGGGCACCGATCACTATGATCGGTATGGCCACAAGCACCGCGACGAGCAGGAAGAAGTTCACGACGCCGAGGTCCTTGAAGATGAACCGGTTCATGCTCTCCAGGAACTGCGAGAAGAGGTCCTTAGCGGGCGCCGGATGGACAGGCACCTGGACCGCCGCCGAGTTGTACATCGTGCCGTCGATGTTCGCGAAGGCCTCGACGTAGATCGTTGCATTCTGCCCAGGGGCGGTGATGTTGTAGTAGAATGTCGCGAACGTGTTCCCCGTCGACTGCGTGCTCATGGACGTGAGGGAGGTCGCCGAGAGCCCCCATCGCAGGTACGTGGCCGATATCGCCCCCGGGGTCCCTCCGCTGACGATCCACGTCACCTCGAAGGTCGAGTTTGGGGCGGCGTATGTCGGGTAGTCTGATATCCTCACCATCGGAGCGGAGACCTGCTGCACCGCCGCGAACGCGTTGACGATCCCCCAGCCCGTGGACGAGTCCCAGCCCGCCGTGGTCGTGAGGTCCGTCGCAGTGGAGTTCAGGTACATGCCCACGTCTACCGCAGTGAGGGACGGGTTGGCCGAAAGCATGAGAGCCGCGACCCCCGCGACATAGGGCGCGGCCGTCGAGGTCCCTGAGAGGTACTGGTAGCTGTCGCTGCCCTGGGTGGACCATATCTGGACGCCGGGCGCCATCAGGTCGAGCTCGGTGCCGAAGTTGCTGAAGCTCGCCCTCCTGCTCTGCTGGTCCACCGCGCCGACCGCGATGACCGACGGATACGCCGCCGGATAGCTGACGAAGCTCGAGCCGCTGTTCCCGGCAGCCGCGACCTCGACCACTCCGTGGTTCGATGCGTACTGGACGGCGCTTCCGAGCGTTAGGGACATCCCGTCCACTCCCAGGCTCATCGTGATGATGTCCGCGCCGTTGTCGACCGCCCACCGGATGCCGCTCGCGACGGTGGCGTCAGTGCCCTCGCCAGAGTCGTTCATGACCTTGACTGCCATCAGGCGCACCTGAGCCATTCCCGCGATCCCGATGCCGTTGTCTATCACAGCGCCGACGACGCCCGCAACGTGTGTTCCGTGATACGTGTAGGTGTTCGGGATCCAGTTGCCGTTCTTGTCGTAGCTGTTGATGTTGTCGTCCATCGGGATCCTGTTGCCGTCGATGAAGTTGTAACCGTGATACCCGTTCGAGTCGTTCCACATGTTCGGCCCGATGTCCGGATGGTTCCAGTCGATCCCGGTGTCCAGCACTGCTACCACGACCGTGTGCTTCCCTGTCGTGATGTCCCAGGCCTGCTGGGCGTGTATCGCACTGAGACCCCACTGGTAGCTGAGGTAGGGATCGTTTGGCGAGAAGGCCGCCTTCACCTTCGCCTCGGACGATATCTGAACGACTCCGTCCAGCTGAGAAATGGAGCCTATCTCCGCGCTGGTGACCCCATTTCTGTCGATCGTCAAGATCCCGGTGTCCCGGCTGGAGAACTTGGTCTTCAGGCCTTGGTCCGCGATGTATCGAACCACCGAGTCGAAGGCGGTGCCGTCCGCGACCTGCACGTCGATGTCCGCTGAAGGATCCGTGATCTGGACCAGCGCGTGAGACTTGACAGGCGCAGCCGCAGCCTGGACGAGCAGCCCTGAGGAGACCAGGGCGACTACCGCAACTACCGAGAGCAACGAAGTATACCGCATCTGCTACCTTTCCAGATCCTATGCCAGGCCGTGCCAGTAAGGCTGTCTAGACTTTACCCACACTATGCGATAAATACGTTTAGGTGTCAATATCTGCTTTGTGCTTGATAATCGCTCCAGAACAAGGTTGATTACGGTCCTACCATGTCCGGGGGCCGATGGATGTATTCCAGGCGTTCGTTCTGGGCATAGTTCAGGGGATAACCGAGTGGCTGCCGATATCCAGCTCCGGACACCTGGTCATCGTTCAGGACCTCCTCGGCCTTGACCCCGCCGGGAACGTCGTGTTCGACCTCATCGTCCATCTCGGGACGCTGTTCGCCGTCATGGCGTTCTTCCGCAAGGAGCTCGCGCGGATCGTCCTCGCAGTCTTCACGAAGGGCTCCCAGGTCGGGCCCCAGGAGCACACGCTTCGGCTGCTCGCAGGCCTGCTGATAGTCGGGACGATCCCCGCGGGGGTCGTGGGCGTCCTCTTCTCGGACTCCATCGAGAGCGTGTTCGACCTCAGGCTCGTCGGGTTCGCGCTCCTCGCCAACGCGTGCCTCCTGTTCGCCTTCGAGAGGATCGGCTCCGAGGGCACGCGCAGGAGCGCGAGGCTGCGCGACGCGATAGTGATCGGCCTCTTCCAGGCCTTCGCCATTCTGCCGGGCATCTCGAGGAGCGGGTCGATCATTGGCGGGGGGATGATGAGGGGGCTCGAGCGGGAGACAGCCGCGGTGTTCGCCTTCCTCCTGTCCGTCCCCACGCTGATGGGAGCGTTCGCCGTCGGCGCGGTGACGCTCGACAACACTTCCGCGGACCTGCTGACGCTGGTGGTCGGGTTCTTCGTCGCGTTCGCGGTCGGCCTAGCGTCGATCGAGTATCTTCTGAAGGCGGTGAGGTCCAAGAAGCTCTGGGTTTTCGCCGTCTACTCCGCCGTCGTCGGCGTGGCCGTTGTGGCGTTCACGCTCTGACGCCTGGCTACTTGTCCTCTTCCAGGGCCTTCTCGATCTCGATCGCGGCCTCTATCTGCTTCTTGACCTCGGCCTTGCGCTTCCTCTGGATGACGGGATAGCTCAGCACCAGCGCCACGACAGCGGCTGCCGCGATGGCCACGAGGTAGTACCAGTATTCGAGGAGAGTGGCCAGGACCGACTTCCCCGGGTCCATCACGGTCGGGTCCGTGCCTTGCGCGTACTCCTGCAGGTTCGTGTAACCGTCGCCGTCGTAGTCTCCTCCGCCGGTCTCTTCGGTGCTGTTGAAGTAGTTGACCTCCCACCAGTCTGGCAGATAGTCGGCGTCCGCATCGGGGACGGAGTAGACCGCGGTGAACGTTGTGGCCGTCTTGCTATCGTTGGTGGTGATCGTGAGGGTTATCTTCCACAGCCCGAGCTGCCTGAACTTGTGCTGGAACGTCGGCTCCTCGTAGATGTTCTTGAGCACCCCTTTCAGGTAGAACTCCCAATAGTAGTGGTCAATCGTCCCGTTCGAGTAGGTCGAGTTGGTCGCGTCAAGCGTGCACCACGTGCCATTGGATACCTCATCCGGCAAGGGGGATATGTCCGCGACCAGTTCCGATCCCGCGAGAGCTCGCACGCCCGGATGGGCGGCCGTGCCTTCCTTCGGATCAAACGAGCCCGAGGAAGCGAGCAAGAGGAGTGCTACCACCAAGACGGAGCCGAAAGCGACGGACAGCCAACGCAATACAGTGCCTCCTATGATCCACAGCGAACTATGCCGGAGGTCCGAGGGAGGACGGCCAGCGACACCAAGGAAGACATCATGTGCTCCGGGCAGATATATGATTTTCCCACTCGACGTCGCCCATCGACCGAAGCCCGGCGGCAGCATGAGTTCTGCATCGAAAGGATTTTCACGCGCTAGGCCCTTATCAACGACGGACATCTCAAATGATATCTGGGCGAAGATCGCATCGCATCCTCGGCTGTCCGATATGCGGGTTCAGGGTCGACCCGACGGACAAGGTCTGCCCGAGGTGCGGCAGCGAGTTCTACGAGGGGACCAAGTTCGAATGCCCTCTCTGCGGAGGGCTCGTCAGCTCCACGGACAGGGCTTGCCCTTCCTGCCACGTCGATTACACGGACTTCAAGGAGAAGACCATCGCGCGGGGCAGCGACGACGACATAGACGCCCTCCTCACGGAGATAATCGACATCGAATCGAACCAGGTGAAGAAGGAGGACAAGCGTTTCAGCTGCCCGGAGTGCGGATGGATGCTGGACGGCTCGGAGAGCACATGTCCCAGGTGCAACCACGACCTGGTCACCGACCTGAGCTTCCAGTGTCCCGTGTGCGGCGGGGTGGTCACGTCGAGAACGAAGATATGTCCCGAATGCGGCGCGAGATTCGAAGAGCCCGAGCAGGAGGCGGCATCCTCCTATGCCGAGCCCCCGAAGGTCGAGAGGAAGGTGGAGGCCGCGGTCGAGTTCCTCCGCGGCGCTGACCGGACATCAGCCCCATCTCCCCCGCTAGAACCGATCAGAGTCGTGAGGCCGGCCGTCATCGCTAGCCCCCAGGCCGACAAGGAGCCCGCAGAGCTGGCAGCGACCGCAACGGAGCGGCCTGAAGAACCTCCTGAGCAGCAGCCCTCGATCGTTGAGCCAGAGAGGACACGGACTCGAACCGTAGCCGAGGAACCAGAGGAGACGGCCCAGAAAGAGAAGGACGAAGTCGCTCCCGAGGAAAAAACCTCTGTGGCGGCAACCCCGTCGAAGAGGGCCGCGAAGAGAAGGAAGCTCAAGGCCAAGCCGTAAGGGTAGGCCGAGAGGATTATCTCGCAGGACTCTGTTCGAGCACTAGATGATCTACATCGACGCCCGCGAAGGGCTCTCCGGGGACATGCTCGTGGCCGCGATGCTCGACCTGATGGACGAGAAGACCAGGCGGAACGCCTCGGACAGGATCGAGAGGGCGGCCGTCCTTCACTCGATAAGGTTCTCCCGCACAGACATCGAGGAGGACGGCGAGAAGGGCACCGCGGTCAACTACGGCCTCGCTCAGCCCGTCATAACCGAGGAATCGTATGAGGGCGCCCACGCGCTCCTCGACGACTACGAGAACCTCCTGGACTCGCATTCCCCAACAGCCAGGCTGATACTCAGGGCGATATTCGAAGCGGAGTCAAAGGCGCACGATGTGCCGGTCGAGAAGGTCCACCTGCACGAGATCGGCCGGCCGCAGGGGATCCTCAACATGGCGGCCATCGGCATGCTCTCGCACCAGCTGCTCGAGGACGGCGGGGAAGGCTTCGTGGCATCCAAGATAGTCACCGGCAAGGGCATAACGGTCGTCAGCCACGGGGCCGTGAGGATACCCCCTCCGGCCGCGAGGATTCTGCTCGATGGGCTGTGGCACGAGGAAGGGGATGCCGCTGGGGAGAGGGCGACGCCGACCGGGATAGCGGCCCTGAAGGTGCTCGCGCCGTCCCAGACCGACATGGTGCCACTGAACCATTTCGAGCGCAAGGGAGTGGGGTTCGGGTCGAAGCGCTTCGGCGGGAGGCTCGGCAGGACCGTGCTCTACCTGTATTGAGCCCTCAACCCGAAGGGGAAATGTTTATCCGAACAACGGGCCTGGATAAGGCACGACACCGTCTCATCTACTCGACGGAACGGACGAGCGAACATGGCCGACGAAGCCAGGAAGCCGACGAAGACCCTGGACTGCATAGGACTCTACTGCCCCGAGCCCGTCTTCAGGACGAGCGAGGAGATATCGACCATCCCCGTCGGAGGGGTCCTCGAGGTCCTGGCGGATGACCCCGCATCCGAGTCCGACATCAGGAGCTGGGCGAAGCACGCAGGGCAGGAGCTCGTCTCGGTCGAGAAACGGGACGGAGGATTCAGGTTCCTGATCAGGAGAAAGGTTTGAGGAGAGATTCGGATGGCGAAGAAGATCCTGTATGTGCAGACCTCGGGCACGGACACGCCCGAACGGCTATACGCGCCGTTCATACTAGCGACGACGGCGAGGGCCATGGGCATAGACGCGACGGTGTACTTCCTCGGGAAGGGGGTCACCGCAGTGATGAAGGGCAACGCCGAGAAGATCAAGCTGGGAAGCTTCCCGACGGTGAAGGAGGTCATGGACCAGGCAGCCAAGGAGGGGGTCCGGATGCTCGTGTGCGGCCAGAGCTGCCAGATGCTGGGGCTCAGGGGGGCCCCCGAGGAGTTCGAGGACCCGGCGAAGGTCGTCGGAGCAGCCACCCTCAACGACCTCGTGCTCGAAGCCGACGCAGTCTTAAGCTTCTAGGACGTGAGGGTGGCGGGTGAGTTACATGGCGAGCGCACCAGGGCCTGGGAAGAGAATCTACATGGACTACGCGGCCGCGTGCCCGGTCGACGACCGCGTCTTGGAGGCGATGGCCCCGTTCTTCCGTGAGAAGTTCGGCAACCCCTCGTCGCTCCACATGGCTGGTCGGGAGCCGAGGAAGGTGCTCGAGGAGGCGCGCGCCAAGGTGGCCGCGCTCGTGAGCGCCAAGCGCAAGGAAGAGATCATCTTCACGTCCGGAGGCACGGAGTCGAACAACATCGCGATCAAAGGGGTCGCCTCGAGGATGAGGTCCGGCGGGAACCACATCGTCACCTCGTCCATAGAACACATCTCCGTGCTCAACATCATGAAATTCCTCGAGAAGAACGGCTTCGAGATCACCTACGTCCCTCCCACGGGAGACGGGTTCGTGAACCTCGACGAGTTCCAGAAGGCCCTGCGCAAGGACACCATCCTCGCGACCATCATGTTCGCTAACAATGAGATCGGGACTCTGCAGCCCATAGAGGAGATCGGGAAGATCCTCGAGGAGAGGGACATCTTCTTCCACGTCGATGCCGTAGCCGCAGCCGGCAAGGTCCCGATTGACGTCCAGAAGCTCAAGATAGACCTGCTATCTGTCTCGTCGAACGACATGTACGGCCCGAAAGGGGCGGGCGCGCTCTATGTGAAGGACGGGACCCGCATCGAGGCTGTCGTCCAGGGCGGGGGCCAGGAGCGAGGCCTGCGGTCGGGTTCGGAGAACGTCCCTGCGATTGTCGGGCTCGGCGCCGCCGCGGAGCTGGCGCAGAAGGAGATGGAGACGGAGGGAGGGCGGCTCATGGTGCTCAGAGACGGCCTCATCAAGGGGATAACCGGGAGCATCGAGGATTCGTGGGTCAACGGACACCCGACTAAGAGACTGCCGAACAACGCGAACTTCAGGTTCAGGTACGTCGAGGGCGAGTCGATGCTCCTGAACCTCGACATGGCTGGCGTGTCGGTCGCCTCGAGCTCGCCCTGCACCTCGAAGAATCTCCTGCCCTCGCATGTGCTTCTGGCGTGCGAGATACCGACGGAGGAGGCGCAGAGCGCCCTGCAGTTCACCCTCGGGAAGTCCAACACGCAGGAGGAGGTGGACCACGTGGTTTCGATCCTCCCGGGCATCATCAAGAAGCTGAGGGCGATGTCCCCGTTCAGCCAGAAGAACATCGAGGAGATGCGCTCGACCGCGGGGCACCGGGAGCCCGAGGAAGAGCACCATCACGCGGATGAGTGAACTCTCAATCGCTCATTCACGATATTCCACGATTTGGCCAGCAATGCACTCTTCTTTGCTGGCTAATATAACTTCCGCGCTGTTGTCCCGAGCCAGCTTAAAATGTCCAAAAAGCTATATATATTGAACCTAGATAATGGAGCTGGATGGGAACGCCTATGAAAAGTAGGATTCTATCAATAGTGCTGGCGATTAGCATGATCGCTGTGCTGTTCGCGGCCCTCCCCGCGAGGGGTTCCGTGACATATACGGGCACGGTGATAACGACCGATAGCTCTGGGATTCCCAAAACGGACTTCCTGCAGGGCGAGGACGTCTACGTGAACGTGACCGTGATGACGAACGGTGTCCCCTCGGAGTCGCCGATCTTCGTCTCGCTCGCTCGAACAAACGACGGGCACCAGGTGTCGTCGTTCACGACCTTCTCCAACGACCCCGTAGTGGGAGTGTACAACAGCACCCTTGCGGCCGGGAACCTGCATCTAGCCACGACCCAGCCCATCACTGGTGACGTGCAGTCGTACAACGTCATCGTGACGGTGTACGGGAACCTGATCGCAGAGGTCCAGATCGTCGTCCGGGCGACCGGACTCACTCTGAGCCCGACCCCCAACTCCCCGGCCTACTGGCCCGGTGAGGTGATCACGGCGACCCTCGTGGTCACAGAGGCCGAGACGTCGGATGTCTTCTATGTCCAGGTCGTGAATGAGACGGGTGCGCAGACGAGTATCAACTACACCGACCAGACCGCGCTCAACGGGTTCTGGAGCGCCCAGTTCATCATTGGACCGACCCTGCCAGACGGGACATACTACCTCAATGTCAGGGCGAAGGCTGACAACCAATTGATGTACCAGAAGTCCTTCGATGTGCAGGCCTTCGAGCTGATGGTTGGCACAGACAGGTACACTTACCTGCCCGGGGAGACTGCCACAATCAGCTATGTGGTCATAGACCTCGCGAGCCTGTCGCAGGTCACCACGGGCCTCTCGATCAACTACAGCGTGGAGTACGAGAACAAGACCGGCAACATCACTTACAAGAACGGGACCCTGCCCACCACGACGAACATCTGGAGCCTCGTGCTGCCAACCAACGGCACCGCGTCGGACAGCATAGGGCTCTTCTCGAACGTACAGGTGACCATAACGGCTAGAGAGGCCGCCGGGAACAGGGAGATGGAAAGCACGCTGTTGCTATCGATCGGCCTGCTCGGGGGCTCGGTGAGCATGGCTGACAACAGCCTGACGCCGGGCGAGACGGCCGTCGTGAACGTGCAGGCAAACGTCAATGGCGCCGACCTGCCAGGCGCATCCGTGTCCGTGACGGTCTACAAGAACGGGACCGATGTCGTTCCTGGCTATGGGAACGCCGCAATGACGACGGACCAGTCCGGCGAGACCGGCTACGCGTTCGTGGTCTCAGACACCGCGTCGGAAGGCAACTACATAGTGAGGGCGACGATCTCGAAGCTCGGGTACACCGTCCAGCGCGAGACGCAGTTCTCGGTCGGCAGACAGATGTACTTGGACATCGCGTTCAACAAGCTCTACTACACCGGAGGCGAGACCGCGACGATCTCCTTCCAGCCGGTGCTGAACGGAGCGGTTGTCACGGCGGAGGTCATCGGATACACCATCTGGATCAGCGGACAGGTCCTTGCTTCGTCCAACACGACCGCACTCAGCGTCTCGGTCACGGTGCCTGAGGGATACTCAGGGCCCATCTACTGTCTGGCCAAGGCGAACATCAACGACGTGATAGTCTCGAACGCGGCGAGCGCCCAAGTCGTGTTTGCCGACCTCGGGCTCACCTCGCTGGCGGACTCCTACAGGCCCGGAGACACGATCACGTTCCAGTGGTCGATTGTGACCTCGGTCACGAACGCGACCTTGGCATACGAGATCAGGGACTCGAACGGGGTGAAGGTGGCGTCTGGCGCGCCGGCGTTCGCGACGACGGGCACATTCGAGTACACGGTGCCTGGCGCGAGCCCGCTGCTGCCCGACTCCTACACCGCCAGGATCTGGATGTCGACGGCTTCAGGAGTGCTGCAGGCGTCCGAGGTGGTCGAACTGGTCAGCAACGTCGAGTTGCTGGTCTGGGCGGACTCACCGTACGCGAGCGGAGACTTCGCCCCGGGTCAGAAGGTCACGATACACTACCAGCTCGATGAGAACATCTTCGAGACCGTGCCCACCATAAGACTGCATGTGGACGCTGACTGGAACCCGGTCGAGTTCGACGTCATCGTCAACGAGCCCTCTGGGACGATCACGTACACGCTGCCGAAGAACAACCCGGCAGGCCCGATGGACATCTCGGTGGACGCGTACGACGCCGCGACGGGAATGTTCCTGTCGAGCGACACGACCGCGATCGTGGTGAACACGTCGACGAGCGCCTGGGACAGGAGCATCGGAGGCATCGCGGCAATCGACTTCGTGCTGCTGGTGCTGTTGATCATCGTGATCGTGATGCTCATACTCGTGCCCCTGCTCAGGGGCCGGATGGGCGCGCCGAAGCCGCCAGAGCCTGCGCCGCCGCCGGAGTCTGGCAAGACCCCGCCGCCGTAGGCGAGACGCGGATCGTACAAACCCCTTCCCCAAACCCTCTTTCCCATGATTTTGCAGCGTCCTTCTGAGTCGGAAAGGATTATTACGCCAGCACTCAATCAACTCGCCATGGCCAGGGAGAAGGCAGCAGTCGTTGGCCTGGGATATGTCGGGATCCCGCTGTCCGCGCTCCTCGCGAGCAAGGGATTCGATGTCGTCGGTATCGATGTCGCCCTTGGGCAGGTCGAGCGGATCAATGCCGGGAAGCTCCCCCTCAAGGGGGACGAACCCGGCCTCGCACAGCTGTTGGAAAGGGTCGTGAAGGCGAAGAAGCTGAGAGCGACGACCTCCTTCGCGGAATGCAGGGGCAGGACGGCGATCTTCGTCTGTGTCGACACGCCGATCGACGAGCAGAAGCGCCCGAACTATCAGAACCTCGAATCCGCCGTCCGCGGGGTGGGGAGGCACATGTCCAAGGGCGCGCTCGTTATAGTAGAGTCGACGCTCGCGCCCGGGACCATGCTCGGCGTCGTGGCAAAGACGCTCCAGAAGGAGAGCGGCATGAAGCTGGGGAAGGACTTCAAGCTGGCCCACTGCCCCGAGAGGGTGATGCCCGGACGGCTGCTGCACAACATAACGACCTACGACAGAGTCCTCGGAGGATACGACGCCGAGAGCATCCGGAGGGCGGAGGCAATCTACTCGAAGCTCACCAAGGGGAAGCTGCACCCCACGGACCTCACCACGGCGGAGGTCGTGAAGACCGCGGAGAACGCCTACCGCGATGTCCAGATCGCGTTCGCGAACGAGGTCGCCCTCATCTCCGAGAAACTGGGGGTCGACGCGTACGAGGTCCGGAGGCTCGTGAACACCTGCCCGTTCAGGGACATGCACGTCCCGGGAGCAGGCGTGGGCGGGCACTGCCTCCCGAAGGACCCTTGGCTGCTCGTCCACGGGGGCAGGGAGGCCGGCCCGAAGCTGATTCCGACCGCCCGGGCGGTCAACGAGGCGATGCCGTTCCACGTGCTCGACCTGGCACAATCCGCCTTGGACGAGCTGGGCGTCTCGCTGGACGACGCAGTCGTGGCTGTCATGGGGGGCGCGTTCCTGCAGGAATCAGGGGACGTCAGGAACTCTCCCTCGATACCGGTCATCGAGTCACTCTCGTGCGCCAGGGAACTCAGGGTCCACGACCCGTACGTCGCCGAGATCGCCGGGATCAAGGTGACGAAGGACGCGAGGACCGCGCTCCGAGGAGCGGACCTGGCGATCTTCATGGTGGCGCACAAGGAATACGCCAGGATCTCACCAGCCATGCTCAAGAGGCTCATGCACAAGGCAGCGGTCGTCGACGGAAGGAACCTGTTCTCCTACGAGAAGATGAAGAAGAGCGGCATCGTGTACCGTGCGGTAGGTAAGGCCGTCTAACGCATCAGCTCGGCGATCCCGTCCGCGAGCGTCACCCTGGAGCTGAACCCGAGGATGCGCCTCGATTTCGAAGTGTTGCACAGGCTGTCCTTGATGTCGCCGACCCTCGCGGGAGCACGCTCAGGAATCAACGGCCTTCCGGACGCTTGGATGACGATCTTGGCCAGGTCGTTTATGCTCGATGAGACCCCGCTCCCGCAGTTGAACAGCTCGCCGCGCAGTCCTTCTTTGGCTAGCGCAGCGCAGAGCATGGCCGCCACGTCCCGCGCGTGGACGAAGTCGCGCGTCTGGTTCCCGTCACCTTCGATCACGGGCGGCCGCCCCTCCTTGGCTCTCGACACGAACCGTGTTATGACCCCGGAATACGGGCTGCTCGGGTCGGCCCTGGGCGAATAGAAGTTGAACGGGCGGACGCTCACGACCTCCATCCTGGTGTTCCTCGCATATGCCAACGCATACTTCTCCCCGGCAAGCTTGCTCACGCCGTAGTTGCTCATCGGGTTGGTCGGATGGGACTCGTCTATCGGGATGTACTTGGGCTCGCCGAACACGGCGGCGCTGCTCACGTACACGAACCTCGAGACCCCGGCGATCGAGCTCTGGTGGAGCATGTTCACAGTCCCCAGGACGTTCGCCTCAGCGTCGCAGAGGGGGTCCGCGAGCGACTTGTCGACACTGACCTGAGCTGCGCAGTGGATCACCGCTTCGACCCCGCGGAGGTATCTCGTGAGGTCTTCAGGCCTCCTGATGTCCCCCTTGACGGAAACGGACTTCAGAGAGGCATAGGTCTGGTCGCGGATGTCGAGGCCGGTCACGCTGTGGTCCTTCGAGAGCAGCTCACAGACGTAGGAACCTAGTTGCCCGGAACTCCCGGTGACTAGCACCTTCATTTGATCACCCTAGCTCAGGTCGATCTTGTGCCCGGTCCTCAGCGACTCGAGCGCCCCTTCCGCGATCTTCAGGGTCGCCATCGCGCTCTCGCCGGTCACGAGAGGGTCCTTCCTTGTCTCGATGGCCGCCTGGAAGTCCGCCAGCTCCCGCTTGAGCGGCTCCTCCTTCTTCAGCGCGATCCTGCGCAGGTCGAACTCCAGGGGAACGTTGTACAGGTTGCCGCTCTCGAGCGGGCGGAAGGTAGACGATGCCACGAGCGCCGCCTGGTCCATGTAGTCCACCTCGACGAAGTTCTTGCTGCACGTGAGGGCCAGCTTGCGCACCTTCATGGGGGTAAGCCAGTTGACCTCGACGAACCCGTTGGAGCCGTTCTCGAATTCGACAAGGATGTTCGCATGGTCCTCGTACTTCATGCCCTTGGTCTTCCCCCCCAGGGCGTAGACGGACTTCGCCTTCGAGCCCACGATGTACTGCACGACGTCTATGTCGTGAACGCCAAGATCCATCACGACTCCTACGTCGCGGACCCTCGTCGGCATGGACGACACGCGCCTGGTCGCGGCCGTGATCAGGTCGCCGAACTCCCCCGCCTCGAGGCTCTGCTTGGCGAACGATACGACGGGGTTGTGCCGCTCAGTGAACCCTCCGGCGAGAACTACGTTCTCTGAGCGTGCGAGGGACGCGACGGCCCGAAGCCCCGCCGAGCTGCCGGTCATGGGCTTCTCGAGCAGCACGTGCTTCCCCGCGTGGATGGCGTCCTCCGCGATCTTCTGATGGGTGTTCGTCGGGGTCACGATGACGACGGCATCGACGTCCCCTTTCAGGAGCTCCTGATAGCTCAGGTAGTGCTTCACAGAGTAACGCTCGCCGACGACACGAGCTGCTTCGGGCGAGATATCCGCTATTCCGGCAAGCATTCCCTTCTCGGCCAGCAGCCTGGCATGGTTCTGCCCCATCGAGCCTACGCCGATGACTCCGACCCGCATGACTTTCGCAATGCCAGTCAGATGTAATAAGGTTGCCGAGAGGTCCGCCATAGACTTATTACGGCGTCAGGACATGCGCCATCTGGTGATGTCGTGAAGAGGAAACTGATGGACATCCTCGCGTGCCCGGTCTGCAAGTATCATCCCCTGGAGCTCAAGGTCACGAAGGAGGACGAGAAGGAGATCCTGGAGGGCGAGATCCGCTGCCCCAAGTGCGACCTGACCTATCCCATCGAGGACGGCATCCCCAACATGCTCCCGCCGGAGAAGTAGCGTTTTTCGCCAATGGAACGTAGCACAGAAAAGTACGTTTGCGCCGACCCTGTGCAATACGTTGATATGCGAGTTGCCCTGTGCCCTAGTCACTCTACCCACTCGGGGGGCAGAACATGGCGCAAGTGAAGGTGCTGGTGGCCGACGAGATATCCAAGAGCGGAGTCGACCTGCTCAAGCGTCAGGGCTACCAGGTCGACGTCCGCACCGGGCTCAAGGAGGACGAGCTCGTCAAGGCGATCAAGGACTACGATGTGCTCCTTGTCAGGAGCGCGACCAAGGTCACCAGGAAGGTCATCGCCGCATCCAGCCTGAAGGTCATCGGCCGCGCGGGGATAGGGATAGACAACGTGGACGTTTCTGCCGCCACTGAACGCGGAGTGCTCGTGATGAACGCGCCCTCCGGAAACGTGGTCTCAACCGCCGAGCTCACGATCGGCTTCATTTTCGCGCTTGCGAGGAAGATCCCGCAGGCGGACGCATCGACCAGGAAGGGCGAGTGGAAGCGCAAGGAGATGAAGGGCGTCCAGGTCCAGGGCAAGACCCTCGGGATAGTCGGCTTCGGGAGGGTGGGCCAGGAAGTCACCAAGAAGGTCCAGGGGCTGGGCATGACCGTCATCGCATATGACCCGCTGGTCTCCCAGGAGGTCGGCGCGAGGCTGCACGTCCGCCTCGTCAGCCTCGACCGCGTCCTTCAGGACTCGGACTTCGTGTCGGTCCACACGCCTCTCACGGCACAGACCAAGGACATCATCAACAGGAACAACCTGCAGCTCATGAGGAAGTCAGCGATGCTCATCAACTGCGCCCGCGGAGGCGTCGTGAACGAGGACGCGCTCGCGGAGGCCCTCTCCCAGAACAAGATCGCGGGGGCGGCGCTCGACGTGTTCGTCAGCGAGCCACCGGCGGGGTCGAAGCTCCTGACGCTCCCGAACATAGTCCTCACCCCTCACCTCGGGGCCAGCACGAACGAGGCCCAGGAGGAGGTCGGCTCGGAGATCGCGGAGCAGGTCATCGCGTACCTCAGGGACAGCGTCCTGAAGAACGCCTTGAACCTGCCTGCGAAGATGGACCCGGAGCTCGTTCCGTTCATGCCGCTCGCGGAGAAGCTGGGCACATTCACGTCGCAGATCGGCAAGTCCAGCGCGGGCAAGATAGAGATCATGTGCGCGGGTGAGCTCGCGAAGAAGGACATCAGCATAATCGGGGCATCGGTCGTGACGGGGCTGCTGAAGCCCTTGTCCGAGGAGTTCCCGGTCAACTACATAAACGCCTTCGCGGTGGCCAAGGCGAGAGGACTGGACATCGTCACCTCCACATCCGAGGAGGCGGGCAGGTACGACAACCTGATCAGGGTGACCCTGCAGACCAACGGGGACAGAGTCTCGACTGCTGGAACGCTCACGGAGGACAGGGGGGCACGGATTGTCGAGGTCAACGGAAGCCCGGTCGACATCGTCCCCGAAGGACATTTCCTGCTCATCGAGCACATGGACAAGCCTGGGATGATCGGCAAGGTCGGGACCGTCCTGGGCGACGCGGAAGTGAACATCGCGAGCATGGAGGTCGCGAGGGCCCAGGCACGGGGACCGGCCATGATGATCCTCGAGCTGGACGAGGACCTGCCAGTGACGGTCCTGCGGAAGGTGCGTCAGATCGCCGACCTGAAGTCCGCCATCGCTGTCAAACTGTGATTGTGCGAGCATCAAGTTCATTTTCCCCGACGGCAGTCCCGTGCTTTGCGAGGTGCTTTCGAAAGGCATGAGCATCATCGAGGTTAGGGACGGAACGAAGGGGGACCTGAGAGCGGTCACGGACCTGTGGACCCAGCTCGCGGAGCATCACACCAAGCTCTCGGACGATTTCGCCCTCGCCTGGGACAGCAGGCTAAGGTGGTCGCGGTACCTCTCGTCCAAGTTCAAGGAGATCAGCACGAAGCTCGTGGTCGCTGAGGAGGACGGCAGGATAGTCGGCTTCATGCTATGCCTCCTCTCCCCGAACACGCCCATCTACGCGGAGAGGAAGATCGGGGTCATCTCGGACGCCTACGTGCTTCCGGAGCGGAGGAGGAAGGGCGTCACCAAGCTCATGTTCGACCACTCGGTCAAGTGGTTCCGGAAGAACAAGGTCAAGTCAATCCAGCTCGGGGTCGCCGCCGCGAACCCAGAGGCTGCGGCGGTCTGGGCCAAGATGGGGTTCGAGCCCTTCATTATATACCAGAGGCTGGACATCGGCCGGGTCCCGGAGAAGACCGAAGCGTCCTCCTCGCGGAAGCTCGTGAGGAAGAAGAAGGTGGCGGGGAGAACCGATCTGAGGTCTAGGATGGCACGGAGGATCAGGCGAGGGCCTTAGCGATCCTCTCCATGCCCGTCGTTATGTTCTCCTTGTTGGTCGCGTACGATATCCTCAGGTGTCCTTCGCCGGCCGTCCCGAACGATGCGCCGCCCGTGAGCGCGACCTCAGCCTTGTCCATGAGGCGTAGCGCGAACTCCTCGGACGTCATCTTCTGGTCGAACCTAGGGAAGACGTAGAACGCGCCCTTGGGGATGTCGCAGTGCCAGGTCGGTATGTTCTTCAAGAGCCTCATGATGAGGTCCCTGCGCTCCTGGAACTCCTTGACCATCATCTTGACGGGCTCCTGAGGCCCGGTGATCGCCGCGAGCGCACCGTACTGCGCGAACGTGACCGCGTGCGTGATCGAGTGTTGCTGGATCTTGTTGATGCCCTTGAAGATCGGCTTCGGGGCGATCAGCCAGCCCATCCGCCACCCGGTCATCGCGTAGGTCTTCGAGAAGCCGCTCACGGTGATGGTCCTGTCCATCATGCCGGGCTGGGCCGCGATCGAGTGGTGTCTCATCCCGTCGAACACGATCTTCTCGTAGACCTCATCGGACAGGACCAACAAGTTGTGGTCCTTCGCGAGATCCGCTAGGCCCTTGATGTCGTCCTGAGTCTCGACGGCCCCGCACGGATTGGAGGGCGAGTTGATCAGAATCATCTTCGTCTTCGGCGTGATGAGCTTCGCGACCGCCTCCGGGGTGACCCTGAACTGGTCCTCGTCCGGCGTCCTGACCGGGACGACCTTGCCGCCGGCGAGCTGCACGCAGGGCTCGTAGGTGACCCATGACGGGTCCGGTATGATGACCTCATCGCCCTCGTTGACCGTGGCCAATATCGTCTCGAATATCGCCTGCTTCGTGGGCGTGATCAGGACATTGGACGCGTCGCACGGGATGCCGTTCTCCGTCCTTGACCTGTCGGCAATCGCTTCGCGCAGCTCAGGCAGGCCCGGCGCGTCCAGGTATCTCGTCTTCCCCTCGTCCAGCGCCTTCTTGGCCGCCTCGACTATGTGCTTCGGAGTGTCGAAGTCCGGCTCGCCAACGGTGAAGGAGATGATCTTCTTCCCCTCCTTCTTCTTCTGGCCAGCCAGCTCCTTCATCCTCATGGTGCCTGATTCCTGGATCCGCTTCACGCGCTCGGAGATCATGGTGCTCAACCGACCGTCAAACACGCGGCCAATATAAAGCATTGGTGACCAGAAGTGGACTCCGGCCCGGGAACGCGCAAACGATATTATCCGAAGACACGCTTCGAACGGGCGATGCCACTCAAGACGGGCAAGCTACCGCCGGACGTCCTCAAGAGGCTCCTCAAGCACACGGGGGCGCCGGACCGGAGGGTCGTCGCAGGCCCGGCCATAGGCGAGGACGCTGCTGTCGTGAAGCTAGGGAAGAGCATGCTCGTCCTCAAGACCGACCCCGTGACATACGCCTCGGACATGATAGGCTGGTACGCGGTCCACGTGAATGCGAACGATATCGCCACGCGTGGAGCGAAGCCCGCTTGGTTCCAAGCAGCGATCCTCCTCCCAAAGGGGTCGCAGGAGTCGCTCGCGGAGGACATCGCGAGACAGATCTCCTCAGCGGCGAAGTCCCTTGGTATCGCGGTCACCGGCGGGCATACGGAGGTCACACCGGGGATCGACCATCCAATCGTGGTCGGGGACATGCACGGCGTCCTTGACGGGCGGAGACCGGTGCTTACTGCCGGGGCGAGGTTGGGGGACGCGATCGTGCTCACGAAGGCGGCGGGCATCGAGGGCACGGCGACGATCGCGAGGGAGAGGCGCGTGGAACTCCTGAGGGTCTTCCGAAGGGGCTTCGTCGACAGGGCTGCGAATTTCCTGAAGGACCCGGGAATCTCGATCGTGCAGGAGGCGCAGGTGGCTCTGAAGCACAACGTGTCGGCCATGCACGACCCCACAGAAGGCGGGGTGAGGATGGGCGTCTATGAGATCGCCGCCGCCTCTGGAAAGTCCGTGGAGTTCCTCGAGGATCACGTCCCGGTCAGGACCGAGACCAAGAGCATCTGCATGAAGTACGACCTCGACCCGCTCGGACTCCTAGGGTCAGGGGCTCTCCTCGCGACCTTCAGACTGCAGGACGCTGAGAAGTACGTTATGGCCCTCAGGCGCATCGGGATATCAGCGTCGGTGATAGGCAGGATAATCCCGGGCAAGAACAAGTCCGTCTCGGTCCACGATGACCGGGCTACTCCGCTTTCTTTTTCCGAGCGCGACGAGGTTTTGAAGGTCCTGGAGCCTTGACCTCCGCCGCGGGCTCGTTCGCAACCGCCGAAACAGGCGAGGGAGGGAGCTTCGAGGCGTGGTTGATCGCGCACAGCACCTTCGACGTGACAGTCCAGACCTTCTGCTGCCTGTTCCCGAGCGAGACCTTCTGGTGTTTGATCTTGCTGAGGTCGGTCCGGTAGTCCCCCTTCGAGAACCCGCCGATGATGACGACCTTGGTCTGATCGTCCGTGCCCGCGAACTTCTCCTCCAGTGGTTCCTCCTTCCCGAGCGGGTCCATCACTATGACGTTGTCTGGCTTGAGGGCGGCAACCAAGGTCTCGAGGGGCACGTTGGGCCTCAACTCGAGGAGGGCGTTCTCCCTCGACGGGACCACCCTCTGTTCGTAAAGAGACTCGATGAGGCCGACGAAGCGCGGGTAATGAGGCGGGAGCCGGGTTTCAGGCTTCACCGCGATGACATCGTTGTTCCTCGTGTGCACGAACACCTTCAGCTTTCCAGCGGCGTTGAGGTCCGAGTCCATCGCCAGCATCAGGAAGAAGTGGACTATGTCCGGGCGTCCCCTGCGCTCGGACTCCTTGAGCTTGACGAACGCGGGATGGTGATGCGACGCATCGAGGAGTATCTTCTCAGGAGCCTTCCCGCGCATTCGCGCGCTGTTGAGTATGCTCCTCTCCCTCTGCAGCTCGGGGGGGATCAGCTCTAGCTCGGAGTCCGCGAGGATGAAGTAGTACTGCGTCACGAGAGGATCTCCCCCAGCTGGTCGTGGTCCAAGGCGTACTTCAGCTCCTGAGCGATGCGTCTCCCGGACGAGATGCACGGGCCCACGAGGTCGGAGTACGGCGAGCCGGACACGAACGGGTTCGTCCCGGCGACGATCCTGGAAGAGATCTCGAAGACCTTGACGCTCAAGTTGTCCGTGACGATGCACTCTATGCAGAACGGGCCGATCATCCCGCCGAACAGCTCGAGCGACCGCTCGACCGCCCTCTCACCCATGTTGAGGAGCTTCGGGAGGAGGGATTCGCGAACAACGACCGGGACGTTCCCCGTGACGACGAAGGTCGGATAGTGCCCGAGCTTCTTCAGCTCCTCGAGCGCCCCGAGCTTGTAGATCTCGTCTATGTTGGACTCGTCCCGCCTGTCGATGCTGAGCATCTCGAGCACCCCCTTGCTCAGGCGGTACCCCTCCGTCCTTATCGGCGAGTAGAAGAAGTGGATGTAGTACCTGGTCCCGAGGATGTACTCCTGGATCGAGTACTTCTGGGTGTGGTCTATGCCCAGCTTGAAGTCGGGATAGTCCTTGGCTATGAAGAACCCCCGGCCCCCCTTGGCGCCGTCGTACTTCACGAGGACCGGCCGGTCGATGAGCTTCGGGTCCTCGATCTTGTGCGGCATCTCGATGCCCGCGGAGCTGAGCCACGTGCGCTCCTTCTCCCGGTCGCTCTCCCAGCCGAGAACGAGCCGGTTGCCGAACGTGGGCACCTCGAGCTCCTCGAACGCCTTCGTGCCCATGTACTCGACGAAAGAACCGTGGGGGACGATGACGACGTTCTTGGCTGCGAGCTCCTCGGCCCTGTTCAGGAGCTCCTTGTACGACTCCACGAAGAAGAACTCGTCAGGCTTCCCCAAAGGGAAGGCGTCATAGAACTTGGTCTTCTGCCCGATCGCTATCCCGAGGGTCTTGAACCCCTCCTTCCTCGCCCCGTCGAATATCTGCAGCGACGTGTGTGAGCATGCGGTGGCTATGACAAGGTTGTCTTTGTCATATCCCTCGATCAGCCGGTTAATGCGGTCTCGGGAAACCATTGGCAGGCCTAATCGGGCCTTCGCACTTAAACGTTATTCCCTCGCGTTCAGGGAAACGTCGACAAGATGCGAAGTGCTGCTGGATTTCACCTCTTCGCATGTCTCGATATTACATTCCTCCGCCGGACGGCGGGAGTGTACCGGCAGGCCATCTGACACTCAGTGCACATGACCCGACTCTGGGGCGTCAGCTCAGGCGAGTGCTTGTTCAGGAGCGCCTTCACCTTTGGTGAAGGATTCTTCACGCGCGTGAGCCCGACTAGACAGGCGTTGGCGTCAACTACGTAGGGCTTGAGGGCGCCTGTCGGGCACGCGTCCACGCATCTGTGGCACCTGCCGCAGAGGTCCTTCTCGAAAGGCCTGCTCGGCTCGAGCTCTGCGTCCGTGAGCACGACGCCGAACCTCAGCCACGGCCCGTACCTCGGATTGATGATGAGGGCGTTCTTCCCGTAGTTCCCGATGCCCGCAAGCCGGGCGATCCTCTTGTCAGAGGCCGGGAACGGAGGATATGACGCCTCGTAGCCTTCCATCCTGATGACCCTCATCAGATCGCGCATGATGATGCTCAACATCATGTAGCCCGGGTACTGCAGGTCCCCGTCCGGGCGCTCTATCTCGATCTCGTCCACATCATCCGTCGACAAGGTCCCGAAGACGACGGCACTCCTCGCCTTGGGCATCTCCGACCTCAGAGGCCGCGTGTACCTGTTGATGGATTTCAGCTCGATCTTCACCGGCTCGAGGGCGTCCGCGTCGTCGACCGACACTGTTCCGAAGACAACGGCGCCCTTTCGCCTCGCGACTGCTTCAAGCCGCTTTGAGAGGGATTCCACTGGTTTGGCCATGGCCACCGGATGGACGCCCGAACGATATCAAACCTGCCAACGCGCGGCCCGATGGAAGAGTTATATCGGTGGATTCGGTCACCCGACCGAGAATGGGCTGATGGGCTCCACCAGAAAGTCTGTCAAGAGGACGCTCTTCGTCGGAGTGACCTCCAACGTCCTCGTTCTAGGTATCGTCAGCATGCTCACGGACATGAGCAGCGAGATGATCTATCCCGTCCTCCCGCTCTTCCTCACTGCGATAGGCGCCACGGGCGCGGCCATCGGGCTGATCGAAGGGGCGGCAGAGTCCACCGCATCCTTCCTCCGGGTGGTCTCGGGATGGCACTCCGACAGGACAGGTCGGAGGAGGAACCTCGTGCTCGGAGGTTACGCGGCCTCGTCGATCATGAAGCCGTTCTTTGCGCTCGCGACCTCTTCCGTCCAGGTCCTTGGCATACGGATCGTGGAACGTGTCGGCAAGGGCATACGAAGCGCCCCCCGGGACGCGCTGATTGCCGATTCCAGCCCCGTGGAATACCACGGCCGGGCCTTCGGGTTCCACAAGGCGATGGACTCGCTCGGGTCCGTTCTTGGCCCATCCGTCGCGCTCGTCTTCCTGCTCGTCGCCGGTGCCGCGGCGACGACCGAGACTTATCGGATGATATTCATCGTTGCCGCCGTTCCCGCGTTCATAGCTCTGGCCGTAGGGATCGCGTTCATACGGGAGAGGGCGGCCACACGACGGAAGGAGGTCGGCAGGTTCTTCTCCGAGATCGGTAACCTGGGGAGGAAGTTCTGGCTCCTGATGCTCGTGGTCGCGGTCTTCTACATCGGGGAGATCAGCTACGCGTTCCTCGTCCTTAGAGCAGCGGAGGAAGGGGTCGACACGGTCACTGTCCTCCTCATGTACATCCTCTTCAATGTCGTCTTCGTGATCACCGCGATCCCCGCGGGCGAGCTGTCCGACCGTATCGGCAGGAGGCCCGTCATCGTGGCCTCGTTCGTCCTGTTCGCGCTGATGGCGGCCGTGATGGTGGCGGCGGACTCGGTGGTCCTCCTCTCGGCAGGCTTCGCCGTCTACGGACTGTACAAGGGCTCGTCAGAGGGCGTGTTCAAGGCCTACGTCACGGATGTCGTCGGCGATAACAGGCGCGGCACGGCGCTCGGGGCGTTCCATACCGTGGTCGGGTTCGTTGCGCTCCCGGGAGGGATCGTGGCAGGGCTTCTGTGGGACAAGATCGGCCACTGGGCGACTTTCGCGTACGGGATGGCGACCGCGATCGCAGCGCTCTCGCTCCTGTTGCTGCTCACACGTGGAGGAGCCGCTGGGCGCTTCAGGTCGCCTACTTCTTCCTCGCCCTGAACACCACGAAGCCGAGCATCATGGCCATCAGGCCGATCACCACGAACAGCTCGCTCGAGAACTCGGGCACCACGGTCCCGGACACGGTTATCGCACCCCACATCCCGAGATAGAAGTGGTATCAGCATATGTAGTCGTAGACTCCCGGAGTGGTGAGAGTTATCGGCGGAGTCGATGTCTGTCCAGGGTTCAAAATGATCTCTGTCCAAGCGCTGGTGTTGCTGGTGGCCGTGTGCGGCAACACCCCATTGTTCTGCCATTGGACCGTGTCCCCCGGGGCGATTGTCAGGAACTGCGGTGTGAACACGTACTCCGTCATCGAAATCACGTGATTCGTCTGAGCCCTCACCGGCATCGCCGGTATCACTACGGCCGCGCCGATCACGAACGCAAGCATGGTCATCTCGAAAACGCACAGCTTCGTCTCTCTCGAGCGTCTATCGAATCTCCTCATTCGCTCCACCCTTTGCCCATATTGGCGGTGCACGACAGACCGAGAGCTGAATAACGATAATGCCTAACGGGAAGGGTGGGCCCGAACAGCGCGCAAACAGCCAGATCCCGTCTATCGGCGTGTCCGGCGGACAAACGAGAGGCCGAGCGCCAGTACCAACATCCCTGCTGCGACGACTGCGAAACTCGAGAACTCGGGCACCGCCGTGCCCACGACCGTTATCTGCCCCCACATCCCGTAGAAGGCGTAGTCGACGGAGTCGATGTAGGGGAAGACCCCTGACACAGTGAGTGTGAGAGGCGGCGAAGTCGTGTCCGGATTGACGACGACCTCACCCCAAGCGGCCGTGTCGTTGCTCGTCGCAGTGTGTTGCACGGTGCCCAGGTTGGACCACTGAACCGTGTCGCCTACGCTGACGGTGAGGAACTGCGGAGCGTAGTAGTAGTCGTACATGTCTATGACGTAGTTCGTGGCCGCCCTGGCGGGCATCGCGGGGACAGCGAGGGACAGAACAGCCACGAACGCCATGAACACAAGTCCGACGAACCTCATCGCCTCAATGCGGCGGTCCTCGCCAAATCTCCTCACTCAGCACACGCTCCGAGATACGGAAAGACCCTGGTCGAGCGAATAACTCTAGCGCCTAACCATATGGGCAAGAGAAGGAAGATACCTTCATGATGGGGCCGAAGATACCTCAGTCGAGGCGGGTGTGCCGTCTTTGAAGATATCGAAGAACGTCGCCTACGTGATGATGGCCGTGGCCGCCATCACATGGTCGACCTCGGGGACTTTCACCGAGCTGGCAATCGGCGAGAAGGCCGCCGTGATGCAGGTCACGGTCTTCACATACGTCTTCTCGGCGATGATCCTGGCCCCGGCGATACTGATCCTCGACCCGAAATCGATGAGGATCGACCGCAAGGACCTGCTCCCGTTCTTCGTCTTCAGCCTCATCACCGGGACCTTCTTCGCGGTGGCGTGGTACGCATGCGTCGACCTGACTGGCGTCGCCACGGCGGTCATACTGCTGTACGCGTACCCGAGCATCGTGACGGTCGCCTCCGTCTTCTTCCTGAAGGAGAAGCTGACAATCCAGAAGACGATGGCCCTGCCGCTGACCTTCGCCGGAGCGGTGCTCGTGGCCGGCGCCCAGGACCTCAAGGAAGGGCTCTCCTTCGACATAATCGGGGTCGCGCTCGGCATATACACGGCATTGTCCGGGGCGGTCTACTACATCTGGGGGAAGAAGTTCCTCGACAAGTACTCCGCGAACACCGTGATCCTGTACATGACCGTGCTATCGATACCCCTGCTGGTCGTGATCGGGTTTCCCTTCGACCTCCTCAGCGGCTCGATAACCACGCTGGGCTGGGTGTGGATCTTCCTGTCAGGGCTGATACCGGGCACGATCGGGTTCGTCGTGTCCATGATGGCGCTGAACCATCTGGAAGCGAGCCGGGCGAGCATAGTGGCGAGCATCGAGCCCGTTGCGGCCGTTGTGATCGCGTACCTCGTCCTCGCGCAGGACATCAACGGCCTTCAGGGCCTGGGCGTAGCCCTGGTCTTCCTCGGTGTGATTCTTCTCAGGCTCACCCGCAGGGGCAGCCCCGAGAAGCCAGAGGAAGTCGTTCTTGACAGATAGGGCGCACGGTTATGGGGCAAACGGAAAGCCCCGGCACAAGATGTCGACACCTGTGATCGGATGATAAGGCTCAATGGCGTGAACCATCTGGCAATGGCGACCGGGGACATGGATGCGACCATCAGGTTCTGGCGCGACCTCGTCGGGATGAGGCTTGTCGCAGGTCTTGGGCAGCCCGGCTACCGACACTACTTCTTCGAGATCTCCCCGTACGATCTGCTGGCTTTCTTCGAATGGGAGGGCGTCAAGCCCGTCCAGAAGAAGGTTCACGGGGCGCCCGTCAGGGGCCCGTTCATCTTCGACCACGTCTCGTTCGGGGTCGAGACCGAAGACGACCTCTGGGAGCTGAAGGACAAGCTCGCCGCAGCAGGGTTCTCGGTATCCGACATGATCGACCATGGATTCATCCATTCCATCTACGCCTATGACCCTAACGGGATGGCCATCGAGTTCAGCTGCAACGTCCCGGGAGTGGACGTCAGGAAGCACCCGGCGATGAGGGACCTTTCGCCCACCGAGGAGGCGAAGGCAGGAGACAAGCCTCAGCCAGGCGAGTGGCCCGAGACGAAGACTAGGACTCCCAAGTCCGAGCGGGTGGTGTACCCGGGAGCAGGCAGCGAGCTGTTTCAAGGAAAAGGCAAGAGCAGGATGTGGGTCTGAAGCCCACGGCAAAGCGGATATATCCCGCACCAACATCCGCAACGGAGCGAATGATAGTCCCCCGGTCGCCCAGTGGCATCCCTGGACTCGACACGGTCCTCCAGGGAGGATATCCGACCAACACGACCATCGCTCTCCGCGCAGAACCTTCGAACGCCTCCGAGCTCTTTCTTCAGCAGTTCGTGTCCGAGGGGCTGAAGCTCGGCAACCCCGTCATCTACTGTTGCATGTACCGCCACCCGGCCAGCCTGATCAAGAGCATGAGGCAGGCAGGCACCGACGTCGTGGAGGCGGTCGCCAACAACCAGCTCGTGCTCTTAGACTGCTTCTCGATGCAGAAGCTTCCGCTCGAAGTCGGGCTCGACAAGATCGTTCACAGGAAGATCATCCCGATCGAGGACGTGGACGACGAGCGCCTGCTGCAGGACGGCCTCGCGACCGCCGTCGAACGGCTCGCGACCCTGAGAGGGCTCAGGGCCGTCTGTGAGAGCCTGCCGTCTGCGCTGACGGTGCGCAACGGGATGGACATCGTCCGGTGGGGAAGACGCGCATTTGGCGACCTCCGGGCGTTCGACACCATCACGGTGCACATGTTCCCGCTCGGTGTGAGGGAGGAGCTGTTCGACCTCATGGCCGAGGACTTCGATGGCGTCATCGAGATACGGGCTGAGAGGAACACGGACAGGATCAGGTACGTGCTCGATGTCCGCAAAATGCGACTGACCGATGTGCCGCTGAAGATGTTCGACCTCGACACTGAGGGCGCGGTCCTGTCCCTCAAGACCGTGCAGAAGATCACCTAGCCGCCGAAGTACGACCTCAGCAGGGCCAGGACGACGGTCGCGCGCGTGAACCCAGCGGCTATGTTCACCAAGGTGAACCACCAGACGTTCAAGAGCTTGCCTTCCTTGTTCAGCAGCGAGAACAGGTAGAGGGGCACGGTGTCGGGCATCAGCGGTATCGACATGATGATGTAGATGGCCGGATAGCCGTATCTCCTTACGAACACCTCGCTCTTGTTCAGGATCCACCTGAACCATCCCCATTTCGTGTAGGTCAATATCGTCTTCTCGATCGTTGTCCCGATGAAGAATACGGTCATTGCGCCGAGGCCCTTCCCGAGCCCCGACACGATGGCCACGACAGGCACTGGGATGCCTGCCGGAGCGAGAGCGACGGCGACCTCGACGGGGACCGGGAGAAATACTGCGGCGAGAAACGAGAACAGGAAGAGCGACGAGAGATAGGTGACTGGATCCGCATGGTTCAGGTCGTTGATGAACGTGAGGATGTCGTTCCACAGGGTGCTGAGACTCGAGGCCATCTCGACAGAGGGAGAATGTATCAGGTCTTCTAGATTCCTGCGGAACGCCGTCGCACGCGCGCGCGGTGACACCCTGAAAATAGGGGGTAGCCAGAAAATTAGAAGAGGCATCGAATAAATACCAAAGGCTTATATTCGTGGAATATCATCACTAATAAGCGGGATGTACTACCATGGCCAAGGTTGAAGGGAAGGAGGCTGATTGGTTCGATCAGCTTGACGAAGAACTTGAGAAAAAGACCACGCAGATCACTGACAATTTCGTCGAGCAAACCACTCAGAAGCAATCGATAAACAAGGCCCTCCTGGAGGACATGTTCAGGATCTGGTTAAGGTTCAACAAGATCAACGTCCACTTCTCGATGCTTCCGGAGGCGCCCACGTTCGCGCAGTTCGTCGTCTACCCTGAGCAGTGGAGCTTCAAGCCGGACTTCGACTTCGCGAACGTCGACAACGCTGCCCTGACGGACAGGACGCAGACAAGGGTCGGCGACTCGCTGAAGGCATGGTACTACAACGTCGACAGCCAGACGCACGTCCGGATGATATTCGAGTTCTGCGAGGGCGAGCACTATTACAAGTACGCCGGGTGGAAGAGGATCTTCAGCCAGTACGTGCTGATGGACATCCCTGTCCTGAAGTTCGACGAGAAGAAGTACCACGAGGTGCTCGCCGACGTCATCAAGGTCTGGTACGAGTCGCATCTGAGGCGGGACCGCGAGGTCGTCCTGAAGCACATCAGGGACAAGTACGAGAAGGGAGAGACCTTCACTCAGTAGCCGTCGCAGCGCCCCAGCTTGGTACAGATCTTCTTCGCTTTGCCGTAGTCGCTCACCCCGAATGCGAAGAAGTTGTTCCTCCCCTTCCCTCCGACTTGGTACGTGTGCGAGACCTCTACCCCCGCCTTCGCCAGGGCGTCGGCCACGCGCAGCCACTGGCCAGGCCTGTTGGGGACCTGGATGACCAGCACCTGGTTCTCCCGGAAAGGCAGGTCGGCCTTCATCATGCTCGTCCGCACGCTCTCGTCGGCGCCCGTGAGGAACCTGACCACGTACCCATGAGCCGCGGGAGCTATCGAGACCGTGTCGAGGTTGATCTTCTCCTCCGCGAGAACCTCGATGGCCTTCAAGAGACTGCTAGTCGGCCCGTCCAGTCGCACCTCGAATTCGGTCGCCATTCCTAATCCCTCCAGCGCAATGCACCGACCCGTCGTTATTAGAAACTAGTCCCGATTCCGGCGGCCAGGCCACAAGGGAAATGAAAAGACAGTAAGTGGTTTCAGACGGACTTCGCCTCAGCTGTTGCACGAGGCGTAGTATGCGTTCAGGCAGTCGATCCACGAAGTCTGCGACACGAAGTCGAGCCCTACGTCGGTGTAGACGAACTGCCTCGCCCACGCCCAGCCCTGCGAGTTGTACTGCGACTCCGACGGCGGGAACCAGAAGTTCAGGCCGTGGACCGAGTCGTGGTACTTGTTGCTGTTCGCCTGTGCGATCACGGCCGCGTCGAACGCCGCGTCGAATCCGTCGATAGCCTCGGTCAGCTCGGGGTGGCCCTTGATCTCCCTGAGGCCGTCGACGAAGGTCCTCACATCGGGCATCCACTCATATCCGGCCATGTTGGTCCATGTCCCGATCAGCGCGTAGCCCCTCGCATCGTCCACAGCCTTCGTTTCCTCTGGGATTATCGGCAAAAGGGCGTCCGCCACCTCGTCGAAGGCCGACCCGAGAGCATCCATCTCCGAAGTGTCGATGGCCGCCATCGTTGCGAAGTCCTGGCTGTATGTCATCTGGTGCGCGTACTCCCACTTCTCGCTGTAGTAGAGCACGTACTCGTAGACGATGTTCTTGGAGAGCTGCTCTGCGGAAATCGACGGGTTGTTCACCATGTCGGTGATGAACATCTCGTATGGCAGCCCATCGTACGGCTCCATCGTCTCGCTCGCGACGACGTACTTCACCGCTCCCCGCATCTCATACGCGACCTCGATCGATCCCATGTTGCACGCGTCGAACGCGAGGATGTCGACCTCCTTCCCGGTCGTGGCCTTCACGTCCTTCAGCGCCTCTGCGATCCCGTGGTTCGGCATGAGCACGTCGCCGTTGCTCTCGTCCTGGCATATGCCCCTCCATCCGTACCCGTGGTCGGATATCAGGACCATGTTCTTCTTGGCCGGGTAGTTCTTCTCGCCCCAGACCACGAACTTCTCCAAGGTCGCGGGGTCTGATGAGTTCATCTCCGGCCATGTCGCAACTACTTTCCTCGTTCCCTGCCCGATCTCGTAGATCCAAGTCCCGGGCTGGGACTTCATGTCGATGAAGACGACGATGTTCACCTGCTCGTTGGACGTCAGCGACTTCTCCCAGAGCTGCATGCAGAACTCTGTCGTGAACTCGAGGTTGTTGTCGCAGGCCCAGAATATCATTATGCTCCATTCCTTCTCGCCTGTGACCTTCTTGTTCTGCCCGCCTGCGAGGACGCCCGCGGGCAGGACGAAGGCCGCCGCGACGAGAACGCACAGCGCTGCTCGTACTACGACTCTCAACTCCTCTCCCCCTATAGGCCGCTAGCCCGGTATCGGGCGCGAGCCAGATAATCCTTGCGCCCTCCTGACCCGGTCCAGCGCAACGCAATTATCCGGGCGAGGGCATCAGGCTCGCCGAGCGAATGTCCATACCTTTCGACCGGGTCGCCGACCGGTTCGACGAGACCCGCGGCTATCCCGATCACGTCATGTCTGAGATCCTGAGCGCGCTCTCCGAGGTCCTCGACCGCCGGAAGGCCGTCCTGGACGCGGGGGTTGGCACGGGGAGATTCGCGGCTCCTCTTCAGGCGATGAGTTACACGGTGATCGGAGTGGACATCTCCCCGCGGATGATGGAGAAGGCGAGGGGGAAGGGCGTCGAAGGGCTTGTCAGGGCCGACGTGCGCGCGCTCCCGTTCACGGACCTCGCATTCGGGTCCGCGATGAGCATCCACCTCCTGCACCTCATCTCGGACTGGAGGAGGGCGCTTGCGGAGATCGGGCGCGTCACCCAGGAAGTCTACGTTTCGGTCGCCTTCGAGAAGCGCGACTCCCCTGCCCAGAGGATGCGCGACTACTACGACGAGGTGTGCGTGCAGCTGGGATACGACACGACGCATCCGGGCATGAGGGAGAGGGAACTGCCGGACATCCTGCCTCCTGACACCAGGCGGCTGATCGTCCAGCACGAGCACGAGATCGATGTCGCCAACCTCATAAGTGAGTACGAATCGAGGACCTACTCCAGCCAATGGGCGGTGCCGGAGGACATCCACGCCCAGGCCATCGACGCGATGAAGAAAAGGTACTCCGGAGTCGAGAAGGTGACGGGCGTCGAGTGGATATCCCTCCTTGTGTGGCGGGCCGAGAGGCTGAGGGCGCTGGCTGACACCCAGTCGCGGAGAGTCCCCTAGACACTTTCGCATGCCCGCAGCACATCCATTTATATCCCGGGCCCTCGTTCAGAAGCTCGGCAGCACAGGAGAAACACGGCTGTCACAGGGGGCTTGTTGTGGAAATCAAGAATCTAGCGCCCCACGTCGAAGAGATCAACAGGGCGCTCGGGGGCAAGCTGTCGGATGAGGAGATCGCTGAGGAACTCCAGAAATACGTGGACGTCTACCACCTCAGCATACCGATGGCCAAGAAGACCATCATAAAGAAGCACGGAGGGGACGTGTCCGCCTTCTCGCCCGGCTTCCAGAGGAAGCTCGCGGAGCTGAAGCCGAACGAGCCGAACGTCGACTTCCTCGCGAAGGTGCTCTCGGCCAACTCCAAGGAGGTCCAGGCCAAGGGCGAGAAGAAGAACATCACCTTCGGGTTCATCGGGGACGACTCGACCACGCTGCCCTACACCGCCTGGGAGGAGGGGCTCGGGCTGCAGAAAGGCGATGTCATCTCAGTCCGCGGGGCGTACACGAGAGAGTACCAGGGACGCGTCCAGGTCAACTTCGGAAACAGGGTGACGATCAAGAAGGAGGACCCGTCGGTCATGGGAGAGGTGCAGATCGCCCAGGGGCCTCCGAAGGCGTCCGAGATCGGCAGGCTGAGGGAAGGCATGGGGTTCGTTGAGGTCAAGGGGAGGGTCCTTGCGGTCGACCAGCGCGAGGTGACCGCGCAGGGCGAGACGAAGACCATCTTCTCAGGAATCATCGCGGACGAGACCGGGAAGGTACAGTACACCGCGTGGTCCGACTTCAAGCTCAAGGAGGGGGAGGTCATCAAGATCTCGAGGGCCACGGTCAAGAGCTGGAGGGGCATCCCCCAGCTGAACTTCGACGACCGTGCAGAGGTCATGAGGGTCCTGGAGAAGTTCCCCTCGGCCGAGGAACTCCAGAGGTCCCGAGCGAGCATGATCTCCGAGATCGCCTCGAAGGGCGGCGCGATGGACGCGACCGTCAGGGGGGTGCTGCTCGAGGTGCGGGACGGGTCGGGGCTCATCATGCGGTGCCCTGAGTGCAGGCGCGCCCTCCAGAAGGGCACGTGCAAGGTGCACGGACGCGTCGAGGGCTACCCGGACCTACGGATCAAGGCCATCCTTGACGACGGCAGCGGCGCGGTCAGCATAGTCATCGGGCGCGAGCTAACGGAGAAGATGCTCGAGACGACGCTCGACGAGGCCATGCAGAAGGCGAAGCAGGCCATGAACTTCGACGTCGTGCGAGACATGATGGACGAGAAGCTCGCTCTCAAGGTCGTCTCTGCGACCGGCTCGGTGACTGCTGACGCCTACGGCCTCTCCATGATCGTCAAGGACGCCGAACTCGCTGCCGTGGACGCCAGGCAGGAGGCCGAGAGGCTCCTTGTCGAGCTGGAGGGAGCCGAATGAACGCCCGCGAGGTCGCCTGGCGCGTGTTCGCGGAGGAGTACAACTCGTCCGTGCTCGAGTTCACCGGGGAGGGGGAGAAGCCCGTCTCCTACATCGTCTCCCCGCTCGGCGCGAAGGTCAACAGGATGATGGTCGTGGGCGTAGTCACGGACATCGAGGACATCGGAGCCGAGGGGAAGCAGAGGTTCCGGGCGAGGATATCGGACCCCACAGGGACCTTCTACATCTCCGCTGGCGAGTACCAGCCCTCGGCGGCTATGGCGCTCTCGAAGATGTCGGCCCCGACCTTCGCTGCGGTCGTCGGCAAGAGCAGGGCGTACAGCCCCGAGGAGGGCGTGAAGTACCTCAGCATCAGGCCGGAGCGGGTGAGCGAGACGGACGCCGCCGCGCGGGACTACTGGGTCGTGGAGGCCGCCAAGAGCACACTCCACCGGATCAACGCGGTCTCCGACGGACTGGAGATGGAGAGACCGAGCGTCGCCGAACTGGTGAGGCTCGGATACCACGAGAACCTGGCAGACGGCGTGGTCAGGGCGATCGATTACTACAAGGACATCGACCTCGAACGGTTCAGGAACATGGTCCGGGAGGCGCTCCGGTCGCTCCTGCCGGAGAGAGGGGGCAAGGCCGAGGCGCCAGCGCAGCCCGCGATCCGCCCGGCGGAGGTCGCGAAGGAGGCGGAGCCGGAAGGGGAGGAGCAGATGCATGAGGTCGGCGTGGGGGCGGACGAGGAGGACGTCGTCCTGAAGATCATCGACTCGCTCAGCTCGGCCAAGGGAGCCCAATGGGAGAAGATCGTCGAAGGGGCGAAGGCCAAGAAGATAGACAGGGTCCGGCTCGAGGAGGTCGTGGCGAGTCTGCTGGACAAAGGAGAGATCTACGAGCCCGAGCTGGGCATGATGAAAAGGATATAGTGGCCTGGAAGGGGTTTGCAGGAAGACCTCAGTCGTGGAACTCTTCCCTGGAGACGGCTACAAGTATGAGGCCGATGAGGCCGGGTATGAACCAGCCGCCGAGGCCGAAGATCCCGCCGAGTATCGCGATTCCGAAGTGCTTCCTCTGAAGAGCGAATATCCCTCCGAGGATCGCGATGACCCCCAAGACGAGGATGATGGCGCCGCATGCCACCGCGACCGCGCCCACCCCGAGCGCCACGAAGAACGAGCCGCCTGCCATCAGGATGCCGCCGTAGAAGAGCTCAATCACTCCAGCGATCAGGATCAGTACGCCCCCGATGACGGGCATCGCGGATTCCCTCTTGACCGGCATCGGGCCCATCATCTGCATCCTGTAGTCATGTCCGCAGAAGGGACACACGTTCGCGTCCCACGCGATCGCCCTGCCGCACGAGACGCAGTTCCTCGTCATTCCTGGCTGTCCTTGAGTCGCCATGCATCTTCCTCCGCGCTGGAATGGCCCAGCTTCCATCCGTAACCAGGGTGTGATTAGAAAATGGTTGCGTTGGGAAACCAGAAACAGGAAAGGGATTTGAGAAGAGGCGCGAAGGCCTCTTCAACATAGAGGTTTTTGTCGTCAGTCGGCAAGACACCTAGTCGAAGTCCTCTCTGCCGATGGCTACGAGTATCAGGCCGATCAGCCCGAAGATGAAGAAGCCGCCAAGACCAAGGATCCCGCCCAGAATCGCGAGACCGAAGTGCTTCCTCATGATGGCGAATACTCCGCCCAGGACGGCGATGATGCCGAGCACGATGAACACGATCCCGCAAACCTGGATTATGTCGCCGACACCAGTGCCGAAATCCACTCCTCCGACGATCTCTCCGCTGGAGATTGCCAATCCTCCTACGACGAACTCAGCAAGCGCTGCGACTATGATCAGCACCCCGCCCACGACTGGCAGCACGCCTTTCTTTTTCGGGGGCGCCGCTCCGGCCTGCGCTCTGTAGTCGTGACCGCAGTACTGACATACGTTCGCGTCCCATGGGATTTGTCTCCCACAGGAGACACACGTCCTCATCTGCTGTTGTCCAGATGTCAAATTCTAGCCTCCTATTCTGAGGGGTCTAAAACTAGCCCCATCCCGGAAAGAGAATCGACCTGGATTATATAAAATGATTGCTATGATTCTGCCTGGACGCCTTCTGGCCGTCAACTATCCCGCGGGACGGGAGCGTACTCCCGTCCGAGGTCCAGAGCTACTGGAACTGCTTCCTCGAGACGGCCACCAGAATCAGGCCGATAAGCCCGAGAATCGCCCCGAACCCGAGGCCGATCCCGAACATGCCGAATAGCCCGCCGGCCACGGCCAGCCCGAAATGTTTCCTCTGGATGGCGAAAATGCCGCCCACGATCGCCACTATCCCCAAGATGATCTCGATGGCTCCGCAGGCCCTGAGGATGCCGAGGATCTGGTCCCAGGTGGTCCCTGACGGGAGCGTGACCCCCGTGTTCTCCAGGTCAGTGACCGAGTAAGTCAGGAACGAGACCGCGTTTGCGAGCGCGAGTATGCCGGCGATCGCGATCATGATGCCCCCGGCCACGGGCGAGCCGGTCCTCCTCACCGGCGGAGGGCCCATCACCGCGGCTCGGTAGTCGTACCCGCAGTACGGGCACACGTTCGCGTTGAAATCTATGGCTCTCCCGCACGAGATGCAGTTCCTGACGATCGGGGTTGGCTCACCGCCATCGCTTGCCATTTGGTTCCTCCCGCCGGCAACCTCCAGACATCGGAGGAGCTATCTACTTTTCTGCGGGATGCCGCCTGAAAAACGGTCATCCAAGCTTGGCTTCATCGGAGCGGGCCTTGGCGCGCTGCCTGCTCTTGGCGCTGTCCTCTTGGATCACGAACATGAAGTGCGCGATGAGCAGGGCGAGCCCGAATCCCGCCACCAGCCCGGTGATCAGCCTCACGGGGTTTGTGGACTCATACGCCGTGACCGCCTGAAGCCCGCCGTCGAGGCCGATGGGCACGAGGGCGAGGATAGCGAAGATCGGATGCATCTTGTACCTATAGAACGCCATGAGCCCGAACCCGGCGGCGATCCCGAAGAACAGGCCGACGTCCCTCGAGCAGAACGGCATCTCGTTGCCGTTCAGGAAGTAGCTCCTGCTGGCGATCTGGTGGCACTCGGCGTCTCCGATCCAATAGACCGCGTGCGGCAGCGGCCCAATCGACGCGAACTGCTCGTCATTCTCGTGGGTTCCCACGCGTCCCGACAGGTCTTTCAGGGTGTTCGGGGGGACCATGAACGGCGCGGTGACGACCAGGGCAAGCCACACCGCCGACAGGACGAACATTACGAGGACGGCCTTCGAAGTGATCCTTGGCAGGCGCATCGCGACCTCCAGGGACGGTCGGATGCTTAAGCTATTTCGTTATTACAACGGATGCGTAGCCGACGACCTGGGCCATCGGCGTCACGTCTCCCGAGGTCGCGTACTTCAGAAGTGCCGCCTTCCCACCCGCACAAGCGGTCATCGTTGCTATCATTGGCCCGTAGCCGCACATCGAGATGTTCTGGTCCTGGACCACATCGTACAGACCCTTTGGGTCCATGGCCTTGATCTCGTCGAGGGCCATGCCGTCCTTCTTCTTGGCCAGCATGGGAGACACATAGTGCGACATGTCCGAGGACGCTATCACGACGACGTCCTTCCCACTTACGGCCCTCGCAATCGTCTTCCCGACGGAGACGGCCGACTCGAAATCCTGGTAACCCATGCAGACGGGCACGAACATGAAGTCGGCGGAGAAGTACTGCAGGAACGGAAGCTGGACCTCGACCGAGTGCTCCTGCGCATGCGCCTCAGGGTCCTCATCGACGAGATCTCGCCTGATCTCCTTGGCCAGGTCCTTGTCGACCTTTGCCACTCCCAAGGGCGTCTCCCAGTCGTCCCTCATGGTCGCGATGCCAGAGCCGAGGCCCGTGTGGTTCGGCCCGATTATCACGAACGTCTTCGGGAACCCATCCTCGACGATCCTCGCGTAGGTGTGAGCGGCCACCATTCCCGAGTACATGTATCCCGCATGCGGAGCCATCGCGCCGAGCACATCGCCCTTGCGCGGACGGCCGAGCTCCGGCATCCTCCCCGGCCCGAGCGGCCCGGTGAAGCACCTCTCGATCTGCGTCCTGAGCGTCTTCTCGTCACCGGCGTAGAACTGGCCCGCAACAGAAGGTCTTCTCATGCTCCCTCCCGCTGATGGACAATCACATGGAGCGCGAAAATCCTTTGCCCGTGTGCGGAGTGCCTACAGGGAGGCCTCGAACTCCTCGACGGTCATCTTGAAGTCCTCGTCGGATGCCAGCTGACCCCTGGCCTTCAGGATCTCCCTGGTGAGGAGCCAGTAGACGGTTGCGAGCGCCCTCCTGCCCTTGTTGTTGGAGGGGATGACGAGGTCCACATACTTCGTCTCGTTGTTGGCGTCGCAGATGCCGACGATCGGGATCCCGACGTTCAGGGCCTCCTTGAGCGCCTGCTCGTCCGCGGCGGGGTCCGTCACGAAGAGCATCTCAGGCTCCGTGAACCTCGGCAGTATCGGGTTCGTCAGAGAGCCGGGCACGAACCTGCCGGCCACTACCTGGGCGCCGATCGCCTTTCCGAAGACCTTCGCTGGCTTCTGGCCGTACTGCCTCGCGGAGACGATCAGTATCATGGACGGCTCGAACCTTGACATGAACTTCGCGGCCACCCGGATCCGCTCGTCAGTCTTCTTGACATCGAGCACGTATAGGCCGTCGCTCCTGACCTTGAAGATGAACTCCTTCATGTCGGCGCTCTTCTGCTGAGTGCCGATGTGGACCCCTGACGTGAGGTAGACGTCCTCGGGTATGAGCAGCTGGGTGTCGGTCGTCGTCTGCGGTTGTGTGTCCGTTACCTCGTCCATCAGCATTCCTCGGTTAATCCCTCTTGACGGTCATCGGGATGACGCCCTTGTTGTACTCCGCAATCGATATCTCGATCGGGTCGATGATGTCCTCCGCGACTTCCACGAGAATAGGCGCTCCGAGACTTATCTGCAAGGCCCTTGCCCCAATCATCCTTGCCCTCTCGAAACGTGTGTACTTCAAATTCGCATCCTCTCTGCGGGATTACTCCCCTAAAATATGGCTCCTTTATATAGGTTTGGGGCGAGGGGATTGATTGGTCGAGAGGAGGCCAGCAGCTGCAGGATGCGGAAACGCGGTTGCGCAGCTTCGGTTTTCGCAGCGAATGCACGGGCACAAATCCTCACGGCTGCTTATTTGAATATAAGTCTATTAATAATATAATCAATATACAACCTCTGACCTCACAGACCGCGTCAGGAGATGGTCGTCGCCAGATGCTCCTCCCGTTTTCGTATCTGCGCGTTGGAAATCGTCCGAGGAACTCGTGTAATTGCACAACCAATTTAACGCTCGTTTGCTTACCGAAGAAACAACAGGGGTAGTCAACATGCCCAAAGTCCCGAACATCAGAGTCGAGCCTCCCGGGCCGGAGGCCAAGAAGGTTGTCGCCGCAGACGAGAAGTACATCGTGAAGGCGACGAAGACCGCTCCGCTGGTCTTCAAGAAGGCCGAGGGATCAGTGATCGAAGATGTCGATGGGAACACCTACATCGACTTCTACGCCGGCGTCGGCGTCTTGAATGTCGGCGCAAGGCACCCGAAGGTCCTCGCAGCGCTGAAGGACCAGGCAGAGAAGTACTGGCACGTCGCAGGCACCGACTTCTACAGCGACACCCAGACCAGGCTCGCCGAGAGACTTGCGAAGACCGCGCCGGGGAAGAACGAGAAGATGGTGTTCTTCTCCAACACGGGCGCCGAGTCGGTCGAGTCGGCGATCAAGATCGCCAAGAGGGCCACTGGCAAGCAGTGCTTCCTGGACTTCCTCGGTGCGTTCCACGGAAGGACGACAGGTGCTATGACTCTCACGGCTAGCAAGTGGGTCCAGAGGGAGGGCTACACCGCGACTCTCATGCCCGGCGTGTTCCACGTGCCCTACGCCTACTGCTACAGATGCATCTACAAGCTCCAGTACCCGGAGTGCGGGACGTACTGCGCGCAGGTCATCGAAGATGTCTACTTCGAGAACCAGATCCCGCCGAACGACCTCGCGGCGATCTGCATGGAGGTCGTCCAAGGAGAGGGCGGCTACGTCGTGCCTCCGAAGGAGTTCGTGAAGAAGGTCTACGACCTCACGAGGAAGTACAAGTGCCTCTTCATCGACGACGAGGTCCAGTCGGGCATCGGCAGAACAGGGAAGATGTGGGCGGTCGAGCACTTCGACGTCGTGCCCGACATCATCTGCTCCGCCAAGTCGCTAGGGGGCGGGCTGCCGATCGCGGCGACGATCGTCGACGCGAAGCTCAACTTCGACAGGTACGGAAGGCACTCGAACACATTCGGAGGGGCGTCCCTCGCGCATGCGACCGCACTCGCGACTCTCGATGTCATCCAGAGCGAGAAGCTGCTCGACCGCGCGGCCAAGATGGGCAAGGAGACCAAGAAGCGCCTCGAGGAGATGCAGAAGAAGTACGAGATCATCGGCGACACGCGCGGTGTCGGCATGATGCTCGCGCACGAGTTCGTTCAGGACCGGAAGACGAAGAAGCACGCGGCGAAGAGCAGGGACAAGATCTCGGACATGGCCTTCAAGAAGGGGCTCATGTTGCTCCCGTGCGGAAAGTCGAACATAAGATACATCCCGCCGCTGAATATCCCGCAGGAACAGCTCGACACCGGCCTCGAGATTCTTGAGGAGTGCATCGCGGCAGTCAACAAGAACCGGGCAGACTGAGCAGCGCCATTCGCAGAAACCCTTCAAAACCATTTACTCAATTTCTGATTCGCGACGCTGTTGGCAGGCACATTCATTATCGCGGACCACTCCATGTCGCATGACATGGCCGCCAAAGCGGACGACTTCGTCCTGGCCACTATGATGAGGATCGACCCGGAGAGGCTGGCCGCCCTGAAGAGGAGCATGACTGGGAAGACCAGGTGCCCCCACTGCGACGAGCTGAACCCCGCCGAGAACAGATACTGCTTGAAGTGTGGCCGCGCGCTCTATCCTGATCAAGAAGCGAAGAGGAGAGAGACAAGCGAGGGAGACAGCGAAGCGCCGCCCTAGAGGAGTCCCTATCGCTGATTCGCGGGAGGAGGGATACTGAATCCCTTTCCAGTGGCCTTCATTCCAGTATCGGGTGTTTCTTCACCAGCGATGTGTTTGACCACCACTTCCCGAGCCCCATCCATTTGCCGGGTCTGACGAACGCTATCAACAGGAACCCGAAGAGATACACGATGTGCTCATCCACAAGGGGGTTGTTCGACGGCGGAAGCCTGGAGGACCACAGAAGGATCATCAGGAGCGCCCCCGCGTAACCGGATATCCTCTGTCCTATCCCCAGCATGAGGGCCCCGCCGATTGCAACAAGGGCGAGCATCCACAGGACATCCACGGCCACGTTTCCCGCGATACTACTGTAGAAGTCATGCAGAGGTCCGGCTGAAGCGTACTTCAAGAAGCCCTCGGTGGGGGATACGCCATTTATCCACGCCTGGCCCGGTTCAGTCCCGAATCCGAGCCCGAACATCTGGGTCAAGAAAGCGAATAGGAGCGTCCACCCGAGCACCAGCCTGAGCCCGACCCATGCATACTGTTCCTTCGTCAGCCTCCAGAAGGACATCTCCGTGCGGCCCTCCACAACGAGTTTCTGTCGCGTTACATCCTCGAAAGACATGTATTTGCCTCCGTTTGTTAACGGCGTTATAAGGCTACGATTGTCGGCTTCATATAGATGCTGGCGAATGTTTGTTAAGCGATAGGTTGGCGGGAAGCGGCATCCAGCGGGTCGAGCCGCGCATGTGGCCACTCCGCGTATCGCCGCCTGAATCCTCAGGAAAGGTCAAATCATAAGGCCGCCAATAGATACCCGCAGCGGTCACCAGGCCCGAGCCTCAGCGATGGTCACCCCCCAAGAGAGCATGTCCCCCCAGAGAGTGTTAGGTTGTCCTGCCTGTGGCATGAGAATTACAGGAACGGAGAGCGAATGCCCTAGGTGCCATCATAAGTTCGAAGAGGACTTCAAGTTCGAATGCCCCTTCTGCGGGAGCCTCATACCAAAGGGCAGCGAGAGATGCCCGACCTGCCTGATCGATCTGCGCGGGTTTGGCGGTCAGGACCAGGAGTCCGTCGAGAAGAAGACGAACGACATCCTCGAGGACCTCATCCAGCTGGAATCCACCCTCATGAAGCAGGAGGAGAAGAGCTTCTGCTGTCCCACATGCTCATGGCTTCTGAACGGAACGGAGTCCAAGTGTCCTAAGTGCGGGCGGCTGCTGTCGGAAGATGAGGACCTCACTTGCCCGATATGCCTCTCCCCGATGCCGAGGGACGCCTCAGAGTGTCCCAAATGCGGGGCGATCCTGCGCACGCGGACGGCGCCGCAGCCTGAATCGGCCGTCCCGACCACGTCCGCTCCGACTCCGGCCGTCGCCGCCTTGCAGCCCGAGGTCACGTCCGCGGACAAGGACGCATCCGAAGCGCTCCAGACCCTCGGCGAGATCGAGCGGCAGATCGGGACGCCCAGAACAAGGAAGCTCAAGACCGGAAAGGTCACCGCGACCTCACCTCCACACCAGGGTGGCGGGAGGGGCCTGTCGAACGGCTTGGGCCACACAAACGGGGCCGGCATGGTCAACGGCCGTAGCCGGGTGAACGGGATCGGCCGCGTGAACGGCAAGGTGAACGGGAGGGTGAACGGAACAGGCGCGGTCAACGGCAGGTCGCTCGTGAACGGGAAGGGGGTATCGAATGGTCTGAAGGGGAAGGTCCCCGCTTCGCGCAGCAGACGCGGACTCGCAGTAAGATGGCAATTCATCGCCGTTCTGGTCGCGGTGGTCATCACAATCCCGACTCTGGTATACGTCGCGTATTCGGGCCCGAAGGAGCCCATCACGATAGACGGCAGCTTCGACGACTGGGAAGACGCCACGATGTTCGGCATGGGCACTCAGGCCGGGTCCGAGAGCATCAACATCGTCGAGTGGGCGACGGTCCGCAGCGGATTCAACATCTATGCCCACGTTAGGACCGAGGGCCCGGCGATGGCATCAGAACAGCCTGAGAGTCTCTTCCTGTTCATGGATGCCGACGGGTTGGCCAGCACCGGGTACCTCGCCGGCGGGATCGGGGCGGACTACATGATCCGCTGCGAAGGATGGAACGGATCCGTGCAGTCGTCATGCCTCGAGGAGCGCACCTCGGAAGACGGGTACGACTGGAACTCGTGGAGAGCATCCGGGTCGGCCTCTGCGAGAGCGGAGGGCACTGGCGTCGAGGTCCGAGCGACTCTCCCTGTGTTGCCCTCTTCGTCCGCTCGGTTCCTCATGCTGCTGAAGGACTCTGGAGGCCTGAGCTCGGAGACCTATGCAGCGCCGACCACGGGAGGACTGCTCATCGCGGAGATCGGGCCCGGGTTGGACATCACCGACGGAACCATCCCGGCATCTCAATCGGTCGGTTTGATGACCGTGAGGTTCACGTGCCAAGGCGAGGGCGGTTCGGTCAGCTCCGTGTCCCCCGCTCTGACGGGGGTCACGCAGGCAGCCCAGGTCGAGGGTTTCTCGCTGTCGCCTGGAGAGGAGCACACGGTCGAGATCACTGTCGACTCATCGAACGCCGCCGCCGAACAGCTGGTGACTGCGAACCTCGTTCCCTCCGGAGTGGGTTCCACTTTCGCCGCCGTTCAAGTCCAAGGAGCTCAGGCGAGGGCCTATGTCAGAGAGGCGCCGAGCAGCATCCTGATCGACGGGGCGTTCGGCGATTGGATTGGCCACACCACGGTGGACGAGGACGTCCTGCCGGCACAGAACCTGGACATTGACATCGATAGCACGGGGAACTACACAACCCCGGACTCGTCGTACTTCTACGTCAGCGTGAAGGGCGAGCTGCTCAAGGGCGATTGCGTTCCCGCGATGATCAAGAAGCCTTCAGGAACGGGCGGTGGCAGCCAGATTCCGGCCCGAAAGACCGGAGAGGACTTCCTCAGGGTCTACATCGACGCCGACAGGTCGGCCTCCACCGGCCTTTCTGTCGCATACGACGCGAAGACCGTCGGCGCGGACCACATGATCGAGGTCTCGGGGATCAACGGCAGGATCGTCTCCTCTTCCTTCTGGAACTACTCGGCCGGCCATTGGATATTGTCGTCGGCGAATGTTTCCTCGGCGAAAGACGATTTCCAGATCGAGACCATGGTCGACGCCGGTCTTGTTGGCGGCGTGGCCGATCCAGACTTCATCGTCGAGATGTCATGCTGGAAGAACGAGTTCGACAGGGCATCCTACAATCCGACGGAGCCCCGCACCTTGGTGGCTCGTGTGTCGGGGACAGCGCATACGGAGGCCTGGCAAGGAGGCATCAGCTCCTCACCCTGGGCGACATCGATGTCGTATCAGAGGAAGCTCTTCTGGGATGGGACCAACTTCTGGTGCTTCTACTTCAGTGGCACCGACACGGCCCACAAGTACAGCACGGACGGGGTATCGTGGCCTGGAAGAGGGGCTGTTTTCAGGACGAGCGGGATCAACGAAACCTCCATCTGGTACGACTCCACCAACAAGATCGTGTACGCTGTTGGCGACAGAGGCGGCGCATCGACCAACGTCTACGTCCAGAGGGGAACGGTCAATCCCGCCAGCCATCTCATCACATGGGCAGCGAGCGACTCGACATTGGCGGTCTCGACCAGCAGCCTAGGGGGAAAGAACGCTTACATCTCCAAGGACTCCAGTGGATACATCTGGATACTCTCGAGCAACTACTCAGTCCCGAACAAGTATCAGCTCACTGCGTTCAAGAGCACCGCAGTCGACAGCATCTCATCTTGGTCATTCTCCGGCAACATGTTCGCAAATGCCCCGTCGGACCCGGAGACTCGCGGGTCAATAGTCCCGGCCCCGAACGGCGTCATGTGGAGTATCTACAGCTATTCAGGGAATGTAATCAGCAGGAAATACGACGGCAGCTGGCAGGCTTCAAAGAACATCTTCCTGGGCGGAGGTACCCCCACGATCTTGGCCCCTCCATCAGTAGTGGTGGACACCTTGGGGGTGGTGCATGTCGTCTACGGGGACTCGCGGAAGGTGGGCTCTATCTACGTGCCTGCGATCGAATACGCGCACAACAACAGCGATATGAGCTTCACGGCCGCAGTGGCCCTTGACACCTATCTGCCGGCAGATGTCGGGGACATCTACCCCACGATATCGCTGGACGCGTCCACCAACTCGCTCTATGCTTTCTGGCTGAGAACTGACACCAGCTTCGTCGGGAAGACGGTGATGGGAAGGAAATGCGTGACTGGCACTTGGAGCAATCTGACAATCAGTGGAGACACATCGTACCCGAAACAGTACCTCACGTCGATCTATTCCGCTCCCAACGCGAACCGGATATGCTGGGAGTGGACCCAGAACACGACCCCTTCGATCCATGTGATGTTCGACAAGATCCCCGAGTTCGAGAGCGTAATCATACCAGTCCTAGGCGTGATCCTGCTCTGCGTCTCCTTCAAATCCAGGCCCCTCCGAATGACGACCTTGAGGAAGTCATCCAGTCTCTCGGGACGCCGCGAGGAAACGTTCTAGTAATAGTGGCGCTTGCCCCCTATCGCGGTGGCCCCGTCCGGGCAGGTTGGGAGGTGAAGTTGGATGGCAACGCTTAGGCTGAAGTTTCTGGACAAGGCGGAAGAGGACTTCGTGCACGATCAGAGCATGAGATGGCTGAACGAGATTGGCGTCCTCGTGCGCAGCGCGAAGGTCCTGAAGACTTTGCAGTCCGGGGGAGCCAAGGTCGATATGAAGACCGGCATCGCCAAGATCCCGGAGGGCATGGTGACCGAGGCTCTGCGCAAGGCTCCGAGAAGCGTCACACTCTGCGGACGCGACCCGAAGCGCGACCTTCGCCTTCCCGTCGAATCGTCCCCCCATGTCGGAACGACCGGCCTGGGGATCTACATGCGCGACATCGACACCGGCGAGAAGCGCCCGTCCACAAGGAAGGACATAGCGGACTTCATCAGGCTCGCGGACGCCCTTGACCCTGTCGAGTATTGCTGGACGTCGCTGACGGCCACCGAGGTCAAGCAGGAGGCCCACGGGCTTCACGAACTGTGGACCGCCATGCAGAACACGACCAAGCACGTGCACAGCGTCGAGGTCTCCAGCGCTGAGGACTCGAGGAAGCAGGCGGAGCTCGCGGCGCTCGTGGCAGGGGGACCGGACGCGTTGAGAAAGAGGCCTCTGTTCTCGGCGATCTGCTGCTCTATTGCACCGCTGTCATTCGACGAGCATCCCGTCGAGGGGATGGCGGAGCTGGCGAGGCTGGGAGTGCCCGTGGCGTCTATGACGATGTCCCTCTCAGGCGGGTCGGCCCCCGTCACGATCGCCGGCACGGTCATCAACGGGAACGCGGAGAATCTCGCGAGCCTGTGCATCACTCAGTTCACCGCGCCAGGAGCGCCGCATCTCTACTGCTCATCGTCCGCGCCGATCAGCATGAGGACCGGCTCCATCAACTACATGACCTCGGAACCTGCGGTTATCAGCACCTCGTTCGGACAGATGGCTGCTCGGTACAGGCTGCCGTGCGAGGTAGGGGACTGGGGGCTCAACGACAAAGAGGAGCCGGGAATCCCGCATTCGTTCACGGAGGTCTTCGGGGTCGTCATGACCACCATGTGCGGCACTGATATCTGCGGAGGCATGGGCGGGCTAGATGCGGTCAAAGGCGCTGCCCTGGAGCAGATGGTCATAGACGCCTCCCTGTGGGACGACCTCAGGGCGTACATGAGGACCTACATCTTCGACGAGGCGCACGCGGCGATGGACGTCGTCAAGGCGGTCGGCCACGGCAACTCGTTCCTCACGAATCCCCACACGCTGAAGAACTTCAGGAAGGAGCTGCACTTCTGGGACCCGAAGAGGCTTGATTGGGAGGCGACCCTGTCATCGAAGATGGTCCCTGAGGCGAAGGCAATCGCGAAGAAGCTCCTGAAGGAGCACCAGGTGGACCCGATCGACAGAGCCGCAGTCAAAGAGGGAGACGGGCTCATCAAGGCGTTCGAGAAGGCCCATTAGTCCCGGCAGCGCCTCGGCGGGGTGGAAAAGTACATTAGCATCAATCCTTTGAGAGCCAGCCATGCCTAATTTGAACGTCGCGGTCATCGGGTCTCCCGAGTACGCCAAAGGCATCGGGAAGAAATCGACTGTCTCCGACATCACCTTCTACGACGTCAAACGGGGAGATGTGACCCTCTCCCTCGTCGAACCGTCGAAGTATCCCGAGAAGCTGGCGTCGTTGTTCTTCTCGGCCTCGCTCGCCGACATGGCCATCATGGTCGTCGAGGAGATAGGCCCTGTCTTCGGGGAGTGCGTCATCATGATGGATTGCCTCGGGGTCAGCAAGGGCTTCATCATCACGAAGGGCTACATGACAAGAGACCAACTCGCGCCCTTTATCAAGGACACGGTGCTCGAGAGTTATCGGTTCGTCGAGGACGACCCGATACAGATACGTGAGATGCTCCTTGCGGAGGCGGCCAAGACCCGGCACGACGCGGAGCAGCCCGAGAATTCCGGATCCGTTGCCGTCGACCACTTCTTCGACGTGAGAGGCGTTGGGACCGTGGTCCTAGGCTGCGTCGCCCATGGGGTGATCCGAAAGCACGACGAAGTCAAGGTGCTGCCACAGGGACTTGACGCTGAGGTCAGGTCCATCCAGAAACATGATGACGATTTCGACTTCGCGGTCCGAGGAGACAGGGTCGGGCTCGCCCTCAAAGGCATCTCTGTCGAACAGCTGGACCGGGGCACTGTGCTGTCTACAGATCCTGGCCTTGTCGTGAGCAATGACCTTTCGGCCCGTGCCCGTCTCGTGAAGTACCGTCTCAACCCCCTGAAAGCGGGGATGGTCCTACATGTGGGACACTGGATGCAGTTCGAGCCCGCGAGGGTCGAATCGGTCGCGGGAGAATGGCGCGAACCCGAGCTGGCACTATCGCTTCAGAAAGGCCTGGCATACCCGCGGGGCGCCAGGGCCGTGCTGACGCATCTCGAAGGCGGGAAGCTCAGAATCGTGGGCACTCTGCAACTTCGCTAGGCGAGTTCACGCCTCTTCGGCTTCCTGGCGGTCGATGCGCCCGAAATGGCATCTCGTCTCGCCTCGGCCGCGAGGTCCAGTATCGAGTCGCTCTGAGGATTCGACTTAGCGAATTCCTCGAGTAGCTCCGCCTCCCTTTCGTAGTCTCCCGCCTGCCACCGACCGCCTGCTTCGAGCATTAGCTGCTCCAAGGGCCGCTCGAAGCCGAGTATGGATTCCACCTGCCGGCGCTGTCCCTGGTTGGCTAGGTTCGGTGATGGGTTCTCCAGATTGTAATCCAGAAGGAGCCTCACCCTCCCGTCGTTCCGGATGATCTCGAACAGCCTCTCGCCGCGGGGGTATTCCAGGAGTCCTTGGGCTTTGCCTGATCTCATCCTGTATGTGTTAACAACTTCATTCCATCGAGCGGAAAGCGCTTCCTGCTCCTCCCGCTCCGACTGCTTCTGGAACGCCGCAAGCACTTGGCGTCGATGTCTCAGGGCCCTCTCAAGGTCCGACTCCCCAATCCTCATCGCTCCTCCCCCGAACCCCGATTCCGTCGTCCCGTAATGTATTTTCTCCTGAAAAGACGCAGAAACCGCCTATCAATAATGAAAATGACTTGCTGCAACATCCGAGTCTTGGCCGCGAGAGGAGAGTAGCCAGGAAACGTTCAAGTAGATTATGAATTATAATTCATTTCAGTTCCAAGATGCGAACAACAAAGGAAGTGAAGCAATGAAGGTATGTGTGCCGACGAGCGGCGCAGGCGGGATCGACGACCAGGTCAGCCATCACTTTGGCCATGCCCCGACGTTCACAGTTGTGGACACTGACACTGGACAGACTCAGGTCATAGAGAACGGGGTTCACCAGGAAGGGACATGTGCACCCACGCAGCGGATCAAGAACAGCGGTTCTGCCGTGGTCGTGTGCTCGGGCCTAGGCGCGAACGCGATGACTTCGCTTAGAGCCTTGGGAATAGAGGTCTTCGCGGGTGCAAACGGTTCCGTGAGGACGGCAGTCGAGCAGTTCAGACGCGGCGAGCTGAAGCCGGCCGACGGCCGTTCAGTTTGCCAGCAGCACCAGCACGGTCACGGACCGCACTCGTGTCATCACTGATCGGCACGTCTCAGAAACCCTTTCTCACGCGATTTCTTCTCTTCGCCGGCAAACGAACGGAGCAATCTCTCGGACTCCGCGATCGGAAATGTCGACGGATAGCGCCGCTGTCAACTAGGAAACGACGAGAGGGTAACCGCACCTCTCCAGAATGAAGAGGTTTATCGCCTCGTAATCTCATTAGCCACCGTCAAGTGCGGGGCGAGGTCCGGATGAACGAGGGTGAGCGCCTAGAGGATGATTCCGACATAAGGAACGATCTCTGGGTGAGGGACAACTACATCGGGCTCTGTGATGAGTTCCCCAGCCAATGGATTGCTGTGGTTGATCAAAATGTCATAGCCTCTGGAATCTCCAGGGGTCAGGTTGAGAGGATGGCTGCGGAGATTGCGCAGAGCCGCAGATTCTCGATCTACTTCATGGAACCGAGCGCATTGCCTCCGTGATTATCTACATCGGGGCATATGATTGAACGGTCATAGGAAGGCGGGCCCGGTGGGAACCGTACCACTCTCTAGCCAGCAAGTTGGGGCTCGAGTTCAATCAACAGGCAAATGCATTCGGACTCAAAACCTTTCCTTTTCCTTCCCTATAGATGTTATGCTGAAGTGGTCCCCCGCCAATGTCGTGATTGAGTAACAACGACGAGGCGAGAGACCATGCTATACGTGGGACTGGATGTACATAAGGAATTCTGTCAGGCGTGCGTGATAGATGAATCTGGACGAGGAGCTCAACCGGTTCCTGGGCAAATCCAGTTGCTTATTGCAGAAAGAGAATGCAGGTAAAGGGTTTCATCACGACGAAGTAGTTTTCTCTCACAACTTCAGGATGTTCTTTGCCTTCTGTTCATCGCTGACCGCAAGAGCAACGTGCACGCGCCTGTCTTGCTTATCCAGCATGTACGCCGCGTCTATGTTTATGCCCTCTTTGGCAAGCGCACCCGAGACCTTTGCAAGCTCACCAGGTTTGTCTTCTAGCTTCAAAACGAGCAGGTTCCTTTCCGAGAACTGCATGTTCGCTCGCTTCAGAATCTCGCGGCTCTTCTCTGGGTTAGCGGTGACCAGTCGTATTACCTCCGCCTTCGGCTCCGTTGAGACAGTCCGGATGTTGATCCCGTCCTTATGCAAGGCGTCAGTTAGCCGGGCTAATTCTCCGGGCCTGTTCGGAAGCTTTACGCTGAACTCCGTTTCCATATCCGTTTCCTCCTCCACCAGACCAAGAACTGACTTGAATTCTGTCATAGGACTTGTATAAGTCAATCTATTCTTGTTCTGGCGCAAGAATTCTCATCAATGTCTTCTACCATCAATCTATGTGGAAAGTTACTAATACGGTTGTTTTTGGCATGCATACAGAGCAACGTATGAATCATCTCATCGTAGTGCCAGCTCGTTTGCAACAAGTCCGGACAACGATACCTTCCAGAGTGAAATGAAGTCTGGGCCAACTCATTCATGCCGACGACTCCTCGAGCAGGTATATGACAAGCCATCAAACAGGCAGAGCAATCAGTTGGAGGGAGGAGTACAAGGATCAAACATGCAACGCGCCTTCGCATCCTTCTGTCTCTATGGTTCGCACTTCCGTGCACATTGATCTCCCTGACTTCGCGAAGCTGCTTGGTGCTCGTCAACGCAGGAATCTCAAATTGACCATTACCTATTGTGAATGTATTGCCGAGATTGTGGAAGCGACGCGCAATATGCCCATTCCGAGCGCCGCTTCATTGCGATTTCAAATATTCCTCCGAGGTCCATTTCATCGGAGAAGCAAGTCTCTTGAACTTTCTCTTGACCCTAAAGACTCTCAGCCTTCTGACTCTCTGTGACGCGGTTTTCCTTCACTCGCGTACCCGCTTTTCTGTTGTTCATCATTTCTGACGAGAGCGAAGGCGTAGGCAGCGGAACGAACTGGTCCGACAACATCCACAAGCAGCAGGGGTGTGATTGAGTGCGAACCTGCCTGTGGTTGCCGTTCCGTAGCCGTTGACCTTCGGCTTGTATTGAAGGACAACCCAGTATGTGGCAACAGGGTCGTAGTTATCGTCGCTGACACTATGGGCTTTATTTGTACCTTAAAATCACCCGCGTGGCTTTCCTATGGATATTGTGCCGAGCGCAGTTGTGCTACAGGTCGTTCAAATAGGGCGAACTCGCATTCAGAACGGGCTCCCGTACAACACTTGAGAGCGCAAGGCCAGATTTCGTAGACCCAAGCTTTATGTGTTCGGGAGCAGTCTACCTCCCCGTCGGGTAGAACCGACAGCACAAAGGAGGGATGCACGTGCCGATGAAGCCGATATCTCTCGATAGGGCGAAAGAGATCGCCGCTCAGAAGGGCCTGAAGCCTGCGAAGGTGAAGGGAACCTCGGAGCTGGAGTTCACAAAGAGCGGCAACCAGAGGGTCGAGATAATCGACTGGCCCGAGTTCGAGCAGATAGTCGCCCAGAAGGGCCTGGAAGTCCACGAGAGCGGCGGGTTCATGAAGATAATGAAGAAGACCTGAGCGAGACGCAGGCTTTCTTCACCGTTCTCAAATCTACAGAAGTTGGAGAAGATTTTCAATTTCCTCTCCTCTTCTTTTTTCTGGACGTTGTGGTTAACGCAGAAACACTTCAACATAGAGGCTTTCCCGAGCAGAACCAGAGCGTAACTCCCTGCACGCATCGATGTCATGCCTTCTGCAGATATTTGAATCCAGACAGTGGACACCAAAATTCCCGTTGGCTCTGAACAACGGCTTTAAGGCCCCCGGAGCCTTCCGGGCAATGACTAAAGGCCAGAGGCATGTCACATGAGGACGAAGGATTACATAAGACTCCAACAGACCTATGGTGCGCATAACTACGACCCACTTCCAGTAGTGATATCGAAGGCCAAGGGGGTCTGGGTCTGGGACGTAGAGGGAAAGAAGTATGTCGACATGCTCGGCTCATTTTCTGCAATTAACCAGGGGCACCTAAACAGCAGGATTGTCAGAGCGGCGACAGAGCAAATGAAGCGAGTGACGCTGACCTCGAACGCGTTCTATAACGACAGGATGGGATCGTTCGTCAAGAAGTTATGTGAGGTCTCCGGCATGGAGATGGCTCTCCTCATGAATTCAGGTGCGGAGGCCGTCGAGACCGCAGTAAAGCTAGCCAGGAGGTACGCCCACCAGACGATGGACATAGCCGAGGACAAGGGGGAAATCATCGTCTGCGAACACAATTTCCACGGTCGAACAACGACAATCAACAGTTTCTCGAGCGACGAGAACTCGAAAAGAGGGTTCGGACCGTTCACGCCTGGGTTCGCAATCATCCCGTACAACGACATCGGTGCCTTCAAAAGGGCGATCAATAGCAACACTATCGGGATCCTGGCAGAGCCCATCCAGGGCGAGGCGGGGGTGAACATCCCGTCACCTGGCTACCTGAAGGGACTTCGGAAGGTCTGCACCGAGAAGGAGATCCTCCTCATGCTCGACGAAATCCAGACAGGTTTCGGTCGGACGGGCAAGATGTTTTGCTTCCAGTATGAGGGCATCAAGCCAGACGTACTTATTGTGGGAAAGTCTCTCGGCGGGGGGCTTTACCCGGTTTCCGCATGCCTTTCGACCCGGAAGATAATGAGCGTGCTTGATCCCGGGAGCCATGGAAGCACTTTTGGGGGCAATCCGCTCGCCGTAGCGATCGCCGAGGAATCCTTAAACGTGCTTGCAGAAGAGAAGCTAGCTGACAGGGCCAGCGAAATGGGCGCTTATCTCGTCGCTAGACTCAGGGAAATCAAATCGAAGAAGATCAAGGAGATCAGACAGAAGGGGTTGCTCATTGGTGTGGAGTTCCATCTCGGCCCCAACGAAACTGTGAGGCCAATCTGCGAGAAGCTCATGGAGAGAGGGGTGCTCTCGAAGGACGCGCACGATAGGACCATCAGGTTTGCGCCTCCTCTCGTTATATCTAAGAAAGAGTTGGACTGGGCGATGGAGCGTGTCAGAGAAGTTTTCGAGGGCGTTGATTAGGGTCCGCCCATTAGTCTCTCGACCATGCCACGAACAGGAATTCATAACCCCGCGAAAGGCTGTTTGTGCCGAGCGTTCTGGAGGCGGGTCAACTACAATTCGAGTTCCGTGAACTCTATCTTCTAGGCGCGGAATGTGAACAGGGGCGAAGGAATAGCGCTCACTTTCACAATGATAGCGTGATGCGCATCACAGGTGATGATGAATGACTTCCTCGCCAGGAGCGTCCTAGCAGGAGCGAGAGAAACGAGATTGTCCCCACTGCTTACTGGTTCATTTATAAGATGGAGAGAATTCAATCACTTCCAAGACCATAAGATTCAGTCACAGACCCTTCTTCGTTATTCTCCCGAGTCCTGATTTCTATCCCTTGTTCGAGAACCCCTACTCGCCAAGTGGGGATCTACTGTCCCTCTCACCTAATCCGACTCGTTGGAACACTAAATAGTTATAGTGGCATGGAATATCCGTAAAACTGTAAAACGACAGGGGCGCGACAATCATGGACAAGAACAAATCCAAGTATGTTGGCGTCAGGATAACCGACCGACAAGCTTCAGTCCTGTCTCGATTGCAGAAGGATTCTAAACTGAGCAAAACGGAGATCCTTCTCCAAGGGTTAGATTTTCTAGACGAGTTCTACAGCTTGCAACTGGACAAGCAGCCCCTAAGTGGGGAGTTGCTAGCCCTCGAGAATGAAGCCCTTTGCCATGCCGCAGAGCTCAAAAGGGTCAGAAGACGAGAAGAAGCGATAAGGGAAATGGTTCAAGAGTTGCGTAATGTCGACGAAATTGTTGATAGGTATCAATTCGACAGGAGCGCACTGATCCAGATACTTCTTGATATCCAAGCCGAGAATAACTGGCTTCCTAGACATGCCTTGATGTGGGTTTCAGAAAGGCTTAACGTACCAATGTCCCAAATCCTGCACCTGGCAACCTTCTACAAGACTTTCCACTTGAGACCGAGAGGAAAACATCTCGTCACGGTCTGCCTCGGGACCGCTTGTCATGTCAGGGGCGGGCCAAGGATCTTAGATCATGCAGAAAGGGTTCTTGGCATCAAATCTGGAGAGACTTCGGATGATCTCAAGTTCACACTTGAACAAGTCAATTGTCTAGGGTGCTGCGCCCTAGGTCCCGTTATGATTGTCGATGGCAGCTATTATGGCAAGATGTCGTCGTCAAAGGTTGAGAAGATCCTTTCAAGCTATGCGTAGGTGATTGGGTTGAGCAAGCTGAACTCGGCGTCAGATTTGGAGAAACTCAGAAAACAGATATTGTCAAGAAGAGACCCCAAGAGGCCGTGCGTTACTGTATGCTCAGGAACCGGTTGTCAAGCCACTGGTTGTGAGAAAGTCAGTGCTGCGTTTCAGGAGGAACTGAACAGGAACGGATTGAGTGAGAAGGTCGACATTAGAAGAACGGGGTGCCACGGTTTTTGTGAGAGGGGGCCTGTCGTAATCATTTACCCTGAGGAAATATGTTATCTGCAAGTTCAACCCGAAGATGTATCTGAGATTCTCTCTCAAACGATAATGGAAGGAAGAATCGTTGACCGTTTACTCTTCTTGGATCCGATAACCGGGAAGAGAGTAGCCCATGAATCTGAGATACCATTCTATAAGAACCAGAGGCGTTTAATCCTTGGCAACAACCGCAAGATCGATCCCAGGAGCATCGACGACTATATTGCGCTCAATGGTTACTCCGCCTTGGCCAAGGTGCTTTCTGGTCTAACGCCGGAACAGGTTCTTGAAGAGGTCAAGAAAAGCAATCTGAGAGGAAGAGGCGGAGGTGGCTTTCCAACGGGACGAAAATGGGCAACTACTCGTGATTCACCAGGTGAACAGAAATATGTAATTGTCAACTGCGATGAAGGAGACCCGGGTGCGTATAAAGACCGTAGCCTCATGGAAGGCAATCCCCACCAGGTTCTTGAAGGACTTACAATTGGCGCGTATGCAATGGGATCACACCAGGGCTTCATCTATGTGCGTCAAGAATATCCTTTGGCAGTGCAGAACACAGCGTACGCCATCAAACAGGCCGAGGAGTACGGTCTTCTCGGCGAGAACATCCTTGGTTCTGGGTTCGGTTTCAAGATAAAGATCCATCGAGGCGCAGGCGCCTTCGTCTCAGGCGAATCAAGCGCTCTGATGTCGGCGATAGAAGGGAGAGTCGGCGAACCTAGACCGAAATATGTCCACACTTCAGTTAAGGGCATATGGGATAAGCCAAGCTGTTTAAACAATGTGGAGACATGGGCAACTGTGCCATTCATCATCAACAATGGAGCGGATTGGTTCGATGGCCTGGGTACGAAGGGAAGCAAGGGTACCAAGATCTTCTCTCTCGTAGGCAAGGTCAACAACACTGGATTGGTGGAAGTGCCGATGGGCATGACGCTCCGAGAGATAGTCATTAACATCGGTGGAGGGATTCCCAAAGGCAAGAAATTCAAGGCTGTGCAGACGGGGGGTCCATCTGGTGGGTGCATTCCTGAACGGTTCCTTGATCTCCCGGTAGATTTCGACGAACTTTCGAAAGCAGGTTCGATGATGGGCTCGGGCGGAATGATCGTGATGGACGAGGAGACATGCATGGTCGATACCGCCAGGTATTTCACAAATTTCTTGTCTGACGAATCTTGTGGTAAATGCATACCTTGCCGCGAGGGGCTGAGACAGATGCTCAAGATCCTGAATGCCGTGAGCGCCGGAAAAGCCACGCAGGACGACATCAAGCGCCTGGAAGAGCTCTCGGAGGTGGTCCGCGACGCATCCCTGTGCTCTCTCGGTCAAACAGCTCCGAATCCAGTGCTAAGCACGCTCAAGTACTTCAGAGATGAGTATGACGCACACATCAATGGACGGTGCCCCGCAAAGGTCTGCAAAGACCTTCTCACATACTACATCGATCCCGACAAATGTCAAGCCTGTGGGATCTGTCTCAAGAACTGTCCTGCAGAAGCAATCTCTGGCAAAAAGGACATCGTATATGTGATCGACCCGAAGAAGTGCATCAAATGCGACACTTGCTCCGAGGTGTGCCCCGAGAAGTTCAACGCCGTTGTGAAGATTTCCGGTGAGGCCCTCCCGCCGACTGTCCGTGAAGGGACGAAAGTGAAGAGAAAAAGGTGATGAAATGGACACTGTAACTTTGGAGATTGACGGAAAGGCCATCAAAGCAGAAAAAGGGATTAGTGTTCTTCAAGCGGCCAGGAATGCTGGGATTAACATTCCGACCCTGTGCAATCACGAGAAGCTAGAACCCTATGGTGCCTGCCGACTTTGCATGGTGGAAGTCAGAAAGGATAACCGGACGAAACTGGTTGCATCTTGTTGTTACCCAGTAGAAGATGCCTTGAAGATAAGGACCGATTCGGAGAGGATAAGCAGGATTCGCAAGGTGATTCTCGAACTCATAGTGCCCCAGGCGCCGGTCGGCCCCCTGCTTGCTTTAGCTAAGAAATACGGTGCGGATAGATCACGATTCCCGCTGGACAAGGGTGAGGAGCCACCTTATTGCATCCTTTGTGGCAGATGCGTCCGCTATTGTGCGGAAATCAAGAAGCTAAACGCCATTGGCTTTGTGAATCGAGGAATAGACCGAAAGGTGGCTTTGGTTCCAGGGATTGGCGATGAATGTACTTCGTGCCGGGAATGCTACGGACCTACCGTCTGCGAGAGCGGCAAATTCGTGCCTTATGCAGAGGAATTCGCATTCCCTCCACATCGATCTCGATGAGCGTCTTTGTGGCGCAATTGTCGGGCATTCGTGTAAATCGAGCTTCAATAGAAATGATGAGACTTGGAGCTGACCGATTGTGGAATCCCTTCTACGGGGCACATACCCTCTGTGACGGACCATCCCAAGGCTTTCTACAGTGCGAGCTGCCACCGCAATATCAAGGGGAAAATTGAGAAACTCTGGGGCGGAGCGTTAGACCTCCGTATGCTACGGCGCACGTATGGGCAGATGATGCTCGACAGCAACCCAGGGCCCGACGTTGATCCCCTCGCTCTCGGACGCCGTAGCATTGAGACGACACAGAAGTACTATTGCCAGAAGAGGATGGATGCCCTTCGGTCTGAGGTCCTCCAAGCCTTCGCGGAGACGCAGAAAGGTCCGTGTGCAGCAAATCCCCTGATTGAAACCAGAACTGATCATGTTGGCTATACGTAGGTGCGGGCCCGGTGGGATTTGAACCCACGTCGTCGGCTCCGAAGGCCAAAAGGATATCCGAACTACCCCACGGGCCCGTGACAGTCATTGGCCGGCCGTATAATATCTTTTGGTGAGCGTGTGGTGCTGCTCGGATGACGCTGGCTGGAGCTCGAGAGGGCGCTCCTCAGCCTTTCTTCCCGCCTCGCCTGACGCGCGCCAGGACCACGGTCGCGACCATGCCCAACACGGGTACGATGACGGTCGTGAACTCCGGAATCGCTGCGCTCACGGTGACCTGGACCGTATCTGTCGAGTAGTGGTTTGCGCCGTCACGGACCTCCAGAGTGACCTCGTAGACGCCTTCGTCGAGGAACGAGAAGTCCGGGTTCGGTCCCCAAAGCGTGACATGGGTCGGTCCGTCGTCGAACGACCACGTGTAGTTGACGATGCCGACGTTGTCCGTCGAGCCCGTTCCGTCGAAGTGGACGAGCTGCCCTGGGGCGACGATCTGGTCAGAGCCCGCATTGGCCACGGGCGGGTCGTTGTCCACCGTGACGTACTCAATGTCGCCGTTCCCTCTGCCCCCGAAGTCCGAGACCGAAAACACCGTGAGGTAGTCTCCGCTCGGGAGGGCGTCGCCGCCGAAGAAGTGAAGGCCGACAACGCTCCAGTTCCCCATCATGAAGCCATCGAGCCACATGGCGTTCTTCGTGGTGTCGTTGATGCGAAGGACCGACGCGAACGGAATCACCGCTCCAGTCGGGTCACTCGCGGTGGCGAAAGGCATCATCCCCTCGTCGAAGGAGAAGAACACGAACTCCCCGGTGTCGTCGTCGAACCAGGCGCATCCCTGATGAGTGGTTCCCAGAGTGGAATTGTAATAGAGAGCGCGGAGACCGAGATAGATATCCGGCCCGCTGTACATCTCGAACGACCCGAAGTACTGGTGATCCGCTCCGCTCATGAGCACACCTCCAACGCCGCTGGCATACCAATCCATGGACACCGTGTATTCGTCGCCTATCTGAGTGAAAGGCAAGGTGTCAATACTCTGGCTCAACGGATTGAAGTCGTGAGAGTACGCCTGGACCAGCATGTAGTCGGACGTGCCGTACGAGGAGTTGACGAGCATGAAGAAGCCAAGCATCATCATCTGTGGGTCGGCCTCCACCACGGTCACCCCTATGCTCGACGGGTTGTACCCGCTGATGTTCGTGGTCGGAGACTGCGCCATCGTGATGTTCGGCCCCCACGGGTCCGACAGCAAGCCGAAATCCGCTCTCATCTCCGTCACCCCCGTCAGGTTCAAGTCCGTCTCGAGGTGGACGTGGCCCGGGCCCGCGACGACGAGCTGCAGCTCTGTCGGCGGGACCCACATCTCGTAATAACCCGTTTCGTTCGTATTGGCGGACATCGGCTGCCCGGGATATGGACCGGTCAGTCCAACCTGCACGTTCGCATTTTGGATGTGCGCCCATGACTCGCTGTCGAACACCCATCCGTACAGCCTGGTCGTGAGGGGCAGGTTCATCGGCATGATGGCGATATCGTAGTGATTCGCTCCGGGCTCGATCTTGAACGAGTCGTTGTAGTAGTTGACGTAATTGTTGGCATTCACAAAGAGCGAACAGTTGCCGGACTGCAGGGTGAGGTTGTAGTCGCCGGTCCCGTTCGTCTTCGTGTTGAGATAGCCTGTGAGAGACATGACGCTGACCTCTGCGTCAGCGACCGGGGTCCCGGAGATGGCGTCCGTGACCTTGCCCGTCAACCAGGCGTCGAGGGGACTGAGCTCGAAATCCATCCAGATGCATTCCCCCGCCTGGATCGCGATCGGCGACTGGCCGCTGGAGTATCCCGTGTACTGGGTCCAGATCTGCTCCGAAGGGGCGATGAAGACTTCGAGGAGGTACTCTCCAGAGGAGTTCGTGGTGGCCGCTGCGTAGTGGTCCATGCCGTCGGTGACGATCACCGTCACCCCCGCCAAGGGCGAGCCGGTGCCCGCATCAGTCACGTTTCCGCGCACTGTGGCGTTGGTTGCTAGGAGAGTCGCGTCCAGGGTCATGTGGGAACCAGGATCGATCCAGAGGCTGTCCGGCATGAAGATGGAGTAGTGTGCCGCCTGGAAGGTCACCCTCGCGCTGCCGTTGGTCACATTCATCAGGTAGTCTCCGTTGAGGTCCGTGTACGTGATGTTCGAGTAGCTCCCGCTCTGCCACTGGTTATTGATCTCCACGCTCACCACCGCCCCTGAGATCGGCTCCCCTGTGGTGCCGTCAGTGACGGTGCCCGAAAGATCGGCGTCATCCAGGGAGGGCGGATTGGAGAGCGTCAGATTGATCCAGTATGTGTGCTCTGATTCGAACGGGTCAAACGTCGAGTTCTCGATGAAATCGTATCCTGGGAAGCCCATAGCCCCGACCCCTCCTCCGATCGACCCGGGGATCACGTTGACCGTGAACCTGCCGGTCGAGGGATCTGGGTAGGTCGCGTTCCCGTACAATGGATAACCGTTTCCGCCGTTGGCAGGGTCGTGAACGTACCCAAGTATCGCTCCGCCCGGGACTGGGTTCTGGTCTTCGTCAAGCACATAGCCGGTCAGAGTGACATCGGCGGCCAGGGGAGCGATGGAATTCATTGAGAAGTCGACCCGGGTCTCCTGTCCCGGCAAAGGCGATGCACTGCCCGCGGCAGCGTAGTGGCTTCCATCCATCGCCATGATCATGTACCCGACCCCTCCCATGACCGTCAGGTTGTAGTATCCCTCTGCGTCAGTCATCGTCATGCCCAGAGGTCCGCCCCCGCCCATTGTGAGTGCGTATATCACGCAGGCGTTCTGAATCGGCGTCCCGCCATCCATGATGTAGCCCACGACCCACGCATCGTTCGCAGCAGTCCTCGCCCTGTTCGTGGCCGGACCAAGCACGCCGGACATGCCGGACAAAGCGAGCAGAGCGACTGTGACGACCGAGACAACGACCACGAGCTGACGGGTACTCCTGTTCCGACCATTCTTGCGCGGCGGCATTGATGCTCTCGGTCCGATGCGAGCAAGATTGTGGTAGAGCTGCCTGTTAATGACGGGTTTCATAGGGGCATGATTGCGGGTGTTCATTGTAGCAATCCTCGATAGCACTCCCTGTACACTGTATCAGTGAGCCTGGGGGGGCGGATGATATATTCTCGCATCTTTACTTAAAACCCGCCCATTCAGGAATACGGAATTCGAAGAGACTTCAGGAGGGTTTATCTTCCGAGCCGCTTCCTGAGATACGGCATCAGACCGCCCTGCTCGAGTATCTTGAGCACATGGGCGGGGATCGGCTCGAAGAATGCCTTCTTCTTTCTGTCAATAGAGATGATCGCGTTCTCGTCTGAATCCAGAACCGCCTCCTCCCCGTCGTCAAACATGGCATAGGCTGATTGCGATACGAGGACCATCAGCCCGAGGTTCACTGAGTTCCTGTAGAATATGCGGGCATACGACTTGGCCACCAAGGCTGAGACGCCCGCCTGCTTGAGTGCTATGACGGCCTGCTCCCTGCTCGAACCGCACCCGAAGTTCTCGCCTACGAGGAGGATATCCCCTCGAGACACACCGGCAGCGAACTCAGGACTCGCGCCCTCCATGGCGTGCAACGCCAAATGCTTGGGATCGTAGTTGTCGAGGTAACGTCCCGGTATGATCAGGTCGGTGTTGACGTCGTCACCGAATTTCCATATACGGTGTTCACCGGGCATCCACGAGCACCTCCCTGGGGTCCGCGATGCGCCCTCTGACCGCGCTCGCCGCCACCGTTGCCGGGCTGGCAATGTATATCTTGGCGTCGTCCGAGCCCATCCTCCCCCTGAAGTTCCTGTTGCTCGACGAGATGCACGTCTCCCCCGGCCCGAGGACCCCCTCGTGCGACCCGAGACAAGGGCCGCATCCTGGAGGTATTATCGCCGCCCCTGCGTCCAAGAGAATCTTGGCGACGCCGGACTCGATGGCATCCTCGAGCACTCTTCTCGATGCAGGCCCGACGATGAGTCTGCAGCCTTTCGCAACGTGTCTGTCCTTCAGTATCTGAGCCGCAGCCACAAGATCCTCTAAGCGGCCGTTAGTGCACGAGCCGACGAACGCCTGATTCACGTCAATATCGAGGAACTTGTCGACGCTGTCCGAGAGGTCAATCTTGTCAGGTCCAGAGACTGTGGGCGGGATCTGTGAGACATCCATCCTGATGGTGGCCTCAAACCTAGCGTCATCATCCGAACACAGTGCGGACCTATCTTCGGAAGGACGACTCGAATACCACGAGTAGACGGTGGCGTCCGCAGGCACCAGCGCGGTCTTCGCCCCCATCTCCGCAGCCATGTTGCAGAGCACCATCCTGCTGGCGATCGTGGTATCGACCAGGTACGAGCCGCTGAACTCCACGCACATGTAGTCGGCCCCGGAATGCCCCAGCTTCCTGGCAAGCTGCAGCGCCACATCCTTGGAGTAGCTGCCGACGGGGAGGTGCCCCCCCAAGTCCACCCTGAGAGTGGCAGGGACCTTGAGCCAGATGGAACCCGTGGCCCATATTCCAGCCATCTCCGTGGCCCCGATGCCCGCCCCGAAAGCCCCGATGGCTCCCGCGGTCGTCGTGTGCGAATCCGACCCGAGCACAAGCTGGGCGGGCCTGATGAGCCGCTCCTCGATCAATAGGTTGTGGCAGATGCCTTCGCCGACATCGTAGAACCTCTCTATCCCGAACTTCCGCACGACCTCGCGGATGCGCGCATGCGCGGCGGCGGTCTGGGCGGTGTTCGCCGGGGACCTGTGGTCCAGAAAGACGGCCACCTTGGAGACATCCCACGGCTTCTCGAGACCGAGCTCAGCGAAGGACCGGTTCACCAAGAACGTGTTCTCGTGTGAGAACACGAAGTCAGGCTTCGCCTCGACCACATCGCCTGCTTCTGCGTCCGCCTTTCCGGATGCTCGGGAGAGTATCTTCTCCGCGAGCGTCTTCCCCGCCACGGTTTGGGAAGTCGCCCTATCTTATTTCAAATTAGCGTGTCAATGGCCCTCCAGACAGGCGCCCGTTCTCGGGCTGAGCCCGCCAAAGCTTATCGCCCGAAGCAAGATACGGGTCTCGAGAGTGGGTCGATGAAGGTGGAGTATTATCATGCGTCGAAGTTCGGCAACGGGGCGATGGTCGCCGAGGAGTTCAAGAAGGTCATGGCGGCAAAAGGCGTCACGGTGAACGTGCATCACGTCAAAGAGTCGCGGCCAAAGGAGCTCTCGCCAGCGGACCTCTACGTGTTCAGCTCGCCCGGCCGGATAGGCAAGCCGATCGGGAGCGCCCGCAGGTTCTTGAAGAAGGTCCAGCTCCCGCAGGGGACGAAGTACGCGATAATCACGACCGAAGGGGCACCTCAACCAGACAAGAAGACCGGCAAGATGCCCACCGAAGAGGAGATCGCGAGATGGGAACGAGTGAGACCGATCATGAACGAGATCCTCCAGGGAAAGGGCCTCAACAAGATCGCGGAGACGAACGTGCTCGTGACGGGCATGAAGGGTCCGCTCGAGGAGGGCTGGAAGAAGAAGGTGGAAGACTTCGCGGCCCAGGTCCTGCAAGCTATGGGCTCTCCTGGCTGAGCCTTACTTGGTTTTCGGACAGTGGAAAAGGTATTTCCACAGAGGATTCAATCAAGACCCGATGGACAGACTTCTCGAGACTCCTGAGGGCGCGAAGGTCCTTCTGCTTGGGAACGAGGCGATAGCACGCGCAGCCCTCGAGGCCGGCGTGGCTGTGGCCACCACCTATCCCGGGACGCCAGCGTCTGAGATCGGCGATGCCCTCGCCCGCGTGGCCAAAGACGCGGGGATATACTTCGAATACTCCACGAACGAGATCGTGGCGACCGAACTCGCCGCCGCCTCGGCCATCTCCGGCGTCAGGGCGATGACCAGCATGAAGCATGTGGGCCTCAACGTCGCCGCGGACGCGCTGATGACTTTCGCGTACACTGGCACAAGGGGAGGGTTCGTGCTCGTGACTGCTGACGACCCTTCGTGTCACTCGAGCCAGAACGAACAGGACAACCGATACTATGCCTTGCTGGCAGGGCTGCCCTTGCTCGAACCGTCGAATCCCCAGGAATGCTACGAGATGACGAAGGAAGCTTTCAATCTGTCCGAGAAGGTGGAGCTGCCGATCATTGTCAGGACGACGACAAGGGTCTCCCACATCAGAGGACCGGTCACGGTTGGAAAAATAGTCCCCGGAGTCAAGAAGAAGACTTTCGTGAAGGAACCCGGCAGGTTCGTGACGGTGCCCGCGGTGGCGCGGGAGAGGCATCTCGTCCTGCTGAAGCAGCTGTCTGAATCGGAGAAGCTGGCCAACGAGTCGAGATTCAACGTGACCTACAGAATCGGCAAGGGCGGAAGGAACGGAATCATCACATCGTCCGCCGCATTCAACTACGCCATCGATGCGGCGGAGTACGCCAAGGCTGACCTCGACATTCTGAAGCTCGGGTTCTCCCATCCGCTGCCGAACAGGCTCGTCGAGGATTTCCTCAGAACGCACGACGTCGTTGCCGTCGCGGAAGAGTTGGAACCGATCCTCGAGACGGCCGTGCGGGCGCTCGCCCAGCAGAGCTCCATCGAGACCAAGATAATCGGCAAAGCGGACGGTCTTCTCCCGAGAGCCCACGAGTTCAACCAGGCGGTCGTAGCCGGGGCGCTCGACAAGGCGTTCGGGATCAAGTCCGACATCTCCAAGGCGCCCGTCCTCGAGAACCTGCCTGCGCGTCCTCCTGTCCTGTGCGCGGGGTGCCCACACACAGCGACCTACTACGCAGTCAACAAGGCAACGGGCGGAAAGGCCATCTTCGCATCCGACATCGGCTGCTACAGCCTGGGCGTCGGCCCGCCCCACAGGACGGCTGACCTCCTGCTCTGTATGGGCTCGAGCGTCGGGACGGCAGGAGGCCTTGCCAAGGTGAGCGACCAGCCGGTCATCGCGTTCATCGGCGACTCGACCTTCTTCCACGCGGGCATCCCGGGCCTGATCAACGCCGTCCACAACGGCCACAGGTTCCTGCTCATAATCCTGGACAACCGCACGACGGCCATGACCGGTCACCAGCCGCACCCCGGTTCGAGCACCGGTCCGTCATGCTGTGACATCACGTCGGTGTCGATCGAGGAGATCGTGAAGGCGTGCGGCGTCAAGTGGCTCAAGATCGTCGACCCGTACGACGTTGCCTCGACCACGGCCGCCGTCAAGGAGGGGCTGACGCAGAGAACCGTCTCGGTCCTGATCGCCCGGAGGGAGTGCGCCCTCATCGCGAAGAAGAACAAGGCGGGCGCGATCATCCGTAAGGAAGTGATTGACAGCGAAGTGTGCACCGACTGCGGGACCTGCACATCCAAGCTCCAATGTCCGGCCATCTCGAAGACCGACGAGGTCATGACAATCGACGAGACGATGTGCTCCGGGTGCTCCGTTTGCGAGCAGGTCTGCCCCTCGAAGGCCATCAAGGGGGCGAAGTGATGGTCGACGTGTATCTCGCAGGAGTCGGCGGCCAGGGGATCATCACCGCATCCAGGATAATCGGGGACGCCGCCATCATCGCTGGGAAGAGCGTCCTCATGAGCGAGACGCACGGGATGGCCCAGAGGGGAGGGTCGGTCGTGTGCACGGCGAGGATAGGTGACGTGCACAGCGCGCTCATACCCGACGGGAAGGCAGATGTCGTGCTGTCGTTCGAGATGCTCGAGACGATGCGGGCGCTCTGCGCTGCCTCCGAGAAGACCGTCGTGATATCGTCGACGGACAGGATGGTACCCATGAGCGTCACGACCGGGAAGCTGCACTATCCTACCCTCGATGAGGTCGAAGCAGCATCGAAGAAGGTCGCCAGGGCGTTCGTCTCGATCGACACTTCGAAGCTCGCGAGAGAGGCCGGCACGCCTCTATCATCGAACGTCGTGATGGTGGGGGCGCTCGCGGGAACCGGGACAACCGGCATAGACCGGAGGGCGTACGAGAAGGCCGTCGAGGCCAACGTGCCACGGATGGTCGGCGAGAATCTGACTGCTTTTGGAAAAGGGTTCGATGTCACATCGATGATCCTCCGCCGCGGGTGACAACCTATTAAATGGCCCATGAGCATAGGCAGGCCGCGGGCCCATGGTCTAGTGGTTATGACAACGCCCTTACACGGCGTAGGTCACCGGTTCAAATCCGGTTGGGCCCACTTTCGGCCCCCTCCGAAACCCGATGGCATCCCAGAGAAAACGGTATTAGACCCGTCAGTCAATGAGCTTCCAGAGGAAACGCGAGATGTGGAACGTCTGTCCCAGATGCAATCACCTCAACGACGATGATAGCACGAGATGCGAGCAGTGCGGTCACAGACTCGGAGGACCGAAGCCTCCGGAACAGAGGACGGTTCCCAAGACTCCTCAGGCATCTCAAACACAACCGCCCGCCACTTACGAGTTTAAAGTGCGACATAGAACCCGCATCTCCCTGAACGATTGGTTCGGCCCAAGAGTGCCTTTCAAAGAGAAGCGCAGGAATGTGACGATAGTGATCGTTTCCTCCCTGATGCTGCTCCTAGCGCTTGGATATGCGGCCGCAGGACTCTACTGCAACACAATTGTCTGGGTCGTCTTCGGCGTGCTCCTCTCGATGGTGGTTGCAAGCATGGCGAAGCGCGAATGGTCGGAAGAGAAGACGGTGGCGTTCGTGTTGCTGCTCGCCCTGCCTCTGCTCATAGCGGGGGTCTTGCCTTGGCAACCCCTATTCGAAGAGGATGACGACGGACCCGTCTTCGTCGACCACTTGGGCTACCTCATAGTCGACGGGGCGACGGACGGTTCGAAGGACGTCCGAGTCACTGGATTCATCTCGAATGAAGGGCACGTCGGTGGAGAGGCGCTAGTGATTCTCACCGTCAACGGAGGGTCTCCCGACGAGGGTACCCTAGGCTACGAAGCATTCGTGCACGATACGGTCAACACCGGCTGGATCCCGGCCGGAGGCACCGCGAACATCGACTGGACATGCAATGTCAGCTACTTCAGCGCTGACGGCTACGTGAACTGGGACGTAGTCAACTTCGAGCAGTGATCCTCAGAACGGATCTCGCTCGGCAAACCTTTATCGGTGAACGGCATCGTTCTACGAGCCTCAACATGACGCAGTCGACTGGAGACTCGGCTTCCAATGGTCCGAAAATCGACGACCTTAGCTCGCCTGCGGGCAGGGAGCGCACGAGCATTCCCAGAAGGCGGAAGGACACGACGAGAATCCTCGCGGGATGGCTCACGGTCGTCGCGGGGGTGTTGGCGCTCATCAATGGGACCACAGCCCTCCTGCACGAAACGTCGTTCCTCTCGATCAACATAGACATAGCCTTGAACGAGTTCAGCGTGTGCGGCGCGATCATCATCGTCTTCGGAGCGATCTCGGTCATCGGGGGGATTTCCGCGATACGCAGGGGAGGGCATTTCTTCATTCAGCTCGCTGGAGCAGCCCTTGGAGTGATTGGCGACGGATGGGCAGGGTTCGCTCTCGGGCTGGCCGCGGTCTTTCTTCTCTTCCTTTCCAGCGAGGATGTGTGAAATGTCGGCGAATCTGGAGATTGCTCAGGCGCGCAAGTCGGACCTTCCGAGACTCATCGAAATCTTCGAGCACACGGACCTCAAGACTTCCAAGGATGAGGCGGACTGGTTCATCCGGTGCTATTTCGACTATCACCACATCTTGGTGGGGAAGGCCGACGGGGAAATACAGGGAGCCTGCATCTGGAGGATCGAGGGAGAGCGTTATTCCGGACTCGGCTGGATCGAGAACATATGGGTCGAGGAGAGGTTCAGGAACGAAGGGCTGGGCGAAAGGCTCCTCTCCCGCGCTGTAGGCGATATCAAGGGATTCTTCGCGGCCCACGGCGTCAGGCCGAGGAAGGTCGTCCTCACCACTCAGGCGGAGCGGGAGAGCGCGCGCAGGCTGTATGAGAAAATGGGGTTTCGCCATGTCGCGAGCATCGACGGGATGTACGATCCCGGCGGCCACGACATGGTGTATATGCTGGACCTCTAGTACGTCGCCTTCCTCTTGGCGTCCGCCGATTCGTCCTTCTTGGCCGTCGTTGCAGGAGCCTCCTTCTTGCTGTCGAGGAGGCCTCTGGCCACCGCCTGCGCCAGCCAGGTGGACAGCAGGGACGTCGCGCCCTGGTCCCCGCCGGCCGCCTGGATCATGATGTCTGGCGTGATTTTGACGTTGTTCACGCCGACCTCGTCGACCATCTTCAGGGCCGCGGTCGCCGAAGGACCGATGACGCCCGCCTGCGCCCCGTACGCGTCTGCTATGCCCTTTCCGACCTCGCGCTGCTCGTACGCCTTCGCTTCGGCGATGGTCTTTATCTGGTACGAGGTGCCGTCACCAATCTGCTTCAGCCGGTACGCGTCCGCTTCGGACACGACCTGGACCTTGTACTTCTCACCGTCGGCGACTATCTTTATCTGGTCCCTGTCACCACCAGCGAGTCTCCTCTTGGCCTCCGCCTTGTTGTTCTCTATCTCGATGGAGAGCATCGAGGCGACCACCTCTGGCTGCTTGTCGGCGTTCGCAGCCTTCGCCTGGACCTCGATGCGCTTCTCCTGGGCTAGAGCCTCCTGAGCGTACTGGGCCTGCTGCTGCAGCGCGATCTCCCTCTTGGTCTGCGTGTCGAGCAGCGCCTGATCGACTTTGATGTACGCGATGAGCAGGTTCTGCGCTTCCACGTGGTATATCTCGAACTGCTGCTGCGCCTTCTCCAGCGCCGACCTCTGCAGCTCCGTCCTGCTCATGATGAAGTTGATCGCCTTCTCCTCGCCCGCCTTGTTGCGGAAGGACGAGTCGATGAGCGGGTGGACGATCTGCTCGATGAGGTTCTTGACCGAGCCGAACCTCGCGATGATGAAGGCCGCATTCTGCGGCCTTATCCTTATGATCATCCTGACATCGACATCAAGCTGGAAACCGTCCATCGAGGTCACGCGCAGCTGAGAGAACTTGAAGAACTCCGTCGCCTTGTCGCTGGCCTCCAGCTCCTCCTGGTACTGCGTGCTCGTCTTCAGTGTGCCCTTCATCTGGGGAAGCTCGGGGACGGTATGCTGGGCTCTCTGCTCGAACCCGGACGCCCAGTCGATCGTGACCGCACTTGTCGGAACAAGGTATGGCGTGAACGCGAGCGGGTTCAGGTTGTACTTGCCCGGCGCGACCGCCTCCTTCCAGATGCCCCTCATGTTCTTGTCCAGGATCAGGAGCGTCTCGACCTCCTCGTGCACCGGCAGGCCGAGCTCCACCATCTGCCTCGAAGGGGTCTTCGGGGAGACTGGCCCGACGGCCCCCACGTTCGGGATGGGCGAGCCCTCCTTCTTTTCGAGCTCCATGCCCACGTTCGACCTGAGGACCGCGACGTATCCGGGCGGAACCTCCGTGACCTCGTAGAGGTCGACCTTGAACAGGAGCGGGTTGATGTAGTACCTCCCTGGCTGCAGAGTGTCAAGCTGCGGTCCCCTGTGGCCCGCGCTGTTGAGGAAGGCCTGCCCGTCCTGGAAGTACTTGCAATTCTTGGACTTCGGGCACTCGGCCGTCGGCTCCTCAAGCGGCCTCGGGGCCACTATGAACCCGGACGGCAGAGGCAGCCCGTCGTTCGCGATGACCACCCCGATGCTCTCGGCGGGGACCTCGGTGACGGGTGCCCTGGTGACCTTGAACGCGTACCTGTTTATCCTGTAGGTCCCTGGGCGCAGGATGGCCGTCTGCGGGCCCTTCATCCCTCCGCCCTCGAGGAACATCTTCGCGTCCTGGAAGTGGTTGCACTCCACCTCGTCGCCCAGCAGCCTGCCCTTCGGGATCGGCCTTCCGTCGATGGACTCCACTATGCCTATCTCGTTCGGCAGGATCTCGGTGACGGGGGCCTTCTCGATCTTCCAGATGACGGGTATCCTCCAGTACAGGCTGGGCATGAGGATGTCTGCCTGCACGCCGATCTGGCCGAACCTCGCAACGACCTGGCCCTGAGGCATCTTCCTTCCGAACATCCTCTTCGTGAGTATGCCGACCTGATAGTCCGAGATGAGCTTCAGGCCCGGTATCACAAGGACGAGGATGACGAACAGAACGACGAGCAGTATTGGGAGGAGGAACGCTCCGAGTGCCATTTCTACACCCCCCTAGGTTCCCGGTCACACAGAATTGTGTCGCATCGGCGTTCGCAAGCGGTCGTCACTGATAGCGGAGTTGTCAAATTCCACGCCCCCCATTGGCATTTGGATGCTGTCAGCGAGTCAAATACCTTTCTGAGGGATGCCAAGGAGCACCCGCGACGGACACTCACGAACAGCGTTCGACGAAGACCTCGAGCTCGACGACCTCGAGGGCCGATCCCGAGGCCTCCGCGGCGCCCCTGAGGGTCTGGACGCAGAACGGGCAAGCCGTCACGAGGATTTGCGCTCCGGTGCTCTCTGCTTCCCTGAGCCTCCTCAGAGCGGCCCTCTGGGAGACTTCTGGGTATGCGGTCTTGACCCCCGCCCCGCCGCCGCAGCACCGTGAGAGCTCCCTCGACGTCTTCATCTCCTTGAGCTCGAGGCCCGGAATCGATCTGAGGACTTCCCTAGGAGCATCGAACACCCCCGCGTGCCGCCCCAGATGACATGGGTCATGGTACGTGACCGTCACTCTCGTGCGCTTCGGGGCCAGCCTGCCTTCCTTGATTAACTCCGCGAGGTACTCGCTCGAATGCAGAACCTCGATGTCCCTGCTCAGCTCTCCGTAGTCCTGCTTCAAGGTCTTGTAGCAGCCCGCGCATGCGGTGACGAGCCTCCTCGCACCCGTTGCGCGCAGCGCCCCTTCATTCTGACTCTTCAGCTTCTCGAACAGTCGGGCCTGCCCGATCCTCTTCGCAGTCGACCCGCAACAGAGCTCGTCCTCTAACAGGAGGCCGAATCTCTCCCCTATCCTCTTCATTATCCTCGCAAGGGCCTTTGGGGCCTCCTGGAGGGACCTGTCCAGAGAATAGGTGCATCCGACGTAGAAGAGGGTCTCGGTGAGGCCTGGAACTGCTCTGTGCTCGGCGAGCTCCCTGGCCCACTTCCTCCTCGCAAGCCTCGGCTCCTTCCAAGGATTGCCATAGTTCTCAAGGCTCTTCGCCAGCATCGCGTGCTCGGGCAAAGGCGCGATCCCCTTCTCGATAAGATATCTGCGGAACGCCTCCGTCGCGTCTGCGTTCTTCAGCTGGGCCAGGCATGTGAGCTCGTCGCGCTTGCATAGTAGACAGGAGAACGCGATCCTCATCGCCCGGTCATCAGGAATCAGCTCATTCGTTGAAATGGCGTGGATGACTTGGTTCCGCCCCTTCGGAGAGATGGTTTCCTCGAGGATCTCGGAGTACATCGGGCACTCGTCCTTGCAGCAGCCGCATCGGCAGCGAACGCACTGCTCGGCCGTCTTGAACATGTCCTGGTAAGCCGCGTCCGTGCTCATCCCGGAGGATCCCCCGTCCGATTTGTCCGAATGTCCGCCGAGTATCTAATCCTATCAGCATAGGCGACGATGCAAACAGATATCATCAACCAAGCCATTGACCGTCGGGGGGTTGGAGTGAACATCGAGGATTTGCAGCAGAGGAACGTGCCCTTCAGGAGGTACGAGTGGCTGGCGTTGGCGATTGCGGCATTTGCACTTCTCGGACTGTATTCGTCGGCGTGGACGACCTTTCAGGCCGAAGAGCTCCTTGGACTAGCCGCAACTGCATTCGGCGCTGCGACGATGGTCGTCTCAATGCTTGCGGCGTTCTACTCCATCAACGGAGATGCCGCAATCTCGAAGAAGCTCGTTCTCGGCAGCGTGATCGCCCTCCTGGCCGAACTGGCGACTTTGGGCGTCGGGTTGTTCATTGAGATGTTGAACTGGAGCAACACCTACTTCTGAGCGCTCGCGCCGGCTCACGCAATCTCATGACGCCAGAAGAAGAATGTTTGAGGGTCCGCCGTCGACCCGCTGACGAACCCTTGATTGTGGCTCTTAGGCCGTCCTTCGCTTCACGGCCCGCTCGTACGTGCGCCAGTCCTGCTCCCACTGCTTGTTCTCGCGAGCAAGCTTCTCGAGGACGCTGCGTCGGATGTCGTTCGTGCTCCCCTCTTCGGAGATCTCGGACTCGAGCTCCTTCGCGATCCTACGGGCGACGTCCGGCGATGCCCCGGATTTCAGGGCGCTGACCACGATCTTCTCTGAGACCCATTCCTGTCTGGAACCATCTCTCTTTGTGACCATTCTCGCCATGGTTTCCCTCCTGGAGAGGTGAAGCAAAGGAATCCAGTTCTACATTGTGCCGAAAGGGTTTGGAGTACTATCGATGCAGATTTGTCAGAACAGGGTATTTAGAAGGGGAGCGCATCATCACCCGAGGCATATCGCAAGATGGCCGAACCAAAGAATGACGAAGCCAACTATTCTCTGCGGGGATTCCTGCAGCTGTCGCGAATCCCGTTCCTTTCACCAGGCTTGGCGGCTCTGATCGCCGGGATCGCCCTCGGCTTGAGCGACGGATCGAATCCGCAATGGCCCCTCGTCGCCATGTCGATCGTCGGCATCGCGTTCATCATGCTGACGACATACTACTTCAACGAGTACTTCGACTTCGATGGCGACAAGATAAACAGGACCTTCACGAGGTTCTCCGGGGGAGGCAGGGCACTCGTCGACGCGGGGGTGCCTCGCAAGCTCGCGAAGGTCGCGGGGTGGTCTTCGGTTGCGGTCCTGGCGGCAATAGCCCTCCTATATCTCGTGTTCTACTTCTCCGACTATCCGTTGCTCCTGCCCCTCGGCCTCTACGGGGCGTTCTGCGGGATGTTCTACACGCACCCGCCTTTCCGATGGTCCTACCAGGGGATAGGCGAGATCGTGATCGGCGGCTGCTATGGAGTCCTCGCGCTCCTCAGCGGCTTCTACCTGACCTCAGGAGTGCTCAACCTCGACATGCTTCTGGTCGGCGTCCCTGCGTCTCTTACCGTGTTCGGCATAATCATGGTCAACGAGCTGCCTGACATCGAAGCGGACAGGACCATCAACAAGCGGACCCTGGTCGTCCGCTTCGGGCTGAAGCGAGGCGCTGCGATATACGTCGGCGCGATGGTCCTCGCCTATCCTTTCATGGTGGCCTCCATCCTCGTCGGGACGGATGTCTCGATCGCTTTCTACGGCCTCCCGGTGCTGGTCCTCTCGCTTATCATCGCCGCAATCGCCGCTCGTGGCGGATACGCAGACCGGCACCAGCAGGAGGTCATGGGAGGGCTCACGATTCTGGCGAACATGCTATCCTCGCTGATGTTCATCGCCGCGGCCTACCTGGCGGTGTCCTGATGGCGGGCAAGAGAGTCACGCCGTTCTACGAACCCCCTTCGCTCCTGGTCCAGCAGCTGAGGAGCGCATTCCTGATCCGCAAGCTCACTGGATGGACACAACTTCCGTGGTGGGCGACGCAGTCAGGCAAGATATTCCGGATCGCCGCGGGCTGCCAGGGCATCGGATGCTTCGGCTATCGCGTCCACCCCGTCTGGGAAGTCACTTCGAGGTGCAACCTCAAGTGCGAACACTGCCACGCGAGGGGGGGCGAGACGGACGGGCACGACGAGCTCACGACGGAAGAGGGCAAGACGAAGGTGATCGACGCCCTCGCGGAAGTGTCGGACTTCAAGAGCCTCATCTTCTCGGGAGGCGAACCCCTCGTGAGAGAAGACATCTTCGAGCTGATAGCGCATGCGAAAGCGCGCGGATTCTATCCGATCCTCGCCACGAACGCGACCCTCATCACTGAGGAGGTCGCGAGGAGGCTGAAGGCTGCAGGGACAATCGGCATAGCCGCGAGCATAGACTCGACGAAGGACGAGGTCCACGACGCCTTCAGAAGGCAGAAGGGAGCCCTGAAGATGGCCAAGGAGGGCATAGCCAACGCATCGGCCGAGGGGATGTACATACAGATCAACATCACGGCCTCCGCGATCAACCGGACCGAGCTGCCCGACATCCTGGCGTACGCGGACGATCTCAGGGCGCATGTGGTCCTCCTTTACCAGTTCATCCCGTCGGGCAGGGGGGAGGACAGCTCAAGCCTAGAGCTCAGCTCAGAGGAGTTCAGACAAGAGATACTGACCGTCGGAAAGGTCCAGAGGAACCTGCATCCGGTGATTGCCCCGGTTGGGCTTCCGGAGTACTGGGCCCTCCACAACGTCATGAAGAACCGCGGGGAACCTAGCAGCGTGCTCCGGGGCTGCATCTGCGGCAACGGGATGTTCTACATCAAGCCGAACGGAGACGTGTGGCCTTGCGCCTTCGTGCCCGTGAGCGGCGGCAATCTTCGCTCGATGTCGCCCGAGGAGATATGGAACGGCTCGAAGCTGTTCACCGACCTCAGGAACAGGGAGAACCTGAAGGGGAAATGCCACGACTGCTCTCAGAGGGAGGTCTGCGGCGGGTGCAGGGCAAGGGCGTATGCGAGGACGGGCGACCTCTTCGCGGAGGACGACCGTTGCCCCATGACGGCGGACGAGCGCTCGGCCGAGCCTCGCTATATGGCGCAGGATTGAAACGCTGTCATCCGTTGCTCGCGACCGGATGATCGAACACGATGTCCTGGTCGTCGGCGGAGGGCTGGCGGGGCTCCGCGCGTCGCTGGAGGCTCTCAAGACATGCGACGTCGGTCTATTGTCCAAGGTCCATCCTGTGCGATCGCACTCGTGCGCGGCGCAGGGAGGCATCAATGCCGTCTTGTCGGAGACCGACTCCGTCGATGCTCATTCCTTCGATACCGTGAAGGGGAGCGACTACTTGGCGGACCAGGACTCGGTGGAGATCCTGTGCGGCGAGGCCCCGGACAGAATCCGGGAGCTGGACCGCTTCGGCGTCCTGTTCTCGAGGACCGCGGAAGGTGCAATCGCACAGAGGCCGTTCGGAGGCGCCGGATTCCCCAGGACATGCTACGCCGCGGACCGAACCGGGCATCACCTCCTCAACGCGCTTCATGAGCAATGCATCAGGGAAGGTCTGAAGATATACGATGAGTGGTTCGTTCTGCGCCTCGTGAGGATGGGGACCTCGGTCACAGGCCTCGTGGCCTATCACGTCCCCACGGGCGAGATCGCCGGGTTCAGAGCAGGGGCGGTGATCCTCGCGACCGGAGGTTACGGGAGGATATACCGGAAATCAACCAACTCGGTGATCAACACCGGCGACGGTGCCGTCCTCGCGCTCGATGCAGGGGCCGAGCTGAAGGACATGGAGTTCGTGCAGTTCCACCCGACCACTCTGCTCGGCAACAACATACTGATCACTGAGGGAGCCAGGGGCGAAGGTGGGACTCTTGTCAACAAGGACGGCGACCGGTTCATGGCCAAGTACGCCAAAGAGGCGATGGAACTCGCGCCGAGGGACATCGTAGCCCGGGCAATTCAAACGGAAATCAACAACGGCCTCGGGATCGACGGGGACCACGTCAACCTCGTCCTCACCCACCTCGGAGAGGAGCTGATCAAGACGAAGCTGCCGGGGATAAGGCAGATAGCCATGGACTTCGCCGGCATCGACCCGATCGAGGAGCCGATCCCGGTCGAGCCTGGACAGCACTACTCGATGGGCGGCATTGCAGTCGGGAACGACTGCAGGAGCTCACTGGACAGGCTCCTCAGCGCAGGCGAGGCCTCGTGCGTTAGCGTGCACGGGGCGAACCGACTCGGGGGCAATTCCCTGCTCGAGACCGTTGTCTTCGGCAAGATTGCCGGAGCCAGCGCGGCCGCTGACGCCAAGCAAGGTCGAGCGGAGGCAGAAGACGGCGTCGAGCAGGTCGTTCGGAAGGAAAGGGCGAGAGTGGACGAACTAGTCGGAGGCAGGGGGACAGATGTCGTCGCAGACATTCGCATGGAATTGAAGGACATCATGACAAGTCGCTTCCAGCTCTTCAGGAACGCGGAAGACATGCGCATCGGGCAGGAGATGATCGACTCGCTCAGAGGCCGCCTCGCGACGTCAAGGGTTTCCGAGGCCAGTCGTGATTTCAACTATGGCGTGACGAGGTATCTCGAACTCCAGAACATGGTCGCGGTTGCGCGCACGGTCGCCGCCGGAGCCATCGCTAGGGAGGAGAGCCGAGGCTCCCATTTCCGGACCGACTTCCCGAAAAGAGATGACGCGAGGTTCCTCAGGCATACGGTCTTTAGACTGAGCGACGGGAGGCTGCAGCTGTCGTACGCCGCTGTTAGGTTGGGGAAATTCCCAGTCAGGGAGAGGACGTATTGATGAGGTTCAAGGTCTGGAGATCCGGGAAAGAAGGCGCGGCCGCGAGATACGAGACTTACGAGGTCGAGCCGCGCAGAGGCATGAACGTCCTCGAAGTGTTGTTCGAGATCCAGGACCACAAAGACGACAGCCTCGCCTTCAGATACTCCTGCAGAGGAGCGGTCTGCGGGAGTTGCGCAATGATGATCAACCGCGAGATAAGACTCGCCTGCAGGACGCAGGTCCACATGATCGGCAAGTACAGGCCGATGGGCCTGAAGCCGTTCCCGCCCCTGGTCAGGCAGGTTGACTGGGACCCGAGCCGAGAAGTGCTGATCGAGCCACTTCCGAACCTGCCCATCCTCAAAGACCTGGTCGTGGACATGGCCAGGTTCTACGAGCATCACCGCGCGGTCAAACCGTATCTCGAGGACAAGGAGCCGGAAAGACCCGTGCTCATATCGCCACAGGTTTCGGAGAAGCTGGACAAATGGGCCAACTGCATCCTCTGCGGCGCATGCTACGGCGCGTGCCCGGTCTGCTACAAGAACCAGAGATACGTCGGACCTGCGGCCCTCGCATGGTCACTGAGATTCGTCGACGACCCGCGTTCCTCGGCGGAGACGCTCGAACGACTCTCGCTCGTGAAGCACCCCGACGGAGTGCCCGCATGCGAATGGTACTACAATTGCGTCCGCGCTTGCCCGAAGTCTGTTGCTCCTGCTGCTGCAATCAGAATCCTGAAGAACAAGCTGATAGAGCTCAAGCTGATCTGACCATATTATGAGAGAGAGGCATCAACGGATGAAAGCCGACAGTTCCTCATCGGGCTGGATCTGCGGTGGCACGTTGATCCGGCCGCGGTAATCCTCTGTTGTGCGCTCGACAACCGCCCCTTCTCCGTCACGCAGGAGCACGTACTGAGAACGCGCACCCGTCACGATGAGAAGGAGCCTGACCTTGCCGGCCATCTCAGGTTCAACGGAACAGCCCCAGATGAGGCGCGCCTCGGGCTTGATCTTCTGGGTTATCAGATCCGCGGCCTTCGCGGCTTCCTCGATGTTCATGTCCGGGCCGCCGACGACTCGGATGAGCGCTCCCTTGGCATCGTGCAGGTCGATCTTCCCGAGCAGGGGTGAGTTGAGCGCTTCCTCGACAGCGTCCTCGACCCGTTCTCCGGGCTTCCCGCTCGCGTCGCCAACACCGATGAGTGAGACTCCGCCCTCGTTCAAGATCGTGCGCAGGTCTGCGTAGTCCACGTTCACCAGGCCCGCACGCGTGAGCATCTCAGTGAGCCCCTTTATTGTCTGCAGCAGGAGCTCGTCGGCGACTTTGAACGCGGCTTGGACTGGCAGGTTGGGGACGAGCTCTATGAGGGTGTCGTTTGGTATGACGATGGTCGTGTCGCACACCTTCGCGAGCCGCGTCAACCCGTTCATCGCGTTCTCCATCCTCAGTTCACCTTCCGACCTGAACGGCAGCGTGACGACTCCGATGGTGAGCGCGCGCTTTTCCTTGGCGAGGCGAGAGACGACAAAGGAACTGCTCGTGCCCGTGCCCCCGCCCATGCCTGCGGTGACGAAAACTATCTGCGAGTCCTTCAGGAACTCGCCGATCTCCTGTTCGTTCTCCATCGCCGCCTTCTCCCCGACCTCGGGGCGAGCGCCCGCGCCGAGTCCGCGCGTGGTCACCTTGCCGATGAGCATCTTCCGAGAGGCTTTGACGCTGAGCAGGTGCTTCGCGTCCGTGTTGACCGCGAGCATCTGGATGTTAGACAGGCCGTCCTCCATGCACCTGTTGACTGTGTTGCTTCCAGCCCCGCCGCAACCGACGAGCTTGATGCAGATATCGAGCTGATCGGCTATCTTCTCGATCTCCAAGTCTTCCGCGGTTTTCGGCTGCTCCTGCGTACCCTGTTCAGCAGAGGGAGTCTGACCCGACGGCCCTCCGAGAGCACCTTCGATGAGGCTCTTCGGCATAGTGCATCCCTATTATCTTCGTTGTAGGCACTGGTATTTAATGGGGCAGGGTCGACCGTGTCCGGTCACGCGCGCGCCGCGGGAGCGCGCGCCTGGACGGACGCGCGCCAGACGCCTAAAAGACCAATCCCATGAGGATGGGCCCGAGGAGTATGAGCGCCGCGAGCCTGATGAGATCGGATACGATGCCCACCTTGAACATTGACCATATCTTGACGTATCCGGAGCTGTAGACGATAGCCATCGGGGGCGTAGTGGATGGGATGGCGCTCGAGATCGAACACGCCAATGCGGCTCCGATTATAGGCGCCACCGGATTCATGCCAGCCCCCTGTGCCAACGTGGCCGCAATCGGACAGGAAATCAGTGCGGCCGCGGTGTTGCTTGCCGCATATGTCAGAACGAATCCGAGAAGACAGGATACCGCGAATATCACGAACGAGCTGGGATTCGCCCCTAGGGACGTCTTCACCCCCTCCGCTAGCCAGGCCGCGAATCCGCTCTCCTCCAGACCGAGGCCCAGGGCGATTCCGCCGCCGAACAGAAACACCACATTCCAGTCGATGCCCCTGGCAATCTCCGGCCACTTGAGGATGGGCTCCCCCTTGACCCTGATCAGAGCCGCAAGAAGGATAACCAGCACCGCAGGCATCGCTTCGGGCATGATCGTCGAAAGGTCGTCTGAGAAAGGCTGAAGACCCGCCTCATATGTCGCTACGATCTTCACGAGGCTGGGAAGAAGCCACAGCGCTATCGCGGTCAGGAGAAGGGCGGCGACGGCCTTCTCCCCCGCACTCATCCTGCCCACCTGCTTACTAACGGCCTCCATCTTGGACCGGTCACAGCAGACGACCTTCTCGTCGGTCTTCGAGAGCTTGAACACCACGATCCACGTGACGAACAGCCCGATGAGAGCATGCGGAGTGCCGACCACGAGCCAGTCGAGGAAGGTGAGGTCGGAGGTCGTGAAGTCCTGGACCGTGGCCTTGGCGATCAAGTTGGGGGGAGTGCTGATTATCAACAGCATGGCCCCCGCAGTCGCCGCCTGGGCCAGCACGAGCATAGTCGCCTCGCTGTACTTCCCTCCGGGCTTTATGTTGGCCATCGACAGATATGCGATCAGGAATGGGAACACCACTGAGGTAGATGCCGTGATCGAGCCCGTGAGGGTGAGGATGAACACGGGAAGCGCGGCGATGAAGAAGGCGGCGACCATCGGATTCGTCCCCTTGTAGAAGGAGCCGAGGCGAATCGCGATCCTCCGGTCCAGGTCCCACTTGCGGAACGAGGCGGCCAGGACGAAGCCCGCCATGAATATCCATATGATCGGGTCGGTGAACGAGGTGAGCGAAGTCTTCCACGGCAGGATGGTGGTGAGCGAGAGCACCATCGGAGGGATCAGCGCCGCGATGCCCAGGGGCACGCACTCCGTCACCCACCAGGTGAGAACCCACGCGAGAGTGCCGAGCGCGATTTGCGGAGCCTTGGTGAGCTCGATGCCCTCTGACGTCGCGATGTCCACCATCGATTGAGGCTCTGGGAATAGCACAATGACCGCGAAAAGCAGTGGGCCGAGGATGAGGCCGATCCTCTGCCGGTTGAACCATTTGAGGAGTCGCCTCAACGGACGAGATTGGAGTTTCGGGTCCGCCATAGGACGAGTCGACGTCTCCTCACCGTCATCAGAACAATCAAGACGTACTTCAAGGTTGAGAGGAAGGTCGGTGTCGGGAGCCCACTCTGGCAGGAACAGGATGGTTCTGTATCATTCCGCAGGACTGGCAGCATACGCTTAAATAGAGTTAAGGCTGGTACCACGCCCGCGCCGGTGCTCTCCCCAACGGGGAGGATGAGAGATTGACGAGCGTCTTGCGGCCGTTGCTCAGTCTTCTGCTGACCGTCATGGTCACATTCACTTCGTTCGCGGTGCTAGCGACGCCGATCATACCACCCCGGATTTCACAGGCGATCACGGATGACTCCGGACCCGATGCCACCGACAATGTGACGACGGACCAAGGCCTCAACGATCCCAACGACTCCTCTCCGTACTACGTCTCCATAACCGATGTGGACCAGGTCAACGCCCTCCTGAAGACACGTGGACTCCCAATAGTGAAGGGAATGCAGCTGCCAGGGATGCCGATCGTCCGCGTTCTCTACCTGGATCCGAGAACGAGAGCAGAACTGGAAGCATCCTCCGGAGTGGCGAAGGTCCTTCCTTACCTGCCCCCGGATTTCGAAGACCCTGTCCCGAATGAAGATATTTGGATTGCATTGGCACCTCCTACCACTTATGATTACGATGTCGACGTCGTACATGGAGCTGCGTCCGCCTGGTCTCTTGGCTACACGGGAGCAGGCGTCAAGGTCGCCGTGATCGACACCGGGTTCGACATGGGACATCCGGACCTCCAGGGACAGCAGGCCCGCTACTCCTCCGGTCCCTACGCGGGCTGGCCCATCGTCTACGACGATTACGCGGCAGCGGGGTGGGGACTGGGGGCAATCGGCGGATGGGTCGCGAACACGACTGCAGTGTCAAACGACACAGGCGGGTTCGTTCATCTGGACAACAAGGCCTACGCAATAAGCAACCTGACAGATTCCCTCGGGAACCACGTCGCGAGCGCGAGTGGGACATACCACGTTGGTCACCACACCGACCCGAATCTGGCCCTCAGGGTCGGACATCCTGTGGGCGTCTTGGTTGTTGATTCCACCACGCCCGGCTTCTACGACACGGTATACGTTGACCTCCTCGGAGACTACGACTTCGGAAATGACAAGCCGTGTGTCAAGGGCGACGAGATCTCCTTCTTCGACTCGTACAACTCAACGGCAAACACCACCCAGACCGTCAAGTGGAGCGGGGGCGACGGATACGCTGACGTCTCCGGAGGGATGGTCTATTGGATAAGCGACGGGGTGAACGTCCTGCCAGGGTCGAACTGGACCTACGGGGCGACCTTCACACCCGCGAGCGGCGACGCGGTGGCCTTCGTCGGTGAATTCTCTCTCGGACTCAACCACGGCACGATGACTGCTTCCGCAGCATTGGCTACCGGTCGGTCCGCGAGCGGGCGACTCGAAGGGATGGCTCCTGGGGCGAGACTGATAGCGATACCCTTCACATTCGACATGTACAACTCATGGATGTTCGCGGAGTACGGCGCGGACGGGGTGCCGAACACGGGCGACGAGGCGAACATCGTCTCGAACAGCTACGGATGGTCGGAGACCGCAGTCGACGCCGGATACGAGTACCTGGACCAGACCGCCTCCATGATATCCCTGTCGGGCGGCAAGACGCTCTGGTGCTGGGCAGCTGGGAATGGAGGGCCGGGATACGGGACCACTGCCTCGGTCATCGATTTCTCGTCGATCCGGGTGGGGGCAGGCACCACGATGCAGTATCGGACATTCCTGGGACTCGAACCCTCCTCCGATTATGCCAAGTGGGGGGACGTTGCGCCGTTCTCGAACGCTGGACCGACGAGGACGGGAAAACTAGGCTCGGAGATCATCGCGTCCGGCATGTATTCACTTGAGCCCGCGCCGCTGAACAGCCCCGACTACGACGGCCGCTCCGGCGACGGGTCGACTCACTACCAGCTAGGAAGCGGAACTAGCCACGCGGCGCCGACGGTTGCGGGGGCCGCGGCCCTCGGATATCAAGCATATTACGCGAAGAACGGCGAGTGGCCTTCGGTGTTCGTTGCCAAGTCAAGACTGATGGCCTCATCAGATGACATGCATTTTGATCCTTTCAAGCAGGGAGCGGGCTGGCTCAACGCTAGCAGCCTGGTCAAGTTCATGGGCGAATCCGACGGGACTATGTCAGAGACCTCTTCGCTCGTGGGAACGTACGAGACGGCGGCACTGTACCCCGGCAACGTCTATGGGGCCTCCTACGAAACCTTCGCGAACTTCCTACTCCCTGGAGAGCAGGACACCAACTACACGGTCAAGACTGAGAACCTGAACTCGACCAGCGCGATCACCGCGAACGTCAAGGCGCAGATACTGATCAGAACTGGAAGCGGCCTTGTCAACCACACAACGATCACCAATGATACGGAGTATGTCGACATCACGAACCTCGTTCGACCGGGGACCGACTTGGTCAAGGTCACGATGTTCCTGCCGCTGTCGGTATACGACCCAGACCTGAACTACGTCAGTGACGTGGGCTACAACCTCGAGCTTTACGACTGGGTCGACCTGGACATGGACGGCAAGATGAACACCTCCACGAATCATTCGGAGCTCTTCCGATACTCGGTCGACAGCGGAGACTGCAACTACAATCAGGTGATGATAAGGGACCCGCTCGACAGGACCCACGACGGGCTTGTGGCGGCGTTCAAGCCGGCCAAAGGCGCTCAGGGCGTGAACCTCGGCCTCCAGGTCGACAGCTACGAGCTTCAGACGTTCCCGTGGATCGACTTCCAACGAGTCGGAGACACCACCTGGAACGGAACCCTGTCGATGTCCATTCCCGCATTGTCGAACGCTTCGTGGCACGTGAGGGTATCCGTGCCCTCGGGGACGCCATTCGGAACATACGGCGCGATCGTGTATGTCGATTCCGGGGACAGGATCCAGGCTTTGCCCGTGGTGATCAACGTCCCCTCGCCGAATTACGAATTCACGTTCGGGCAGCCGTATCCGTTCGACACGACCTACGATAACAACTTGACCGGTCTCGCGAACAGGCAATGGAGATACGATACGGGCGACTGGAGGATTTACTGGTCGCTGCCTTCATCAGCGCCGCCGAATCCCAGCGCGTCCCTGATCGTCACGGCGTCCTGGACCGAGATGCCAACGACTATGAATCTCTATGTGCTCGCGGCGCAGGCCAACTCTTTCTCGAGAGAACAGTTCACGAAGGGTCCGTTGGACTCCCCTTGGGGACCGGGCTGGGACATGGTTCAGGTAGCCGCCAGCGGGGACGGCTACAAGGGCGCAGGGATATTCGCTGTCGGCTCGAACACGGGCGAGCCGAAGGAGGCGGTCGCAGCTCCTCTTGGCGATTGGGTCTCGAAGACCCACATCGCGAAGTCACCTTTCATGATCCTCATTAGATGCCCTGTCATGTCCGGAAACCACTCGAGCGACCATTTCGCCGGCTCGACCACCTGGGTCACTCTGAACAGCTACGAACCCAAAGCTGTCTCTCTCACAATCCCGGTGCCGAGCGCGATCCCGTTGACGGGCGTCGTCGAAGGCGGCTACAACTTCACGTGCGATGCGCCGATCGAGGTCAGAGGAGGAGGCAGCGTCAGCCTCGACAGGGTCTTCTCCTATACTGATTTGGTCTCACAGGGCAACCTGACCGGGAATCTCGTTGCCGACCTGGCCGGCGCGGCCTATACCAGGCACATGGATGTTGCGGATGCGGACACGCTCAAGGTCAGGACCCTGGGCCTAGTAGGAGTGCCGGATCTTGACCTCGGACTCTGGCTCGACGCAAACAGGAACGGTGTCGCCGACCTGTCCGAGCCCCACTGGACCAGCAGCAACATCGGCTCCTCGGAACTGATCACATTAGACTCTCCGAGTTCTGGGACCTACATCATAAAGGTCCTTGGGCGCAACGTCACAGGAAGCCCGGGATTCTTCTTCCTCGAGGTGAGCGAGACTTTCGGAGGCTACATCGAAGCCCGCGGATTCGAGTCGCCGGTCGCCTCGGGCGTGCACAATTTCTCGGTCGCATATGATGTCCCTGCCTCGCCGGGCACCTACCGTGGAGCGGCGACTTTCGGATTCATGGGCGCCGACGACATGTTCTCCATCCCGGTGACCATAACGATCATCGATCAGCCAGTCATGGAGGATCTGAGGCCGGAGAACGGAGCCGTCCTTGCCACGCCGGACCCCGATATCTCGTTCCGTTTCCATGATTCGGCCGGGGCGAACATCGGCATCTCGCCAAGCTCTCTGAGGATCTACCTTGACGGAATCATCGACCTGAGTCCGTGGGCGGTCATCGCAGGCGACAACGTGACCGCGCGCTATCCGTTCCTGCTAGCAGAGGGATGGCATTCAGTGACTGTTAACGCAATGGACCTGGATGGGAACCCAGCCCCGCAGGTTTCCACGACCTTCCGCGTGAACTCGCAGATCGACCTCTCGTTCGCGCTCGTGAACCCTCTCACGAACTTCACCGTGGAGAGCGGGGCCACCGTGTCGCTCAACAACGTGACGATAGTGGGCTCGACCGACCCCAACTCCAGCGTCTCTGCTCTGGCGGAGTCCGGGAGCTACTCCGCCCAGGCTGGTCCGACAGGCGCCTTCGCGATCTCGGATGTGCGCCTCGTGGAGGGACTCAATGTCATCACGGTCGTAGCCACGAACGATGCCAACGCAAGCGCATCGCAAGAGGTCGTCATCGTATCCGACACCTACTGCAGCCTTGAGATCAACCCTGTGCCAGAACTCACTTCTTCGGACGCACAAGTGCTCGATGGGCGCGTCGAGCAAGATGCGACAGTGACCATAAATGGCACGACAGTGCCGGTCTCCGACGAAGGGGTTTGGTCGTTCACGATCGGCCTCACAGATGGGCCTAACTACATCTCAATCAGCGCGACTGACAAGGTCGGGAATTCTGCGAATGTGACGCTGCTGGTGGTCTGCGACCGCACTCCACCCGCGCTTACGGTGTTCTCCCCGCACGAAGGGTCCCGCGTTGGACAGCCGGTCGTCGAGATCCACGGCAACGTTGAGGCCGGAGCAACGGTGACCGTGAACGGAGTGCCTGCGGCTGTGGAGGACCTGAACTGGACCGCTCATGTCGCACTTGTGAATGGAACGAACATCGTACGCGTAGTTGCTACCGACGCTGCAGGGAATCAGGCGGAGCGCATCCTGATGGTCGAGTACGATCCCTCGACGTACATCACCCCCGATTGGCTCCAGCAGGCTCTCGACCAGCTGAACAACACTCTCAGGCAGGCGATTGAGGACGCGGACGCCTTCGCATCCCTCGTGATGTTCCTCGCCCTCATCCTGTTCCTAGTCTCGATTCTGGTCCTAGGGGCGGTCTGGTACGTGCTGGCCAAGAGGCTGAGGGAGGCGACGCAGCCCGAGGAGGAGCAGTCGCTCGAGGAGATCGAGGAGGAACCTCCGGACGTCGAGCGCGAGTTCGAGGAGCTCGAGAAGGAGATCCGCAGGGACGAGGGGCCATGAGGCTCCTCACGGCAGGAAGATGGGAGAGCCACTGGAGGGAATTGAACCCTCGACCTACGCCTTACCAAGGCGTCGCTATACCTCTAAGCCACAGTGGCTTTTTGCCGGAGCCGCATGGCATCTTGCAGTGCGTATTAAAAGGTTGTTCCCTGCTGCGTTGGTCAATTTCAGCCCTAGACGTGCATTCGTAACACGCTGCCGTTGTGACGTCTTCCGCTGCCTCGGCGACAATCCAACATTCGACTCCTTCTCGTCGTCAGGTATCCGGAGCTGTAATCCGAATCGAAGTGGATGAATCATGATTGACATTTCTATCTCGTCCAGCAGAATGGGCGCCAACATGCGCACAATTTAATACCGCAGAACAGTTCGTTCGGCCCGATGAAGGAGTCGATGAGCAGCTTCGACATCTCCGCCGTCGTCAAGGAGATGCAGGCGCTCGTGGGCGGCCGCATCGAGAAGGTCTATCATCCCTCGCTGAACCAGCTGGTGCTCTCGGCAAAGGTCCCAGGCGAGAGGAAGGTCTACGTTCACTTCTCGGTCGGCAGATGGATCTACGTCTCCGACAAGGGCCTGGAATCGCCGGGACCCCCTTCCGATTTCGCGATGATGCTCCGCAAGAGGATCACGAATGCGAGGATCCTCACGGTGAAGCAGCAAGGGTTCGACAGGATTGTGGCTGTCGAGCTTGAGAAGGAGGGTCACTACGACCTGATCCTCGAGATGTTCGGCGACGGCAACGTCATTCTGGTGGAGAACGGCACGATCGTCCAGCCGCTGACGAGCCACACGTGGAAGCACAGGGACGTGAGGGCCAGGAAGCCGTTCCTCTTTCCGCCCCCAGTTCCAGACCCAATGCTCATGTCCGACGAGGACCTCCTCTCGCTGATATGGGCATCTGACACCGACATCGTGCGCACCCTGGCCACCAAGCTGAACATGGGCGGCAGGTACAGCGAGGAGATCTGCCAGCGCACTGGCCTGGACAAGACCAAGAAGGCGCGGGAGATCGACCTCGAGGGCGCTGAGGAGATCCTTGACGCCATCAGAGGATTCAGGTCGGAGGTCGACAGCTCAGCGAAAGGGTATGTCTATCTCAAATTTGACGTCCCGGAGGACGTCACGCCGGCCAGGATGGTCATCTACAAGGATCTTGTCGCCGAGGAGCATGACAGCTACTCGAAGGCCATTGAGAGTTATGTGCCTCGCATCCCCGCACCGGCGAAGGAGAGGCCGAAGGAGTCCGTCCTTGAGATCGAGCGGCTCAAGCGCAAGCTGGCGCAACAGGAGTCCGCGGTGATCAAGCTTCAGGGGGATGTCAGAAAGACTCAGGAGCTCGGCGATTTCGTCTTCGCAAACTATTCGGATGCTGCAAAGGCAATCGAGGCCGCCAAAGAGATCCAAGCCTCCGGCGGGGACATGAACGACCTTCCTGGTTTCGTGTCGTTCTCTCCCAAGGACGCAGTGGTCAGCGTGCGAATCAAGGAGAGAGAGGTCGCACTTGACCTGCGGGGAGGTGTGGAGTCCAGCGCTCAGAGATACTACGAGGACGCCAAGAAGGCCAGGAGGAAGCTCGATGGTGTGCTGATAGCGCTGATGGAGGCGAAGAAATCCCTGGAGGGCCACACGAAGGAGCAGGCGCCGGAGCAGGGGAGAGAGCGCAAGAAGCACGTGCCCACCAAGAAGTTCTGGTTCGAGCGATTCCGTTGGTTCATCTCGAGCGAGGGAGCGATCGTCCTCGGAGGGAAAGACGCGAGGTCGAACGACCTGCTGGTCAAGAAGCACCTGGAAGCGGGCGACAGGTACGCCCATGCGGACGTCCATGGCGCTCCGAGCGTAGTCGTGAAGATGCGCGAAGGGGTCACCGAGAAGACGCTCCACGAAGCGTGCGAATACGCCGTCGCGACATCAAAGGCGTGGACCTCGAAGATCGCCTCAGCGGCCGGCTACTGGGTTCTCCCCGAGCAGGTCAGCAAGACTCCCGAGAGTGGAGAATACCTCGCGAAGGGTGCCTTCGTCATAAGGGGCAAGAGGAACTACTCGGGGAAGCTCGACATCCAGCTCGCGGTCGGAGAGATAGAATACGAAGGGTACAGGAAGATCATGTGTGCCCCGGTGAGCGCGATCAAGAAACACAGTCGGAGGTTCGTCGTAATAAGGCCCGGGGACTCCGACAAGAACGAGTTCGCGAGGAAGCTCGCGGACGCTTTCGAGGTGCCGATCGAGGAGATCCAGAGCATCCTTCCGCCCGGGGACGTCTCGGTGGTTGAGCAGGTAGGGCCACCTATTTCTTGATGAGGGACCTGAGGAGCTTCAGTTCCGATTTGTACTTCTTGTCGCCTGCAGGGGTCTCGAGGTTCATCGGGACCTTGGCGAGACGCCTGTCGTTCATCAGGTTCCTAAACCCTTCGAGCCCGATGTTGCCTTTTCCGATCTGCTCGTGCCTGTCGACCCTCGATCCGAAGGCGCTCTTGCAGTCATTGAGGTGGGCGGCCTTCAGGTACTCGAGGCCGATGATCTCGTCGAAAGCGTCCATCGTCTTCGCGTAGCCCTGCTTCGTCTTGATATCGTAGCCTGCAGCGTAGACGTGACATGTGTCGAGGCACACTCCCGCGTTCTTCTGGTCCTCTAGCATGCCTATGATCCTTGCGATCTGGTCGAAGGAGTATCCGAGCGCCGAGCCCTGACCTGCCGTGTTCTCGATCAGCAACTGGACCGTGCCGCCTCCGAACTCTGAACGCACCCAGTTCATGGATTCCGCAACCTTCTTCAGCCCCGCCGACTCGCCAGAGCCGCTATGCGAGCCGGGATGGAACGCCAAGAACTTGACCCCCAGATGCTGCGCCCTGACCATCTCGTCGAGGAACCCCTCTCTCGACTTCTTCAGGAGCTCCCTGTCCGGACTCCCCAGGTTTATCAGATACGAGTCGTGAATGACCGTCTCGGCAATCCCGAACTTGCGGCAGTTCTCCTTGAAGAGGTCGGCCTGCTCGATGCTTATCGGCTTGGCCTTCCACTGCTGCTGGTTCTTCGAGAATATCTGCATGCAGTCGCATGTCAGCTTCTTTGCCTTCTCGGGCGCGGTCTCAATCCCACCCGCTATGGAAACATGCGCTCCTAGCATCAACCCGACCACCTTTCGCGATGGGATGACCTAGGGGGTAGATAACCCTGTCAGAGAACAGGTTCAGAAGTCCATCGTGAACAGGTACGACCCGTCGACGGGCTTCGACTTCGGCGGGACCCCGGCCTTGTGCATGAGCGCGATCATCGCGACGTTGTCCCTCAGGACCTCCGCGGTGAACCCCTTGATGTTCTTCGATTTCGCGATGCGGACCAGGGACTTCATAAGGAAAGTGCCGATGCCCTTCCCCTGGAACGCATCGGCGACGAGGAACGCGATCTCGGCTCTGTGCGTGGCCGGGTTGAGGTAGTAGCTGCCGACGCCGACGATCTTCTGCCTCGGCCCTTCCTTCGTGAGCGCGACGAGCGTCATCTCCTTATCGTAGTCGATGCAGCAGAACTGCTGCAGCTTCCTGTGGGGCATCGACTTCAGCATGCTGAAGAACCTGTTGATGATGGTCTGGTCGCTCAGGTCGTAGAACATGGTGCTGAACATCTCCTCATCCGTCGGCATAACGGGCCTTACCGTGAGCTCGATGCCGTCATTCGTGGTCATGGGCATTTCGAGCTCTTCCGGATACACCGCGGTCTCGGGAGCCAGCATCTGGTCCTTGTAGACATAGTTGAGCCTCTTCGCGCCCTCGAGAAGCTTCGCCCGGAACTTCGGGTGAGCGACGTTGATGAGCGCCATTGCCCTCTCCCTTATGTTCTTCCCGTGCAGATAGGCGACACCCCATTCGGTCACGACATAGTGGACATCCCCTCTCGTCGTGACGACCCCCGCCCCCTCTTTCAGGTTCACGGATATCCTGGAAACGGTGTTGTTCTTCGCCGTCGAGGGCATCGCGATAACTGGCTTCCCGCCCTTCGACCGCGCAGCCCCTCTGATGAAGTCCAGCTGCCCTCCGATTCCTGAGTAGAACATCGCGCCGAGCGAGTCAGCGCAGACCTGTCCTGTCAGGTCGACTTCGATCGCGGAGTTGATTGCGACCATGTTGTCGTTCTGCGCGATAATGAAAGGGTCGTTGGTGTGCTCCGTGGGATGGAACTCAATCGCCGGGTTGTTGTCTATGTAGTCGTAGAGCGCCTTGCTGCCTATGCAGAACGAGGCGATCGTCTTTCCGGCGTGGATCGTCTTCTTGTGATTGTTGATAACGCCCTTCTCCACGAGCTTCACGAACCCGTCGGAGAACATTTCCGTGTGGATCCCGAGGTCCTTCTTGTCCGTGAGATAGGACAGGACCGAGTCTGGGATCGTACCTATACCCATCTGAAGCGTCGAACCGTCCTCAATCAGGTTCGCTATGTTCTTTCCGATCCGCTTGGCGATGTCGTCGGGGGCTTCGGGCTTCGAGTAGAGGAGGGGGACGTCCACCGGAATCGCGAACTCGATGTCTTCCATCTCGATGAAACAGTCGCCGAGGGCGCGCGGCATCTGGTCATTGATCTCCGCGATGACTCGCTTGGATGACTCGGCAGCAGATTTGACCACGTCGGTGGACACGCCGTAGCTACAGAATCCGTGCTTATCTGGCGGGGACACTTGGATCAGCGCCACGTCGAGCGGGATCTGGCCGTGCCGGAAGAGGGGCGGTATCTCGGACAGGAAGACGGGAGTGTAGTCCGCTCTGCCCTCCGCGACGGCCTTCCTGGTGTTTGCGCCGATGAAGAACGCGTCGTGTCTGAACTGATCGGTGAACTTCTCTTCGGTGTACGGTGCCACCCCGAGAGTCATGATGTGCATGATGCGCGTATCGGCGAGTCTGCCCGCCCCTTCTATCAGCGCCTTGACGAGCACTTGCGGTTCAGCAGCGCCCGAGCCGATGAACACCTTGTCGCCCCGCTTGATCGTCGCCACTGCCTCCTCGGGGGTCCTGATCTTGTCCTTGTAAACCTCTTTCCAATTCGGCATCTCGAAATCATGGGACGGATGCTTCTCATGCCTGGGGGCCTCGGCCGTGTCGCTAGCCATGCAACTTCAGCTCAATCAAGAAGATACCCGATTATAACCATTTTGCCCGTACCCGCCAGTGGAGAAGCCCGAATCCAGCTCTGCCTGGAGGTCCCGAAATTCGGAATCGGGATACGACATCACACCGACATGAGGTAGGCCTTCATAGCCTCGAGCTCTTCGCCTATCCGCACAAGGGCCATTTCCTTGTCATTGATTCTGCTGCCCGGCCTCTCCCTCTCGTACATGTCAAGAATCTCAGCGGGCGAGAGCGAATTCAGCTCCCGCAGGATGGTCTCCTTGTGTTCGCGCAGAGACCAGAGCGTCGACTCCATGTTGGACTCTATCTTCATGTTGCCTTCAAGCCACTGATTAAGCTCCTCGTGGCCCATCTGCTCGAGATGGTTCAGTACGAATCGCTCGACCGCTCCTCTCCATACTGGCTTCATCGTGCTCCCCTCTTGGCCGGTATCTTCTTCCCCGGGTTCATAATGTTGTCGGGATCCAGGGCGCGCTTTATCGCGCGCATCGCGTCGAGCGCGACCTCGGAGTACTCGAGATCCAGATTGTCTCTGTGCTCTATGCCCACCCCGTGGCAGCTCGATATGGATCCCCCGAGCCCTGTCGCCAGCTCGGCTATCTCCCTGAGGGCCCTCTGATAGCCCTCCCATCCGTGCTCTCCCGTGGGAATCTTGAATCGTCCGGCCATTATCCGGTATCTGCCCACATCGAGGGAATATTTCTCCCCCGGCACATTACGGGTGTCGTACTTTGGCATTATCTGGTTCCAAAGCCTGTCATAGAACTCCCGCATCTTCTCGACGGGGACGTATGTGGTGAGAGCGTCCTCGAACCCGGTGATGGCCCTGGCTCCGCACCACTGCGACGTGTACCTGTCGATGAACTTCGAGGCTGCGTCCTCAGAGGCGATGATGCCGCCTGTCTCCTCGATGATCGCCTTCACGTATGCTACCTGCGCCTCGACCTCCTCTCTTGTCCCTTCGAAAGCCAGGTAGAAGAGCCCTTCCTTGCCAGGAGGAGCCCCGATCTGCGTGGCCTCATCGATCCCGTATGCCTCCCCGCCTACGAACGTGACCGGCGTGCCCATGACCCTGAGCGCCACATCGTTGGCTTTCCAGAAATCGTCATAGAATGCGAGGAGGACGCGCCGCGCTTCAGGAACAGGCTCGACCCTGAGGGTTGCCTCTGTGATGATCCCGAGCGTGCCTTCCGCTCCGACGAACAGCTGGCTTAGCCTGTAGCCCGTCGATGTGTAGAGGATCTTGGGGCCGGTCCTCAGGACCTCCCCGTTCGCGAGGACGACCTCGAGAGACATTATGCGGTCGGAGATCGTCCCGTACTTCTGGTGCTTTCTGCTGAACCCGGCAGTCGAGATCGAGCCGCCAACGGTGGCGACCTTGTACGAGCCTTGTTCCTGGGTCAGGACGAGCCCGTAGGGCTCGAGCGCTTTGTCGAGCTCCTTTAGAGTGATCCCGGGTTGAGCGGTCACATAGAGGTTTGGAACGCTGACCTCGACCACCTTGTTCATCTTGATTGTGTCGACCACTATGCCTCCGTGGATCGGCACGAGCATCCCTGTCCGGTTCGACCCTCCGCCCTTCGGTATCAGGGGTATCTTGTGAACGGCTGCGACCCTCACAATGTTCTGGACCTCAGCAGTTGTCTCGGGGAAGACGACGAGGTCCGGGACGTACCTGTATTCCTCATCGAACCTAATCCTGTACGTGTCCTTCGCGTACGGGATCAGGTCGGCCCTCTTCGATAGCACCTTCGCCTCTCCAAGGGCGCTAACGAGCTCTCTCGTTGCAGCCTCGACGATTTCCTTGGCCATCCGAAAGACTCCGCTTTCGGCCACCAGATTGCGCGGGACATATTTGACCATTGGCGGCCATCTAGCTGATGTTAAATCACCTTGCCAAAACCTAGAAGTACCTATCGAATGCATCATAAGCCAGTACCCCGGTGCCCCGCCCATGTCCCGAGCCACATTGAAGTTCCTCACTCAAGAAGAGATAATGAGAATCAACGAGGTCTCGCTGAGGCTCCTCGAGGACGTGGGGGTTGCCATCCACAGCGAATCGGTCACGAAGATGCTCACTTCCGCTGGGGCGCATCTCTCTGACAATCGACGCAGAGTCCTGATTCCCAGGGACATGGTCAAGGCCGCTCTCGCGAGCGCGCCGAAGTCCATCTTGCTCGCTTCTAGGATGGAGGGAGGGGACATAAGGATCCCAGGGGACACGATGTACTGCGCGAACGGTGGCGAGGGAGTCTACATCAAGGACATGCTGACAGGGCTCACCGCTCCGCCCACAATCGAATCCGTCGAGAAGTTCGCCGCCATCATCGAGGCGCTTCCGCAGATCGATCTCGCGTGGGACATGGTCGGCGCCATAGAGCAACCGACCTATCTCAAAGGCCTGAAGGAACTCAAGACGGCGCTAGAGTTCTCCAGAAAGCACTACGGAGGGGGCGCGCTTGATGCGGCTGAGGCGAAGCATATGGTCGAGCTGGCCTCGACGCTGGTTGGCTCCCCGGAAAAGCTCGCGAAGCGGCCGATCTTCTCTGCGGTCCAATGTCCTATCTCGCCTCTCACGTTCGACAGGGACCTGATCGAGGCGCAGGTAGAGCTTTCGATGTCCGGCATCCCAGTCGTATCCATGAGCGCCGCTGTTGCTGGGCTCACATCGCCGGCAACGGTCTCGGGAACCGTTGCGCAGGTCAACGCCGAGAACCTCGCGAGCCTCACGATAACCCAGACGGCGAAGAAGGGGGCCCCGTTCGTGTACAGCTCGGACTCGTGCCCCGGCGATCTTCGCTCCGGGTCGATTGACTACGAAGCCATCGAATCCGTGCTGCTGAGGACGGCCCTCGGTCAGATGGGGAGGCATCATGGGCTGCCAGTCCAGGTCGGAGCGATCTCCCTCGAGGAGACGGCGCTTCTCCTCAGTCGCGTGCGCGAAGGGGTGCCCTACATGATCCCACAGGCACTGGTCCCGTCCGACCTCTCGTCAGGGTTCGGTGGGACCGACAGCGCCGCGGGCGCGTCTTTTGAGCTGCTTGTCGTCGATGCCTGGGTCTGGGGTGCGGCCAAGGAGTTCGTCCGGGACTTCAAGGCGGATGAGGAGGCCATCTCGTTCGAGACGCTCAAGGCGGGAGCATTGGACAACAACTTCTTGGCCAAGAGGCACACGGCCAGACACTTCAAGGAAGAGTTCGCGGTCACGAGGAATTCGGAGGCCGTTCTGTCAGGCAGGGGCCAGCCGCGGGCGAGAGGGGACCTCCTCTACAAGGCCAAGGACGAGGTAGCGAGGATCCTCAAGGAGTCGAAGCCCGTGACGACCAGGCAGGAATCCGCCGCAATGCAGGCTGTAATCGAGAAGGTAAGAAGGAAATAGGCGCCCGAGCTGGGATTCGAACCCAGGTCCGAAGCTCCGCAGGCTTCTAGGATATCCAAGCTACCCCACTCGGGCTTTGGGCCGTCCCTCCATGAAGCCGTCGGTAGAAAAAGGCTACCATCATGCCCGCGCAGTCAATACGTGGTCGTCCAGTCGACCTTGCCCTTCCTGCGCGCGGCCCTGTCTGCCGCCTTGAATATCGCGAGCGAGATGAACAGGAACGCGATCGAGGAGGCCACGAGCACGAGGATGAGGGTGAGGTCGCTGAAACCCGCAAGGCCCGTCTGGCCTCCGAGCTCCGACACGACCCCAGGCTCGAGCCCGCGTCTAACCCCCTCCATCCAGTAGGTTACCGGGAGGACCTTGGAGATGCCCTGGGCCCACGGGGGCAGAACGGTGATCGGGAAGATGACGCCGGAGAGAACGTAGAAGACCCCTGCGACCCCCTCGTTAATCCCCTCGCCGTGCTTGGCAGTCAGGAACGAGACCCCGCCGAGAGCCAGACCCATTATGCATAGGCACGACAGCCCCAGGACCAGAGATGCAGCGAGCATCGGCCAGTCGATCGCGCCTACGTCGATGCCCACACCGAGCACAAGGACCCCGAACACCAGTGTGAGGATCACCCCGACGGTCGTTATCGCGATCTTGATCGCGGCCCTTCCGAAGATGTATGTGTAGAAGTTGATCGGCGCGATGTACACCTGCTTCAGGGTCATGTAGTGCTCGCGGTCGTCGTGAATGACCCAGGTGACACCGAAGAGGACATCGGCGACGAACATGTACATCGCGTTCCCCACATACATGAAGGAGAAGAACGCGCCCCCGGTGTCCCCTTGTGTGATAACCACGTACATGAAGACCAGGATCAGAGTGCCGGCAATCGGCTTCACGACAGAGTAGGTTGCGAACAGGAACGGGTCCGTCCAGTTGGCCTCCATCTGCCAGCCCAGCCACGCAGCGTTCTTGAAGGTCCGGAGATCGTCCCTCACTGCCATCTGAGCGTCAGCCTCCCGGTCTGTTTTCCCAGCTTCTCCATGTAGTCCAGCGACAGCTTCGAAAGGAGGATGAACACTAAGCACAGGACTGCGAGAATGGCGAGTTCAATGTCGGCCGACAGGAACTGGTACTGTGTGCCTGTGACTGGGTAGAACAACTGTCTCAGCGCGTCGAGCCCGAGGGTGATCGGGATGATCGAGGCGCCCGCCGCTGCCCAGAAGCCGAGCAACTTCACGGGGAAGTAGAATCCCGACGCGAGATAGATCGGCTCAGTCATCAGGTTCGATACGTGATAGGCCTCCCGGCCGAACATCAGGTAGAGCGACGCGAACATCATGCCCATGCCGTACAGCGCGATCATGGTGACCACGAAGACGGAGATGAGCATCAGCGGTTGCGACATGTCCAGCGCTATGCCGAACACTACCACACCGATTATCATCGTGGACGCGGCCCTGAGGGTCGTGAAGAACAGCCCTCCGACCGCCATGCCTGCCAGGATGGACATCCTCGAGATGGGCGCTATCATGAAGAGGGACAGGTTGCCGGTCTCCTTCTCCCAGTAGAGCTGCGACGCCATGCTCCACAGGATGTTCAGCCAGAAGGCGGTCATCGCTCCCCCGAGTATCACGAAGCCGATGAGCTCCGAGGGCGCGTTCATGAACTTGTAGATGTACGCGTAGGCCGCAACCGTCAGCAATGGGAGGGTGACGTCGAAGAACACCCAGCTCAGCTCGCGGTTGGCACCCACTATCCTGGGATAGGCCCTACCGCGGACGGCCCTCAAGTTCCTGAGGAGCCAAGTCTCCGTCACTCGAACCCCTTCCCGACCATCTTGATGAACACGTCCTCCAGCGTCGGCTCGGTCTTCTGGAGGGAAAGGATCTTGGCACCCCTTCCCAGCACGAGCGAGACTATGTCCGAGACTGCGGACTCGTCAGTGAGGACGAACTTCAGGCTCGTGAGCTCCTTCTCGGAATCGTCGATGAACGTGAAGTTCTCGACCCCCTTTATCGACCCGAGCGAACTCTTGTCCTGCATGAGAGTCACGTCCAGCTTGAACGTCCGGTTCATCCTGACGAGCTTCTTCAGATTCTTCGGGGTGTCGCACGCGAGGATCTTCCCGCCATCGATGATGGCTATCCTGTCGCAAAGCTCGTCAGCTTCCGCCATGTAATGGGTAGTGAGCAGGACCGTCCTGTTCGCATCCTTCTTGCGGACCCAATCGACGATGTAGCTCCGGATCACCCGGCTGGCATTGACGTCCAGGCCCAGGGTCGGCTCGTCGAGGAAGATGATCTCCGGGTCCGTGACGAACCCTCGGATGACGTTCATCTTCTGTCTCTGGCCCGTCGAGAGGGTCCGCACCTTCTCGTTCTTCTTGTCGGTCATCCCGAACAGCTCGAGCATCTCGTCGATCCGCCTGAAGGCTATCTCGTTCCTGATCCCGTAGAACTGGGAGAACATCCACAGGTTCTCTCGGACCGTCAGTAGGCCGTATCCGGATATCTCCCCGCCCGAGATCATGTTGATGCGCCTTCGGACCTCGTAGAAGTCCTTCGCGACGTCGTAGCCCGCAACGTGGGCAGTTCCCTTCGTCGGCAGGAGGAGAGTGGACAGTATCTTGAGCATGGTCGTCTTACCCGCTCCGTTCGGTCCGAGGAGGCCGAACAACTCCCCTCTCTCGACCGTGAGGTCGACTGAATCGAGGGCCGTCACTGACTTGCCCTCTTTCTTCTTCTTCGGGTGGAACACCCGGGTCAAGGATTTCGTCTCTACTGCCGGTTGCATACTTGCGTCAGCTCGCTCCGGGCGTCATCGCGTCCGGACCTATTTATGTGTCACATATGAATAATAATATCGACCTGAGGAAGCGTCCCGCATCGTCGAACACAAACACGCACCTAAGGAAGCACAGATTGCCGGGCCGCTACGACTCATAGTGCGTCCGGTACCTCGTCACATATCCCGCGATCTTGTTCCTCATGGAGACGGAATGGACGTCGGTGAGTTTCGCGACCATCTGCTTGTTGTGTTGGTAGTCGGCGGTGAACTGTTCTGGGTACTTCTGGACCAACTCAATTGCGACCCTTTTGATGTAGGTCGGTCTGATGTTTCCCATAGGTTCACCTCACCGGTTTGGGCTTCGGAAGGGGAATGGCATATATATGGTTTCCGGACGGGGGGTCGCAAGATGTTCAGTCGCTTCTCGGCGACTGGCCAACTTCCCTCACCGACATGGAAACCTTATGATGAGGGAGCGCATGTAGGGGCGCTCCGGAGGGGGAAGTAATGGCGGTCGCAAGGCTGAAGTTTTTGAGCGAAGAAGAGGAGGACCGAGTGCACGAGCTGAGCCTCAAGGTCCTCGAGAACATCGGTGTCAAGATCCACTCACCGACGGTCCTGAAGATGTTGAAGGACGCTGGCGCCCAAGTCGACATGAAGACCGAGCTGGTGAAGTTCGACGGGGATATCGTCAAGGACGCGCTGAAGAAGGCCCCAAGGAGGTTCACGGTAGCTTCTCGAGACGGGAGGCACGACATGAAGCTACCTGCGAAGACATGGCCGTACGCGACTCTCGGGGGCCTGGTCTCGTGGATAGAGGAGTACGGCACCAAGAAACACCGCGAAGCCACGAGAAAAGACCTCGCCACAATCACGCGACTCTCGGACGGGCTCCCGTCGGTGGATGCGGTATGGCCCCTAGTCACGGTTAGAGACGTCCCGCCACATGCGAACTTCGCGCACGAGCTCTGGACCTGCTTCCAGAACACATGCAAGCCGATCTACGGTTCCGCAGGTTCCGGAACGGTGGGTGTTCCCGACGCGAGAGTGCAGATAGAGCTGGGTGCACTCGTGGCCGGGGGCAGAGAGGAGCTGAGGAAGCGTCCAACATTCACGGTCCTGAGCTGCATAATCGCACCCTTGTATTTCGAGAAGGGTGCGGTCGAAGCGCAATGCGAGTACGCGCGTGCAGGCATTCCGGTCATCTCGATGTCGATGTCGATAGGCGGGGCCACCTCTCCCGTCACCGTTGCGGGAACCATTGTGAACTCGAACGCCGAGAACCTTGCCAGCCTGGTGATCACCCAGACCGCCGCTCCGGGCGCGCCGCAGATCTACAGCGCGGAGGCCACGCTGATGGACCCCAGGTCCGGCGGGATAGGCTACCGAGGGCCCGAGGCTCCGATGATATTCGCTGCGCTGGGCCAGATGGCGGCCCGCTACGGAATGCCAAAGATGACGGGGGTGCTCGGCATGGAGCTTAGGAGGACCGGCAGCCCGGTTCACTTCGGAACCGCCTCAGCGATCTTCATGTCGACCCTGAACGGGACGGACGTGTGCTCCGGTCTCGGGGACCTTGATTCGGACAACGGCTGTTCGCTCGAGGAGATCGTGGTTGATGCGACGCTGTGGAACGATTACAGACAATACATGCGGGAGTTCGTAATAGACGAGAAGGAGGCCGCGCTGGAGGTCACCAAGGCGGTCGGGCACGGGAACACCTTCGTCTCGCATCCGCACACCCTCGCGAACTTCCGGAGGCAGATGTACAACAGGGACGTGTTGACAGAGCTCATGTACTCTGAAGGCAACCCTGACAAAGTGCTCGAGGCCGCTCACGATGTCGTGGTCAGGACGCTCAAGGAGCACAATGTGCCCGCTCTGGACGCGGACGTCGTGAAGAGGGGGAACGAGATCCTCAAGGCCTACGAGAAGTCCCCGCCGAAGTAGAGGTCACCCGGATTCGGATTCAAGAGCGTCGAGTACGATCTCCTCCTCGGAGGGTATCTCGCCCTTCTTATAGGGCTTTCCGCAGGCGTACTCGCCCTCCGGGCACGGACCTCTGAAGCACCCGGGGCCGGCGTTCTCGAAGAGTATCGGAGCCACGGCTTTCGCCTCGGCCAGCATCCTCCATGCCATCAGGCGGATCTCCCACTGGGCCCTCTTGCAGCACCTGAGGTTGAAGAAGTGCCACAGCTCTCGCGCGTTCATGGTTATCGTGATGTTGGTGTGCGCCGCGTTCGGCAGGACGTATCGCGCGTCCTCCTTCGGGACCTTCTCGGCCAAGGCCCTGTAGGATTTCCACGAGTCCTCCATCAGCTTGTCGTACATCTCTTTGAGTTTCGGATTCCTTGCGATGGATGCGGGGGTCACGTAGTTGGCCTTGTCCATCTTCACGTATCTCTGGCTCTGCTGCGAGTAGGACGCTATCCTGTGCCTTACGAGCTGGTGGGTCAACGACCGCGAGACGCCCTCAGCGCTGAATGTGAAATAGGCGTGCTCCACAGTGGACAGATGGCCCATCCCGACGACCTTCTTGATCATCTTCTTCGCCCGGTCGTCCGTGGTGGTCTCGAACAGCTCCGACGCGCCCTTCTCCGAATAGCAGGACTGCGCGGCCGCCGCGCAGACGAGGTCGGGGTTCTTCGTGTAGTTGAGCAGCTTCACCTTCACCTGAACACCAGTGGACTGAGCGTAACGTCTCTGGGTTCTAAATCCTTTCTGGGAGAAGGTGTGACTACTTCACAGTGTAGGCCATCTTGAGCCTTCTCCTCATGGCTCCCGTTTCCCTCTTGACGTTCCGTCCGTTGGCCGCGTGCAAGAACAGGTCCGCGAGGACAGGCATGTCCTTCTCCTTCGCGCCCAGCCTCGTGATCTCCGAAGTACCGATCCTGCCGACGACGTCTATGATTATGTTCGACTTCTCGAGGCGTTTACCGAAACCGTTGACGTCCACGCCGAATATCGCTTTGACTTCGCGCTCGTCGTACAGGAGCTGATGGCACTTGGTGTATCCGAGGGCGTCATACTGGACAGGGAATCCCCTCTCATGGAGCGACCTGGCCAGGGCCTGGGAGTTCTTCACGAGCTGCTTCGCGTACTGGTCGCCGAAGCGCTTAGTCTCCACGAGCGCCTGCCCGAGGGCCGCTATCCGGTTATAGTGCAGATTGTCCACCGTCTTGTAGGTCGTCAGGTCGCGGATCTTATCGTCGAGCTCCTCGTTCTCCGTGAGGATGATGCCTCCCTGTGGGCCGAACAGGGTCTTGTGAGTCGACCCGAACATCACATCCGCGCCCTCCTTCAGAGGCCTCTGGAACTGGCTCCCGGCGACGAGGCCCAGCACCAACGAAGCGTCATATGCCAGCTTCGCCCCAGTTTCCCTGCATGCATCCGCAATCGGCCCCATGTCGTAGGGGAAGATCATGAACGGGGTGCCCAGCATGACAAGTGCAGGCTTCTCCGCGCGTATCTGCGAGGCCGCCTCTTCCGACTTCACGTTCCAGACGTTGGAATCGTAGGGCAGGTTCTTGACGCTCAGTCCGTACAGAGCGGGTATCCCCTCTTCCGAGAACCCGTCATATCCTCCGTCCTGGTGAGGCTCGATTGTGAGCATCGTGTCCCCTCTTTTGGTCAGGGCGGCGATGGTAACCATTGCCGCCAGATGTCCGGATAGAGGGCTGACGCAAGCTCGCTTGGCCCTGAAAACGCTTCTCGCAACACCTTCACATGCGTCCGCGACGTCTTGTGTGATCCGGGTTCCCCTGTAGATGTTCTCGTAGAGGACCCCTCCGAACTCCTCCATGAGCGGATAGCTGTACCTGTGCGCAAAATCAGACGCTAGGAGCGCCCTGACCTGCGGGCTCGTCACATTCTCGGAGGGGACCAGGTTGATGCACTCCTTTCCCCTCCACTTGTCCTGCTCTTTCATCGCCTTCAGAAAATAGTTGCTGGCCACGGCCTTCGCCATGTCTCCACCCGTAGGGAAATCCGTGACCGCGTTCTAGTAGTCTGTCCCAAACAGCTCGGACTCGTTCACGGAGTTGTTGATCCTGAGACGGAGCCGTAGCCCTTGGCATCATCCTGGTCGTGTGGACTGGGATCGAACTCTTGTTGTTGGGATTCCTGACGCTGAGCGTGGTCTTCCTGGTCTTCGCGAGCAGAATTCTCGGGCTGTCGTCACTGAAATCCGTGAGAAGAGCAGACTCCGCCTGAGAACACACGGTCACCGGTAGTGATACCAGTAAGTGACGTTGTGCTCCGCTCCGTGGGTTTCGGGCGCTGGCTGGGGCGGAGCAGCGCGGAGGTCCTTCAGCCGGACCACATCGACCTCGGAACCCTTGAGCGCCTCGAGCAGCCCTGGAACGTGTCCGTCCCCGACGACAGCCAAGACGTTCTGGTGCTGAATGGACAAGGCCGTCAACTTCTGTGCCATGAAGCGGTTGCGATCATCTATCAGGACCTCCTTGATAGTGGGAAACCCTTCACCCATCCCCCTGATGTACTCGTCGGCGTTCTGCTCGTAGCGTTCCACTTCATGCTCCACCCGTTCCTTCGGGATGAATATCCCAAGGAACGCGCCGCCGAGGAGGCTCATCCTCTCCTTGAAAGACATCCTCCTCCACAATTCGGCGAACATCCGGCTGGCGTCGACGTCTATCAGGGCGACGCTTGCACCGATCTCTCTGGCCGCGTCCGCAGCCGCCATCATCTCGTCTCCCACCTCGGTCCCGAACTTCTCAGCCATCCTCTTCTGGAAATATGCCAGGAGCCTGTACTGGAGCGGGATGGAACGTGGAGCGTTCCGGTTGGCCAGGGTGGCGTATCTCCCAGCGTCGAGCTCGAGACAGACGACCTCCGGATGGCGCGAACGGACGATGTTCTTCACCTGCTCGGATATGTTGAAAACATGCCCGACGCCGACGAGCGTTATCATACGCCAGGCGATGACGACAATGTTCTAATAAGCTTTCCACCATCGCCGGACGCGTGCCCCGGCTAGTGGTCTTCGACATGGACGGAGTCCTCGCAGACGTCGAGAGCTCTTGGGTATTCGTGCACGAGAGGTTCGGAGTGAACAACGAGCAGTCGCTGCAGGCATACCACAGGGGTGAGATTGACGATCTTGAGTTCATACGGCGCGACATCGCCCTCTGGAGGGCGAAGGACCACAACGTCGACGAAGCGAAGATTGCGTTGATTCTGGATGACGTCCCCCTGATGCCCGGAGCGAGGAGGACGATCACCGCACTGAGGGCCAAGGGATACCGGACAGCGATAGTTTCGGCGGGGATCGACCTCCTGGCCAAGAGGATATCAGCGGAATGCGGCATCGACAGGTATCTCGCCAACGGGATGGGGAGGCTGCCTTCAGGCCTGCTCACGGGCGAGGGAATCCTGAATGTGCGGCTCGCCGACAAGGGTGATGCGGTGGTCAAGATCGCGCGATCACTGGGCATCCGGCTCGAGGACACGACCAGTGTCGGCAACTCGAAGTATGATGTGACAATGTTCGAGCGCTCAGGCAACAGCATCGCATTCCATCCCTCCGACGACTACGTACGCTCAAAAGCGAATGTCGTCATCGAGGACGGGGACCTCACCGCGCTTCTGAGCCACCTCTGACCTGCCCAGGACGGAACTCCTGATAGCCGTGCTCGCCGATGAGCGGGACGAACACGCATCCCCCCAGATTCTCCTTGACGAGCTTCGTGCCAGTCTTCGTCACACGTATGAGATCCTGGTAGTAGCGACCGCCGACTGGCACAAGCAGCTTGCCCCCGTCCTTGAGCTGAGTGGTCAGGGGCTTCGGTATGTCGGGAGCGCCGGCAGCCACGAAGATCCTGTCGAACGGAGCATGTTCTGCGAGGCCCTTCGAGCCATCGCCGAAAATGACGCTTACGAGCTTCGAGTAGCCGGTCTTCTTCAGGTTGCCCTCTGCGAAGGACGCGAGGGACGAGATACGCTCCATAGTCCACACGTGCCCATCCGGCGCCACGATCTCCGCGCACACCGCTGCGTGGTATCCAGACCCCGTCCCGACCTCCAGGACCTGCTGGCCGGGAGCGAGGACTAGGTTCTCGGCCATTATGGCGACCATGTGGGGGGCCGAGATCGTCTGCGCTTCGCCGATGGGCAGAGGCGTGTCGACGTAGGCCTCATCGCGGACGTCGACTGGAAGGAACTCCTCTCTGGGAACGCGGAGCATCGCCTCTTCGACTGCCCCGCTCGTGATGTACCCCCTGTGCTTGAGGCTCTCGACGAGCCGCCGTCGCTCATCCTCTAAGACGCCCATTCGACGGAGAATCGGAACGGCTGCTCAAAAGTCTAGCGGCGGTGGTGTTCGCTCAATAGGTCGTTCTGCGGACGATGTTAGCATACACCCTGACGATCTCCCTAGCACTCGCGCCGCCTGCGCTAAGGGACTTGTCCTTCGTCTTGATCGAGTGGATTACCACCTCGTTCTTCCCGACCTTCAGTATGTCCCCTATGAAGAACTCCTCGTCTGGCACGGCCAGAATATGCTCTGAGTAGCTCCTGCCCAGGTGGCTCACCGAAAACGGAACACGTACCTTGTCGAACCGCTTCCCCCAGATAGTCGTGATGTCTCTCGCCTTCGCCCGCGGCACGCGAGCTCCCTTCGATTCGAGGGATGTCACGAGCACAGGATCCTCCCCGCAGACGATCTCGTCATCCACGGCCAGGACCTCGTCAGGGCCGAGGGAGATCGAGGCGCGTTTCGACTTGTCTATCCAGCTTATGACGACCTGCACCTCGATCGGCCGCTCCACCTTGAGAACGGTATGGTGGACATGCCCACACGTGCGGCACTTGACCGTCGAATCAAGGACGGCCTCAGCCTTCCCGCTCATTCTGCCCGACAGCACCTCATGTAGAGTCTCCGAGCGACACATCGGACATTCAATCATTATAGAAGCGGGGAGAGTCATCGCAGGCCACCAGACATTGAGCTGTCATCCCTTATTATTCCTCCGCAACACTTCGAAAATGGCGTCATGGCCAGGCACGACGACGTCCGCCCACGCGAGAATCGCATCCATGCTCGAGATGGCCAGATTCCTGTCGAAGCAGAGCGAGGGCGGGACATGACCATCGAAGTTCGCCTTCGTCGGGATGGCGTCGCCCACGATCGCATACCTCCTCCTCCCTTCGACGAACACGGACACGCTGCCCCGAGTGTGCCCGGGCGTCGGTATGACCGCTATCCCCGGGAGAAGAGTCGTCTCTCCCGAGAGTCTTACGGCGCCCAGAGGAGGTTCTTCAAACTCATGGGCCACGATTCGTGCGTTCGTGAAAAGATCGTTCCCTCCATAATGGTCGATATGCAGATGCGTGTTGATGACCGATTCGATGCTCTTCGGGTCAACTTCCAGCGCCGCGAAATCCTTCTCGAGCTGATCGCGCTCTTCCATGAATCCGGTGTCCACAACGATCCTATGGCTTCCGAGCTCGATCAGGGACACTGTCGAAGATGACCGTTCGACCTTCCCGCTCTTCCGGATGATGTAGCCTTTCCGCACGACGCGGACGATCGGCTGGGCAGCGCATTCCGTCATATGATGTGTCCCTTCTCGCACACGATTAGCTCCTTCTCGGTCAAGAGTCTCGAGCCGCATTGCGGGCATCTCGCCTTGGACAGGAAGTTCTCGACCCATGCGTTCCTGACCTCAGGGACCTCCTCGTGCTCGATTCTGTCGAGGATGGCTCTCAGCTGCGGGGTGGTCGCAAGGCCTCGAAGACGATCCACCGAGAATGACCGTATGCGCCCGCCGGTCTTCTTCTCACCCAATGGCAGCCTCACGACATAGGGCGCTAGCAAGACCCCCGCGACCAACCCTCCGAGGTGCGCCTCGGCCGCGATGCCGAACTCACCGTACAGCAGGAACGCCTGTAGCAGGACGAAGAGGAGAACGACAGTCCATATGGACAGGGGGATGGGGATCGGGAAGAATATCATCCTCTCGTTCGGATACATTCGCGCGAAGCCGCCCAGTATCCCAGTGATCGCCCCCGACGCGCCCACCACAAGGCTCGGCTCGTTCCACCTCACGGCCGCGAATGCCAGTGTGCCCGCAACACCTGCCAACATGTAGAGAACGATGAACGGTCTCGTGCCTATCCTCTGCTCGAAGACGAGCCCTATGAGAACGAGGGTCACCAGGTTCACGAAGAGATGCGTGATGCTGGCATGCATGAACATCGAGGTCAGAATCGTGTACAGTTGAGCGGGTTCTGCTATGTCGTGCGGAGCGAACGCAAGCTCGTCGGCGACACCCTTGTCCCCGAGCTGATACGCGACCACGGAGAGGATGAAGACGGCGACGCAAGCAACGCTCGCGATGATCGAGAACGAGTTGCGTTTCCAAGCCGAGTAGAAGATACTCACCAAGATGATGACGATAGCGCCGACTACCCAGACGTCCACTTGAACACTCCTGCCGAACTGTGTCAGTGATTGCGCTCACCTAGTAAAACCTTAAGCATGTTAGCACTTCTACGCCATCTCGTGATACTCGACAGTTCGATAGACATCGAGGTCATGCCCGAGGTCTACAGCCCTAGCGACGATTCTTACATGCTCCTCAGGGCCATCCGGCTATCGCCGGGGCAGAGCCTCTTGGAGGTCGGGTGCGGTTCTGGGCTGATAGCAGTTCACGCAGCGAAGCTCGGAGCAGACGTGACCGCCGTGGACATCAACCCGAACGCTGTCGAGTGCACGCGCCAGAACGCGATCAGGAACAGGGCTAGAGTCCTGGCAAGGGAGAGCGACCTGTTCCAGAACGTCACTGGTTACTTCGACGTCATCGCCTTCAATCCCCCGTACCTTCCCACGGAGGCGCGTTCAACGAGCTGGATCGAGAAATCCTGGTCAGGCGGGGAGGAGGGGTCGGAGACCGCCATCTCGTTTCTCAAGGACGCGTGGCGGCATTTGGCGCCAGGCGGCAACGTGTACCTCGTGCTCTCCTCGATAGGGGGACTGATGTCAGTGCTCAAAGCTGCGAAGGAGAAATACGAGTGCGAGATGCTCGAGGAGATGCACCAATTCTTCGAGTCAGTATATACCTACAGACTCTGGCCGCGCCATTTCCAGGATTGAAAACCATCTGACAAGTATTATTAGCTCAAATCCGCCATCCGAACCGACGTGAAGAGCAAGAGCGTGAACGACGGCCAACACACGAGGAAGTACAACAACCCCAAGGACCTAGACGAGCTCTGCAGAGGCTTCCTCGAGACGAAGGATTCTGACAAGGGTGCCGCGATCGAGTACTGCAAGAACTTCCTGTGGGTTCTGACAGAGAAGCCCCCGGTCACAGGAGCCGTCTTATCTTCTCGCTCAAAATCTCGCTGATTATCTTCCCGTCCACTTTTCCCCGGAGCTCTTTCATGACGATCCCCATCAAGGGCCCGAGAGCCCCCTCGCCTCGCGCCTTGATGAACTGCTCGCGCTCCCGCACCACCCGCTCGCAGACCGCCCTCACCTCGTCGAGATCGACCTTCTCCACACCCAAGGTCTGGAGCGCCCGCTCGACAGTGAAGCCGTTCTCTATGATCGATGCCAGGATCTGCGGGATCGCCTCCTTGGCGAACGAGCCCCTGTTCAGCCCCGTCAGGACCTCGCGAACGGTCTCAACGCTGACTTTGGTCGGGTCGAGACCCATCTTCTCGAGCTCTGCGAATGTGTTCAGATAGATCCTTGCGACCACGCCTGGATTGCCTAGGTTCCTCGCAAGGAGTTCGAATTCGTCCTCGAACCCCGAACGAACGAGCATGTCGGCCTGCTCACGGCCGACCGAGAACTCCCTGACGAACCTGGAAGCCTTCTCCTCAGGCAGCTCGGGCAGGTTCAGTCTGATGCTCTCGAGGACCGCCTCGTCGACCAGTATCGGGCGAACGTCCGTTTCGGGATACATCCTCGCTTTGCCGGGAAGCGGGCGGCTGTAGACCGTCTTCCCGTCAGGCAACGGGTCGCGCGTTTCCTCAGGCACCCCTTCGATTGCCACGTTTGCCCTGTCGACCGCTTTCGTCATAGCCGCCCTAGCCTTTGGCTCCTGGTCTGCTATGATGACGAAGGCGCCGTCGCCTTCGACGCCCAGCGCGGATGCCACATCCTCAACCTCGGCAACCGTGACGCCATACCCGGGGAGTTCGTCTGAATGGAACAGGCCTCTTACGCCGGCGACCCTTGCATGAGCGGCCATCTCGGGCCCCACCCTTTTGACTCCGTTGTCCGTTGGCCCAAGGAGCCCCTTGAACTTCGGCAGGCTCGCACCGAGGACCCTGCCACCCTCTTCGATGGCGGACTTGATCACCTTGCACCGGGTCTCGCGGAAGTTCGCAGTGAGGTCCCTTATCTCATAAGGTATCTGCTTTGCCCCTCGCTCCCTGAGGGCTCGTTTGACCTCGATGAGCGCGAGCTGCCGACGGACCTCCTCCTCGACATATACGTGCAGAAGCCGCAGATCTTGAGCGCCCTTGATCTCCACACGTGCACCGCCAGCGATCGAGATGTTGACATCCTCCCGGATGGTGCCGATGCCGCGACGCACCTTCTTCGTCGCTCTGAGCAGCGACCCGAGGCGCTCCGCGACCAACCTGGTCTCCTCGGGGCTGGACATGTCCGGCTCGGTCGAGATCTCGACCAGAGGTATCCCTATCCTGTCCAGACGATAGAGAACCTCGTTTCCGTGCTCCGAGATCTTCCGCGCGGCGTCCTCCTCCAGGCAAATCGTGGTGACCCCGATCGTCTTGCCGGCGACGTCTATTCTGCCATTGCGGGCGATCAGGGCCGTCCTCTGGAAGCCGCCAGTGTTTGAGCCGTCAATGACGATCTTCCTCATGAAGTGGATCTCGTCCGCAGGCGTCATCGAGAGAAGGCCGGACATCTCGAGGGCCGCATCGATAGCTCTCCTGTTCGCGTCGTGAGGCGGCTCCTCGTCCGCATCTACGAGGCAGGAGGACGGCACCGTCTGGTAGCGGAACTGGAGCTTCCGTTCTGCCTGTTCCAGGGCCGCACGATCGATCTCGCCCAGCTCGCTCTGGGTTGGCCTGAGCCTTCTCACGAATTCCTTATGATGCTCGTCTGAAAGCTCGGACTCGCACGAGCAGAAGAGCTTGCCGGTGTTGAGCTGCTGGTGGATCTCGATGCCCACCTTGAGGCCCAGCGACCTGTAGTCCAATCAGATGAACCTCCTTGTCGTGAGCTCTCCGGCGATGTCGGAGAGCATGAGCTTCCTTACCTCATCGTGGTCGCTGGTCTGGCCCAGAGACCACATGAGCTTCACATAGGCCGTCTCTGTCAGCATGTCCCCCAGAGGCACAGCCCCGGCAGCTATCATGTCGCGCCCAGTCGAGTAGACGTTCAGGTTGACCGACCCGTAGAGACACTGGGTCGTTATGAAGATGTGAACCCCCTTCTTCACGGCCCGCCTGACCGAGCCGAGTATCTCCTCAGAGACGTGTCCGAGGCCGGTGCCGGCTATGACGAGGCCCTTCACCTTGTCTGCAATCAGGTCAAGGTGCTCTGCCTCGAAACCTGGATAGAAGTGGAGCATGCTCACGTTTCCGTCTATCTTGTCAAGGACCTCGACGGGCCCCTTGGACCTTCTCGAGTAGTCGGAGAGGAACGATATCGCCTGGCCCTCAACGCGCGCGATGGGCTCTGCGTTGATGCTCCTGAACGCATCCCTTCTGGAGGAGTGCATCTTCCGAACCTTCGTTCCGCGATGCGCAAGGCAATACGAGTCGGAGGTGTCGCCATGCATCAAGACGACGACCTCTCCAAGGTCGGATTCCACGCACAGCCTTGTTGACGCCAGCAGATTCATGATCGCATCGGAGGACGGACGGTCTGACGAGCGCTGCGCGCCGACGCAAATCACCGGACCAGTCAAGCCCTTCAGCATGAAGGACAAGGCAGCGGAAGTGAATCCCATCGTGTCCGTGCCATGAGGGACGATGACGCCGACCGCGCCGGAGTTCAGCTCCTCGGCAATGGCCCTCGCCAGCCCCTGCCAGTGATGGACCTTCATGTTCTCGCTGAGAATCGAGTAGAGTACTTTGGCGCGGACGTTGCACAGGTCCATCAGCTCCGGCGCGGAGAAGACTAGCTCCTCCGCGGATATCGCTGGGTGAACCGCCCCCGTGCGGTAATCGACGTAGGATGCGATGGTGCCGCCTGTGCTGATCACGGCCACATCCTTCTTGGAGGGATCTTGAGGAAGCGAGATCTTCGCCCTGGCGCGCTCTTCCTTCTTTGACACCGCCTTCACGGACGTCTCCTTGTCGGCGCGCACGCCTATGTTGTACCCGTTCGCGAGCTTGAGGGTGACTATGGACGGGTCGCTGAACTCGTGATGAGGCATCAGGACTCCTGTGTACACGTCCTTCCCCTTGCGGACCTCGACCATGTCCCCGAGGTCGGCCCCAGCATCCTCCAAAAGCTTCCCTATGAGGCCCGAATATCTCATCGGCGCAGTAGATAGGGTTAGTCGTTTTAAATGATTTGCAGAAGGCGTCCAGACGGACATGGCTCTCCCCGGTTGGCAATCTTCTTATCGCTCCAACATCATGCGGTCGCGGTCGCATAGGATGAGGATTCTGGCCGTAGGGGGAGGGGCCCGAGAACACGCCATTGTGGAAGCGCTGGCGCGGTCCGGGGCAGATGTGTTCGCCTGCATGAAGAACAGCAACCCAGGCATCGCACGGAGGGCCAAGTCGTTCGCACTCATCGACGAGACCGATGTGAAGAAGGTCGTCGACTTCGCAATCTCAAGCAAGGTTGAGCTCGCAGTCATCGGTCCGGAAGCGCCGCTCGAAGCCGGGCTCTCAGACGCACTCCGGGCCGCGGGCGTCCCGGCTGCGAGTCCGAGCAAGGCCGCCGCAATGATCGAGACATCGAAGAGCTTCATGCGTGAGCTGCTCGCTCGGTACAAGATTGCGGGCTCGGTGAAATACGAAATCGCAGGCTCCGTGCAGGAAGTCCGGACCGCCCTGAGCCGTCTGGGGACCGGCATCGTGGTGAAGCCGATCGGGCTCACGGGCGGCAAGGGCGTCAAGGTGTTCGGAGAGCACATGCTCAGCGAGGGTGAAGTTCTCAGTTACGCGGAGGAGATCTTCTCGAAGAGGATAGGCGGCGCGGCGAAGCTAGTGATTGAAGAGAAGCTCGTGGGGGAGGAGTTCACCGTGCAGGCGTTCTGCGACGGCCGTCACGTGGTCCCTATGCCGGCGGTCCAGGACCACAAGAGGGCCTATGAGGGGGATCAGGGACCCAACACGGGTGGGATGGGGTCGTACTCCCAAGCGGACGGACTCCTCCCGTTCCTGCGGCGCTCTGAATATGACGCTGCTGTGGACATAATGACCAAAGTGGTCGCCGCGTTGAGGAAGGAGAAGGCAGAGTACAGAGGCGCCCTGTACGGTCAGTTCATGCTCACGCGAGAGGGCCCGAAAGTGATCGAGTTCAACGCCAGGTTCGGTGACCCCGAAGCCATGAACGTCCTGTCTCTGCTGGAGAGCGACTTCGCTGCGACCTGCTCCGGGATGGCGACTGGGAAGGTCTCTGGAAAGGACGCGAAGTTCGCGCCGAAAGCGTCGGTATGCAAGTACGTCGTTCCAGAGGGATACGGGACGAAATCGATGGCGGGGGAGGAGATAGTGGTCGACGAGGCCGCGATCATGCGCGAGGGTGCCTTGCTGTACTATGCGAACGTGAACGAGAGGGATGGGAAGGTCTACACGACATCCTCGAGGTCGGTGGGCATCGTAGGAGTCGCCGGCAGCATCGAAGACGCCGAACGCATAGCCGAACATGGCATCGGGCACGTGCGAGGAAGGATACATGTGAGGCACGACATAGCCAAGAAGGCGATGCTGGAGGCGAAGGTCAGGCGCATGGATGAGATCAGGAGGGCGAGAGACTGAAGAACCTGCAGAAGGTCATCTCGAAGATCGAGTCCGAGCTGGACGAGAAGGACGAGGTGAGGGAAGTGGCCCTGAAGTCCACCAGGGCGCTCGTGCGGCTCTCGGGAACCATCCTCAGGGGGCTTCACCGCGGCGAGAGGAAGGAGCAGATCCTCGAAGAGCTCAGGGACGAGGCCTCAAGGCTGACCAATCTCCTCATTGACCACCCGGAGCTGGCAAACACGGGCTATGTCCAGACGGCGTTCCAGGAGTACTCGGAGGCCATGATCGTCATATCGCTGCTGCAGAAGAACGACATCCCGTCGCCTGATGATCTCAGGGTGTCCAGCGTCGCGTTCCTGCTCGGCCTAGCCGACACCATCGGGGAGCTGAGGCGGTTCTGCCTCGACGAGCTCAAGATGGGCCGGATCGCGAAGGCGAATCACTACCTCGAGCAGATGGAGGACATCTACTCTTCCATCGCCAGGTTCGACCTCCCCGACGCCATCGCACCGATAAGGCACAAGCAGGACGTCGCCCGCAGCCTCATCGAGAAGACGCAGGGGGAGGTGGCATTGGCCACGACGTCCCAGAACCTGCAGAAGAAGCTCGAGCAGATGATGAAGAGGTCTGGCATCAGAGGTACTTCTTGATCGAGTCCTCGATGTTCTGCCTCGGGTGCGCGCCCGTCATCCGGAAGACCTGCTTCCCGTCCTTGTAGAACAGGAGCGTCGGGATGCTGTGTATCGAGAGGCTCATCGCCGTCCTAGGACTCTCGTCAGTGTCGAGCTTCGCGAAGGATATCTTCCCCTTGTAGTCCCTCGCGAGCGCCTCGAAGGTCGGCGCAAGCATGCGGCACGGACCGCACCAGGCGGCCCAGCAGTCGACTACGAGCTTCGCAGACTCCTTGACCGTCGCCTCGAAGTTCGAATCGTTCACGTGAATGATGTCTTCGGCCATGTGGTAACATCCTCTGCACACGGAAAGTCCGCTCGGTATAAATCACTATCTCGGAGACCGCGCAAGGTGCGCTCTATGGTTTCTTCAGTGGCCGCCTCACGGGCCTCTGGAGGAACATAAGGACCACGAGGATCGCGGCTATGATGATCCCTATCGTGAGGCCCACTGCGAGCGGGTTCCCTTCCTGGCCCACGTATATCACCTGAGTGAACACGTTGTTCCCGGTGCTGAACTCGACCACCCTCTCGGGGTCGTCGATGGTCACCGTGACCTCGTGCCTGCCGCTCTTGATGTTGAGGAAGGTCCAGTTGTAGCTGATGGTCGCGGTCGCCCCCGCAGTCACGTTGATGATCTGGGTATCGAGCAGGACGCCGTCCGCGAATATCCTCGCGGTCACGTTGTTCGCGTCAACGGCCCCGGTGTTCGCCACCGTGGCCTTGATCAATATCGGGACGACGACCTGCATCTCGAACTCTGCGGACGCGCTCACAGAGGCCGTCCCCGTGCTCGAGCTCGAAGTGCCGATGATCTTGATGGTGACCGTCTGGTTGCCGGTCTCGGGCATGGTGACATTGATGAACCAGACCCCGCTCGCGACGGCCGCTCCTACCGACGGGACTATCGCGGCGCCCGTGTCGTTGGTTGAGGCCGTGATCTCCGACGTCCAGTTGTACGTGCCGCCCAGGTCCGCGGCCGGCCCGCCGTACATCGTGATCTTGCACTGGGCCTCCTTCGCGATCGCCCCGAACGTCGGATGGTCGAACACTATGTTTATCGGGCTGTATGCAGAGGCTTCCCTCGTCGCGTGGGAGAGCAGGGATCCGGGGAACGCGAGCGCAGCGATCACGACGACCGTCGCGAGCGTCAGGCTTAGGCGTCGGGCGGTCACTTCTTCGCACCTCCCTTCGAGGAGCCGCCGTACCCCTTCCTCCGCCTGAGGATGTAGAAGGTGAGGATCAGCGCGCCGAATGCGGCGAGCAGCACGACGTTGGTCACGAGACGCACGCCGGCGTCGTTCTCGAGCGACACGTCGCCTCTCGACACGATCAGGTCACCCTTGCCGACGACGAGGTCCGGGAGAATGATCGGGACATCCGCATAGGCGCTCGCAGTGGTCGCGTTCTTCGAGTATGCGAACACCGTCGCCAGTGCGGTCGGATCCGCGTCCGCCCTCAGGGCCGTGAACTTCAGATGCAGCGGCTTCGACCCGAAGGCCGTGATGGTCACGGTCGAGGTCTCGGCTCCGGTGGCCGGGTCGATTATGGTTGCGCTCCACCCGAGGCTCTGGAGCTGGGCCTTGTTGGAGATCGATACGATGAAATCGTCTCCCGCGTTCCCGGTGTTGTTCACGAGGAACGCAGTGACTGTGGAGAGGGAGTTCACGGCCGTTGATGTGTTGACGTTCTTGAGAGAGACCCCCCTGTGAGCGGGGACGTCGACCAGCAGGTTGAAGGTGGCTCTCGTGGTCGCGTAGTCGAGCGACCTCACGAGGCAGGCCGCCTGCTGCTGGCCCACGGCTACCGTGCTCAAAGGATAGACTTCGGCGATGACGATCGCCGTGTCGTCCACCCCGAAATTCAGGTGGACCTTGTCCGGCGTGAAAGTGACGTTGAATCCGCCGCCTGTGAAGGTCACGAGGAAGTCGTCCTCGACGTTCCCGGTGTTCGTAACCGTGATTGCGAAGGAGACCTTCTCGCCTGTCTTCGCAGAAGGTACCAGGGACTCGTTCCAGGTGGCCGTGACGCCACGCACGATCTGCCTGATGAGTGGCAGCGGGGCGTACGCGTCCGACGTCGTGACCGCGAACGAGCTGCTCGCGGAGTATGTCACCGTCAGGGTGTTCTCCGTCAACTTCGTGGACGCGCTGAGAGTGTAGTTGCCCGGAGGAGCGAGCGCCAGGAAGGCCCCGCTGGAGTCGCTCGTAAGCGTGAGAGTGGTCGATGTCCCGGCGAGCGTGACGGGCAGCCTGATGCCGGTCCCGTTGATCGTCACCTTCCCAGCGATGTACCTAGCCTCGGAGAGGACTATGTCCTGCGTCCTCGGGATGTTCCTGCTGAAAGACACCGTCGTGAGAGCCGCCTGCTTCTCCTGCAGACTGACTGCATACAGGATGTAGTCGCCCGGTTGTACGGAGACATTGAACTCCCCGTCCGGGTCTGAAGTGAAGGTCGCGTTCTGACCGTACACTCCGTGATAGATGAGCTCTATAGTGGCGTGGACCGCTCGGCCCTGCGGCCCGATGACCCTGCCGCCGAAGGTCGTGTTGTCGAGGTGCTTCGACAAGCTCGCGTCGACCACCGTGTCGGACGCGACGATCTGGACCGGTTGGGTCCCGGTGTATTCGATGAAGGTGACATGTCCCGCCTGGGTCACTGTGTCCTCCAGCAAGTACGAGAGCGAGTAGCTTCCCGGTGGCAGGCTCATCGCGTATCTGCCTGAAGATGTCGACTTGACCCCGACGTGTGTGCCGTCCGCGGCGGTCGCGGTGACCGTGATCGACTTGAGCGGCGTGCCCGTCGGGATCGTTATGGTCCCGGTTATGGAGTACGCACGGACGAGGGTGAAGTCGTTCTGCCTCGTGGACTGCGTTATGTCTATCACGCCGATCTCAGCGTACTGCCGCCCGGAAACTGTGCCCGTCACATACACTTCGTACTGCCCTGGAAGGAGGAGGACTGAGTAGTTGGTCCCGGTCAGCTCCAAGGTCCGCTCCTCGGGGCCGCTCAGAGTGATCTTCACCCCGGTCGCGCCGCCGAGGACGTTTCCGATCGCCTCGACCTTGGTCGTAAGAGCAATATCGGAAGTGAGCGGAAGAGATGAGGGCGTGACGATCTGGCTCTGCGAGAACAGGTACTTCTCGCCACCTGCCAGGTTCGTCTCCTGGTCGACTGACACCGTGTACGTGGTCGGGGCGACATCCACGCTGTAGACACCATCGGCCCCAGTGACGGCGTAGACGACCTCGTGCTCGACACCCTCTGGGGTGAACACGACCTGCACGCCCCTTATGCCCACGCCATCGCTCGTGACCTGTCCTGTGACGGTGACCGGATCGGGCTCGGCGATCAGCGCGAAGCCCGTCGTCGTCTTCGTTATCATGACGTGCTGCGACCACTCAGAATAGCCGAGTGCGGCCACGGACACCGTGACGGTCGACCCTTCCGGAAGCTCCACCTCGAAGGCCCCGTTGCCGTCTGCCTGAGTCGTGTAGGTCCTTCCGCTGGAGTCGGTGACGTTTATGTCCGCGTACCTTCCCAGGGTGCCGGATGACGGCTCCTGCGTCGAATCCTTGAGCAGCCAGACCGTGCCGGAGAGCGTCACACCGTCGACCAGCTTGATCCTCATCGAGGACGACGGCAGGACTGCGGTGACTGTGCCCGCGAAAATGCCCTCTGTGGGGACATCGTCGATTGTGATCGTGTATGTCCCCTCAGGCACCGCGATCGTGAAGACCCCCGTCGCGTTCGTGACCGCCTGTACGCGCGCTCCATTTGCGAATGCGATCTCGACGTACGCGCCAGAGAGAACCAGTCCCAGTTTGGTCTGCGCGGTCCCTGAGAGAACGGAAGCCGGCTTGAGATCGAGATTGAGCGTCACGTTGCCCAGCCTAGCGTCAACTAGTGCCGCGTTTGCGTAGAGAGCGGATCCCGTGCCCTGGAAGCCGTAGAGGGTCCAGAGGCCCCTCGGTGCCCTGAGAACGATGTTTCCGAACTGGTCAGTCACGCCTGAGATGATGTTGGTCCGGTTGTAGTTGTCCACGAGCATCCACGATGCGTATGCCGCCTGTGTCCCGTTGATCCCCATAGTCGCCGTGATGTCGGCGCTCGGGAAGACCGTGACGTTCCGAGCGATCTCCGCCCCCTCGGAGAGGTTCTCCTGGTTGTTGAATATCACAAGTCCGGGCTCGGTCGTGATCATCGAGTACTGTCCCGCGAGCAAGAGAGGGAACGAGAAGTTGCCGTTCGAATCCGTGTGCGCCACCGAGGAGACGCCGGTCTGCAGGTCGAGCATCTCGACGGACATTCCGGTCGCCGATGCGCCATCCACGGTCGAAACGTGTCCCGTCATGGATGACGGCTCTATCGGGAGGTTCGTGGCGGTCTTCTGGCCGGTGACATTGAACTTGGTGGCCACGGCCAGATCTCTGCCGAGGACTGTCGCGACGAAGTCGTACTGCCCCGCTGGCAGTTTGGCGTCGAAGGTGCCGTTCGGAGCCTGGACCGTGAAGTTCCGGTCGCTGAGCAGGTCGTAGGCATGCAGGACCGTGTTGTTGATCGGGAGGTCAGTGTTCGCCGTGTAGTTCCCGTCCTTGTCGACGTCCCAGAACACCTCGCCTGTCAGCTCGGTCCCGGGCATCACGTAGTCCTTGGTGATGAAGTAGTCGTACACCCCGTCCTGGTTGATGTCGTACGGGCGCCTCATTGCCTGGTCGTCCGTGACGTTGAAGGTCATAGTCGTGATAGTGGTCGCACCGGTCTGGGTGATTCCCTGGAGATCGCCGGTGCTCAGAACGAGAGTGACCTCGCCGAACGGTGCCAGGACCGAGTAATGCCCGTCAGCGTTCGTGAAACCCACGTCGTGCGGTATCCCCCACTCGTCGAGTACGGTCACTCTGACTCCGGCAACCGGGAGGCCCCCCTCCGTCGTTATGGTGCCGTTCACGAGCGCCCCCTCATAGTACTTCAGGAAGACCGTCCCGGCGGTGTAGAGCGCTGCCGGTGACGTGTCCACCGTGCCCTGGATCTCGCCCTTGTCGATCTCGTCCTTGAGCTGCAGGACGTCCTTGAGGTCCATCGCCGTCCAGTCCGCTGAGTGGCCCGTGAGCTCGCCGGAGGGGTAAGGGTTGAAGTACGCCGTCCTGTAGACCATCTTGAAGTGCGTCAGGTTCCAGCCCGGCATCGCCTGATACGAGTCGAGGGTCCCTGTGCCCGAGCCGCTCAGCCCGGGTATGCCGTCGTTGGTCGCCTGGCCTATGTCCGTCCCGCTGTAGCCGACCATGGCCCTGTAGAACATGCTGTCGTAGAACATGTCCTCGTAGATGATCTTGTACTGGACGATCGTCATGCTCGGGGTGATATTCCCGACGTCATGCTGGACGCCGTTCTCGTCGATCCCGACGATGTTGAAGAAGTCGGTGGGGGTCGAGCCCGCCGAAATCCTGCGGTCCGCGAGTTTGGCGGGCGCGTAGAAGATGCCCGTGTTCGTCGCCGACGACGGGAACATCCTGGAGTCGACATTGAAGTACCTTATCTCCCAACCTGTGACTTCGCACAGCTGCGAGTAGAAGCTGATGAGTCTGTCGTTCCCTAGGGCCACCAGCTCCACCCTGGCCTCGGTTATCCTGGCGTTGGTCGGCCCGAGATCGCTTACCATCGGTCCGTAGGTCGCGGGGTCCGCGAGGATCTTGTCGATGATCGGCTGCGCGGGCCCGTTGATGATGTCGTTCCAGCGGGCCACGGACATGTTGTACTTCTCGAGCAGCGACTGGACTGCTGCCAGCTTCTCGCCGCCGGCCGTGTACGAGGCCTGTATCAGCCTGTAGGCGAACTCCGCGATGGCCTCATACTCGCTCTGGGAGACGATGACGTTACCGGTGAGCTGATAGCCGTTCTGGAAGTTGTCCGCCACGGTTGGGTGCTTGCCCTCCTGCATGGCCTCGAACCCGTAGTCCCACCACGCGACATACGCGGGCCTCTTCTCGACCGGGAAGGTCATGTTGTCCTGTTCAGAGAACCAATTCCAGGCCGCTGGATAATAGTACCTCTGCAATGGTATCGAGTACCCGAAGGCCCCCAGGTACCAGCTGGTGCCGTTGACCGCGTCGTACCCTGACGGCCTCAGGGCCGCTGGAAGGTCCTCGTAGATCTGCTTGTCGAGGCTGTCCTTTATCTCCGACGGTATGCCAGCGTCGATGCCGTACCAGACGTTGGGCAGTACGACCATGAATCCCAGGAACAGGGCGCCTACGATGTGTCTGACCTTGACGCTCTTCTTGAATATCTGCCAGTACGAGCCGCTCGCGCCCGACAAGGACCTCCTGACGGAGCCGAAGTCGAGCTTGTCGATTATGAGGACGACGACCCAGCCCGCGGCGATCGCGAACGCGGGCGCGGCGTTGAACATGAACCTGCCCGCGGACATGGCCATGAATATGGCGGTCGCGAGCCACGCGACCATGAAGATGTACTCTGCCGCAATCCTCTTCGGCACTTTCCACACGGCCCATAACATGCCTATGAGGGACAGGAAGAACGTGACCATCCCGAACGACAGCGCCAGCTCGCTGAACACAGGTGCGCGCGCCTCTGCGATGGTCGAGTACAGCTTGTTCTGCACGAAATACCCTTCACCGCTCAGAATGGCCTGCGCGAGCACGGGATTGAAGACGTCGATCACGGCGATCAGGGCCACGACCATGACCACTACGGAAGGAAGGACGATCGTCCACGGGTAGTCCCTCGTGACGACGAATATCGCGCCGAAGAACATCGAGGCCAGCCAGAGATACACCGGCACGTCGTATCTGACCGGTATGAGAGCCTGCTCGTAGTAAACCGGGAACGATATGAGGAACCCGACGGCCATCACTATGAAGATCAGGACCGTGACGCTCGTGGAGTCCGCATTCTTGAACTTGTTTAGAAGGACCTGGATAACATAGTATGCCAGGATGAGGACCGTGACATACCCGAACCCGACCCATGTGTTGATCACGCACCCGTAGGCTATGCCCGCCGCGGCGGCCCACAGGACCGCGGTCTTGCTCTCTCTGAAATAGTCCCCGAAGCCTTTCCTCACGCTCTTGAAGTCCCGCCAGTTCTCCACCCAACGTTTGTGCTGCTGTGTCTTGACGGCCTTCAGGACGAAGAAGAAGGTCAGGACTATGAAGAACAGGATGAAGGCGTCGTGGTCTGCGTCGGAGATCACGCTCCGTTGGACATGGGCGGGCATCACCGCCAGGAAGAACGCCGCGACCAGGCCCGCCCGTCTGCCGAAGGCCTCCTTCCCGAGGAGATATGTCGGGACGACCGTGAGCGCCCCCCAGAAGGCCGTGGACCAGAGGAGCTGCGCTCCCCACGCGTCCTCCAGGGACGCGTAGAACCCTTGAGTGAAGACCGCCGGCACGACCACCGAGAAGCTGTACATCGGCGGACGCGGGTTCCTGATGCCGTCCGGCCAGTTGATCAGCGGATCGAAGAAGAACTGCTTGCCCGTATTCGACGAGTAGTCTATGATGTGCTGCCAATAGTACGAGTCGGACCCGCCGGACACGAGGTATCCGTTGTCCTGGGCGATGTCGTAACCGAAGTATCCTCTGATGAAGAGGGCAAGTAGGAAGATGATCGCGAGAAGAGCGATCGTGGGTGCGTTGGCGGCCCACCATTTTCTCATTTCGCCCGGCCGCCCGTCCCCCCTGTGAAACACGGACAGAAACGGCCTAGCAGGGCGCTGTTCCCTTGCTTCGGCCAAAGATATTGCCACCTGGTGATAGTAAGCCATGGCATACCGGGGGTGCTATATATACGTTATCAAAATTCCGCATCGGAAGCAAGTCCCGGATTTTGACCGCTGGCACGTCACCTTTTGTCAACGCCGGGAAGGTCACCCGGATCCCCTGATTTCCTCCGCGAGCCCCCGGGCAGCCCCTCCGGGGTCCGAGGACTCGTAGATCGCCCGGCCCACTATGATGTAGTCCGCTCCCGCCCTGATCGCTTCGGAAGCCTTCCCGCCTTGCGCACCGACCCCCGGACTTATGATCTCCATGCTCCCGATGATCTTCCGCAGGTCCGCGATCCGCTCAGGCCTCGTCGCCGGCGCCACTATTCCCCTCGCTCCTGCAGCCTTGGCGAGCGCTGCGAGCTTGTCCGCCACGGGCGCCGTGAACTGTCTGCCCCCGGGGTGACTCATCTCCGTCACGACGAACACCTGTCCCCTAGCGGCTTCGACACAGGCCCTCACGGAGTCCTCGCCGACGAACCCTTGACATATGACCGCGCTCGCGCCCCGGCCCACCGCCTGCTCGCAGATCAGCCTGTTCGTGTTCGGGATGTCCGCGATCTTCAGGTCGCAGATCACTTCCTTGACCTTCGAGAGCTCTGTTATGATCTCGGGACCTGCCGCGAGGATCAGCGGCCAGTTGATCTTGATCGCGTCCAGATAGTCCCTGGATGCCTCCACGACTCGTTTGGCCTCGGCCCGAGAGGTGACGTCGAGTGCGAGTATGAGCCTCCTCCTCTTCTCCATCCGATTACCCCCGGAACATCCCCTAACTGCTCGTTAATCTTTCGCAGGCCCTGCCGAAAGTCCGTCGGGACGTCTGTTCAATATGACCGAGTAGCATACACGGTCACCGTGCGGAATATCAGGAAGATGGAGAACGGCTCGGCCTATGTCGGCGCCCTCCCGAAGGGTTGCGCCCTCTGCGAGAAAGGCGCGAAGCTGGTTCTGCTAGTGACTGGCAAGTGCGGGCGCAGGTGCTGCTATTGCCCTCTGTCGTCCGAGAAGAGGGGCAAGGAAGTCTTCTTCGCCAACGAGCGCAGAGTTGCCTCGACCGATGAGGTCACCGACGAGGCGAGACTGATCGACGCGCTCGGAACCGGCGTGACCGGAGGTGATCCGCTGGTCGAGCTTGGCCGCACCGTCGATTCAATCAAAGCCCTGAAATCCGCGTTCGGCAAAGAGCATCACATTCATCTGTACACATCGACGACGGACCCGCGCAAGATACGGGCGGTGGCGAGAGCCGGGCTCGACGAGATAAGGTTCCATCCGCCGCTAAGCTCTTGGGCCGATCTGGAGAAGACGGAGTTCGCGCATGCTGTGGATCTCTCCAGAGCCTTGGGGATGAAGGTCGGTCTGGAGCTTCCCGTGCTACCTGGCCGGAGGAAGGATGTCGAGGGGGCCATCGTGTTCGCCGACAATCACGGGCTGGCCTTCGTCAACCTGAACGAGCTCGAGTTCTCGGAGACCAACTGGAGAACGCTGAGACGGCTCGGGTACGACGTGAAGAAGGAGAACGATGTCTCATCGGGCGTCGACGGGAGCGAGGAGCTCGCCCTTGAGCTGCTCGCCATGGATGTGTCCGTGCCTCTTCACTACTGTTCCTCGTCGTTCAAGGACGGCGTCCAGCTCCGCAGGAGAATCATGCGGCGGGCGAAGAACGTCCGGAAGCCCCATGAGATAATCACGGAGGACGGGACGCTCCTGAAAGGCGTGATCGAGACGGACAGCATAGCCGCGACCGCCGCTTGGATCTTGAGTAAGTTCGATATCCCGGGCAGGCTAGTCTGGCGCGACCGACAGAAGAACAGGCTGGAGGTCGCTCCGTGGGTTCTGGAGAGGATATCGAGGAAGATCGACCTGCCCAGCTTCATCGTCGAAGAGTACCCGACCGCCGACAGGCTAGAGGTGGAGAGGACCCCGCTCAAGCGACGCTGATGCTCTGGACGTTGTGGTGCCTGCTCACGATCTCGCGGGCGATCCTGAGGTTCTTGCCGTTCTTGCCGATCGCCTTGCCCTTGACCTTCGGGTCGACCGTTACGGTCGCGTGGATTATGTTCCCGCGGTCCTCGATCTTGACACCCTGCACGGAATATGTGTGGAAGACGTTCTTGATGAAGGTCTCTGGGTCGTCCGAGTACTCTATTACGTGTATGTTCTTCCCCGTGAGGTTCTTCAGCCTGATGACGTTCTCGCCCTTCTTGCCGACCGCCCTGCTCCCCTGGCCCTTCTCGACGACGAAGACGAGCTTCTCCTCGGTCTCGAGACAGTCCTTGACCTGGGTCCCCGTTATCTTCTCGAAAAGACTGATGTACCGGAGCGTGTCCCCTGTCAACTTTATGTCGCCCATTGGATTCCTCTTAGGCGGAGAGTATGTTCGACTCCCCTGGGCTTACGATCGCGAGCGCCGCAATCGCGAATGGTTTTCCGCAGGCAGACCCTAGCTCGACGTTGGTCCCTTCGAAAACGAGAATCTTTGGGGTTGGGCCCGAGACCAGCATCTCCTCCGGGCAGTTGTTCGCAACGACGACGAGCCTAGCCTCGCCCTTCTTGACGGACTTCTTCGTCTCCGCGAGGCCGAACCTGACGTCGCCCGTCGTGGCCGCCGTCTTCAGCGCACGTGCGATATCGATTGCCATGTTCAGCCTCCCTCGCTCCGTTCAGAAGGCGTCGGTGCCCAGACGAGGTTCACCGCGCCAGTGCCGACTGTAACCGGCTGGCCGACTATAATGTTTTCCACGACGCCTTCCAGGGTGTCGACCTCCCCGGTGATGCCTGCGCGCAGCAGATGGGTGGAGGTGATCTCGAACGCCGCTCTCGCGAGGACGCTCGACTTCCTCCCGGAAATCCCGTGTCGCCCGATGGCCTTCACGTCCCCGTCGTTCGACATCAGGTCCGCGACCAGCATGATGTGCCTGATGTCCACCGTGAGACCCTGCTCCTCAAGCGTCCTTGAAGCCTCGTGGATGATCGCGTTCCTGGCTGCCTCGATGCCGAGCACCTCGAAGATCTCGAGTATGCTGTTGGTCGTCGTGGCCTTGCGGTTCACGTGGTCGATCTCGAGTACCTTCTCGAGGTTGGAGCCTTCCGTGTAGATGACGTAGTGACCTCCGACGCGCCTGATGACGGCCCTGTGGATCCCCTCGACGCCCTTGATCGGGCACGCCTTCGTGTCCTCGGATATCCTCTGGAGCTTCTTGTACGAGGGCTCGTCGCACTTGACGACGATGTTCTGCTCGCGCATCTCCGCGAGCCCCTTGATCCCCTTGGCCTTGTTGAGCTTCCTCAGGACCTCCTCGGGCGTGATGGACTTCCTCTCGAGCTTCTTCTTGTCGAGCTTGACGACGACCTCCATGCTGTTGATGTCCGTGTCGACGTCGGCTATGTCTATCAGGTTCGTCCGCTCGATGTTCGACGCGATGTCCCTCACCTTGTCGAGGTCGTCGCCGACCGAGTGGTCCAGGTGGATCTCCATGATGGGCGTGCTAGGCACCCTCCTCGCGTCCACGATCTCAATCAGCCGCGGCAGGCCGAGCGTGACGTTCATCTCGGCGACACCCGCGTAGTGGAACGTCCTCATGGTCATCTGCGTGCCGGGCTCGCCGATGCTCTGGGCCGCGATGATCCCGACAGACTCGTTGGGGTCGACCGCGTGGGTCTGGAACCTCTCCCACGCCAGCTCCAGCATCTTCTCGAGCAGGTTGTTGGGGATGTCCACTCCCTCGATCCTCGTCGCAATCTCGTGAACGACGTGTGGGGACAGCTTCTTCTGCATCTTGTCGAGCAGCTTGTTGAGCTTGATCTCCAGGGGGCTGAGGGGCTCTACTTTCACCGGGATCTCTTTCTTGGTGATGACCGGCTTCTTGAGGGGCTTCTCCTTCTTCATCCTCGGCACGCGGTCCTTCGCCTTGACCGCCTCGATGAGCTGCTTCAGCTTCTTCTCGCCGAGGAGCTTCTCGAGGTCCCTCTTCACCTTGTCGTTGGCCCGCGCCACCTTGGTGAACGTGTAACCGTTCTCGATGAGCTTCTGGGCGGTCTTCTCGTCTATCCCCTTCCGGGTGAAGACCTCCGCCGGGTTCTTGCCAGCCATCGCTCATCCCTCCTCGGAGCCGCCGCCGCCTTCGAACTCGGGCTCCTCTACCTCTACCTCGCCCTCTTCGGGCGTCTCGAGCAGGTCCCTGTCCTGGATGCCGTAGCTGACGACCCCCTTCTCCTGGACCTTGGCGATCAGCTCGCCCTTGTCCCCAAGTACCTCAAGTATGATGTCGTCGACGTCGACGGGGTCTCCCTGAACGCTCCTCGACGGGTCGATTCTGTCCTCCCCGTACGAGAACTGGATGATGGTGCCGGCGGTATTCCTGACGGACCCGTCCTGCATGACCTTCAGGTCCTCGAGAGCGTTGATCAGCCTGCGCTGCATGTAACCGGACCTCGATGTTCTCACCGCAGTGTCGACCAGGCCTTCCCTGCCACCCATCGAGTGGAAGAAGTACTCGGTCGGCGTCAGCCCGCTCTTGTAGGAGTTCTTGATGAAGCCCCTCGCCTCGGAGCCCAGGTCCCCCTTCTTGAAGTGCGGAAGCGTCCTGTTCCAGTAGCCCCTGGACAGGCGCTCCCCTCTGACCGCCTGCTGCCCGATCGCCCCCGCCATCTGGGACAGGTTCAGCATAGACCCTCTCGCGCCGCACCTGGCCATTATAACCGCCGAGTTCTCGAGACCGAGGTGCCTGCCCGCGATCTGACCAGCGGTGTCTCTCGCCCTGCCCAGGACCTTCATGATTTCCACTTCGAGGGTCTCCTCGAGGGACCGGCCGGGCATCTGCTCGAGCTCGCCCCGCCTATAGGCCTGGACATGCTCCTCGACCTTCTCCCTCGCCTGGTTCATGGCGTCCTCGATCTCGCGCTTAGCCTGCTCCGGGATGTCCTCGTCGTCGATGCCCGTCGTGAACCCGCGGATCATTATGGCGCCGATCGCCAGCTTAGTGGCCTTGTCGATGAACTCCCTCGATCTGTCAGGACCGTAGTCCCTGGACATCTTGTCCAGGATCCTGCCCTTGAAGGCCCCCAGGGCTTTCTCGTCGATGGTGCCCGCGAGCAGCCTCCCATGGCGTATCACGACGAACGCGTCGTGCTCGCACTTCTCCTTCTTGCAGTCGTCGCACCTCTGGCAGATGGACGACTTGAAAGTCATGTGTAGGTCCTTTGGGAGGATCATGCTGAACAGCTGCTTGCCCGTCCAGTACTGGACGCCGCCCTCCGTCTTCGGCTTCGGGAGCTCGGTGACGCCGATCTTCTCCACGATCTTCATCGTCTCCTCGCGCGTGAACCTCGAGTCCTTGTGCGTCAGCAGGAAGGACCCGGTGATGTGGTCGTGTATACCTCCGATGACCGGCCCTCCGAACCTCGGGGAGAGGATGTGCTCCTGGACCCTCATCAGTACCTTGGCCTCCGCCCTTGCCTCCTCGCTCTGGAGGACATGGAGGTTCATCTCGTCGCCGTCGAAGTCCGCGTTGTACGGCGGGCAGACGCACAGGTTGAACCTGAAAGTCTTCGATGGCATGACCCGCACCTCGTGCGCCATTATGGACATCCTGTGCAGCGACGGCTGCCTGTTGAACAGGACGATGTCGCCGTCCAGCAGGTGGCGCTCGACGACGTACCCAGTCTCGATGGTCTCTGCCACCGTTTCGGCGTTCTTGTCCGTGACCTTGATCCTTCTGCCGTCAGAACGGATGACATAGTTGACTCCTGGCTTGTACTCGGGTCCCGGCGGGGATGGCCCGCGCGCGCAGATCTCCTTCGCCTTCGCGATGTTCCTCTCGGTGACATGGATCGGGACGCTCAGCTCCCTCGCGGCTTCGACCGGCACGCCGACCTCGTTGATTGACAGCATCGGGTCGGGGGAGATGACCGTCCTCGCCGAGAAGTTCACACGCTTCCCTGAGAGGTTCGACCTGAACCGGCCCTCCTTGCCCTTCAGCCTCTGGACCAGCGTCTTGAGCGGCCTGCCGGACCTATGCCTGGCTGGCGGGATCCCCGACGTCTGGTTGTCGAAGTATGTCGTGACGTGGTACTGGAGCAGTTCCCACAGGTCCTCGACAATGAGCTGGGGTGCCCCTGCATCCCTGTTCTCTCTGAGCCTCTGGTTGATCCTCAGGACGTCGACGAGCTTGTGCGTGACGTCGTCCTCCGATCTGTCTCCAGAATCGAGAGTGATCGAGGGCCTGACCGTGACCGGCGGAACCGGGAGCGCCGTCAGAACCATCCACTCCGGCCTCGAGACCGTCGGGTCGATGCCCAGCGAGACGAGGTCCTCGTCCGGGACCCTCTCCAGCCGCTCGCGGACCTCCTTCGGGGTGAGCTTGTGCCCCTCCTCCCTGAAGGTCGTCGGCTTGTCGAGCGTGATCTTCAGCTGGACGGTGCTGCAGTGCGGGCACGTGGTCCTGGCCGCAGCGTCCCTCGCGGTCTCCTTCGCAACGGACGCGGTGTCGAGCGTGTCGCCGCCGAGCTCCTCCATCCGGTCGCGCTGCTTCCTGTACTCCTCCGCCTGCTCGCCCGTGAGCAGCAGCCGGCCGCAGGACCTGCACGTCGACTGCAGGAGCTTCTTGATCTCCTTCACATATCCGACGTGTATCACAGGCATGGCGAGATCGATGCGCCCGAAGTGTCCGGGGCACTCGTCGACCTTCTTGCCGCACGTCTTGCATCTGAGACCGGGCTCGATGACTCCCAGGTGCGGGTCCATCAGGCCCATGTCTATCGGGAAACCGTCGTCGTCGTACGTGTCCGCGGTGATGATCTTCGTCGCAGACATCTTCCTAATCTCGTCCGGGGATAGATGCGCGAACTTGATCGCCGCAATGCGTTTCGTAACGCTAGTGACGTTCATTTCAAGTCCTCCAGTTGCAGGCGCATGGCGACTCCGAGCGACAGCAGCTCGTCCAAGAGCAGCTTGAACGCGTACGAGGTCTGCACCTGGTAGATCTTGGAGTTGTTTCCGCAGACCGGACACCTCAAGGTGCCCCGCCTGTCGAGGATCGCGATGTGGCCGCAGTTCGGGTTGCCGCATACGTACTGCAGCGTCCCGTCGGACTCGTCGAGGAGCCTGTCCTTGATGACCATGGCCGCGCCATGGCCAATCAGGCAGTCCCTCTCCATCTCTCCGAACCTCAGGCCGCCCTGTCTCGAACGCCCCTCGGTCGGCTGCCTCGTGAGTATCTGCACAGGGCCCCTGCTCCTCACGTGGAGCTTGCCGGAAACCATGTGGTGCAGCTTCTGGTAGTAGATGACGCCGATGAATATCTCGGCCTCGATCTTCTTCCCGCTGACGCCGTCGTACATGACCTCCTTGCCGTTGTGCTTGAACCCGTTCTTCACGAGGGCGTCCCTGATGGCCTCCTCACGTTCGCCGCTGAACGGCGTGCCGTCGATGTAACGGCCCTCCATCGAGCCGACCTTGCCGCCGATCATCTCCAGGACGTGGGCGACTGTCATTCTCGACGGGATCGCGTGCGGGTTGATGAGCAGGTCGGGGGTGAGCCCCTCCTCCGTGAACGGCATGTCCTCCTGGGGGACCAGTAGACCGATGACCCCCTTCTGGCCGTGCCTGGACGCGAACTTGTCGCCAAGTTCGGGGATCCTCTCGTCCCTGACCTTGACCTTCACGAGCCTCGAACCGTTCTCCGACTCGGTGAGCATCACGTTGTCCACCCAGCCGCTCTCGCCCGGCCTGACGGTCACGGAAGTCTCGCGCCTCTTCTGAGGGGTGAGGAAGTCCGCCTCCTCCTCGAGGAATCTCGGTGGAGAGGTCTTGCCGATAAGGACATCGCCGCCGTTGACCGCCGTCTCTGGGCTGATGAGGCCGTCCTCGCCGAGGTTGCTGTACGACAGGTCGGCCCTCGCGCCCCTGACGTCCGGGCTCGGTATCTCGAAGTGGTCCTCCTGACCTCCAGGGTACCTGCGCTCCTCCGCCCTGTAGGTCCTCATGAAAGTGGACCTGCCGAGTCCGCGGTCCACCGCGGACTTGCTCATGATGACGGCATCTTCCATGTTGTACCCTTCGTACGACACGATGGCGACGACGAAGTTCTGGCCGCCCGGCCTCTTGTCGAAGTCGACGAAGTCCATGGGCTTGGTCGTCACGAGCGCCTTCTGCGGGTAGTGCAGCAGATGGCTCCTGGTGTCTGGCCTTATCCTGTAGTTGGACGAGCTGAGGCCGAGCGACTGCTTCGCCATCCCCGAGCCCATCGTGACCCTGGGGCTCGAGTTGTGCTCCGGGTAAGGCACGAGCGCCGCGCATACCCCGAGGATGACCATCGGGTCGATCTCGAGGTGCGTGTGGTCGTCGGTGAGCGACGGCTCCACGTGCATGATGCCGCCACATGCCTTGCATTCCAGCAGATGCTTCCCGTCCTCTCCAGGGTTCTTCCATTCGACGTCCATCTCGGAGAGGAACTTGCCGCAGTGCTCGCACTTCTCCGGGGTCCTGTACGCGTTCACCGCGATGTACGAGTCCTCCTCCTCCTCGGCGTCGATCCACTCGACGACGCCTTCGCGGATGAGGTCCGACCAGCGGGTCTTGCCCGAGCGCATGTCGTCGATGTGCTTCCTGGTCAGCAGGGTCTTGCCGTGGCGGACGACGAGCATCGGCCTCCTCAGCCGGCCCTCGTCGCAGTTGATAATGATCTCGTTCATGTTGTCGTCGAAGCGGACGTTCACCTCGTGCGACAGGAGACCTGAGCGCCTCCTCTGCCTGACCTCCTCGACGAGCTCCTTCGGCTTGTCGTGAAGCCCGATGAGGTCCCCGTTGACGTACACCCTGGTCTCGCTCGTCTGCTGCTCACCGACCTGCTTGACGCCGAGATCCTTGAGCAGCCAGATGACCTCCTTTTCGTCGAACCCCTCTGACACGTCGACGATGAGTGCTGCGTTCTTCACCAGGCCGCAGTTCTGACCTTCAGGCGTCTCGTTCGGGCACAGCCTGCCCCACTGTGTCGGGTGAAGGTCTCTCGCTTCGAAGTGCGGCTGGCTTCTCGTCAGCGGCGACGTGATCCTCCTCAGGTGCGACAGAGCGCTCATGTTGGATGTCCTGTCGAGGAGCTGCGACACGCCCGCTCTCCCGCCCACCCAGTTGCCCGTCGCGAAGGCGTGGAGCAGCCTGTGTGTCAGGAGGTCTGGTCGAATCGCGGACGAGATCTTGAGCCCCTTCTTCCGCGTGTACCCGCGCTCCAGCTGGTACTTCAGGTCCTTGATCAGGTTCGTGAAGGCGACCCTGAAGAGATCTTCCATGAGGTCGCCTGCGAGCTTCAGCCTCTTGTTGGCGTAGTGGTCCTTGTCGTCCTCCTTCCTGTGGCCGAGCTCCAGCTCCAGAATGGTGCGTGCCACTCTGCCCAGGAAGATGGACTTCTTCATTCGCGACTCGGCGGTGTCGCCCAGGTGCGGCAGCAGCGACCGGTCGATGATGCTCTCGACCTTCTTCGCCCTGTACTCCTTGGCCTGGCCCGTCGCGAACCTCCGCTCGAGGAAGAGTATCGCGTCCTCAGTCGTGTAGATACCGTTCGGCGGGTAGATCTTCTTGTTCTGGCACTCCTCGATGTTCGCGTAGACGATGTTGGCCATCTGCGGGTCCGAGACTATCGCCTTGAAGATCGCCTCGTCGCTCTCCATCCCGAGGGACTTCATGAGGACTACTAGCGGGATCTGGCCGGACGCTGCGGGGACGGACACGACAAGCATGCCGTCTTTCTTCTTCTCCATGAGGGTGAGCGCCCTGTAGCCCTCTCTCTGCGAGAACACCTTGGCCACGTGGAGGCTCGTGCCATACCTCTCGTTGAGCTCCACCATCACCCTGTTCGGCGCGAGGTCCTCGAGCGATATCAGCGCGCGCTCCGTGCCTCCAATGATGAAGTATCCGCCAGGGTCGCAGAGGTCTTCGCCCTGCTGCACGAGGAATTGGTTGATCTCCTCTGGTGTCGGCTCCTTGTCCATCTCGATGTTGTCCTTGTGCAGGTTGCACTTCTTGGACTTGACCATGATTGGGAGGTCACCGATGTGGACCTTCTCCGGCTCGCGCTCGATGCCGTCCTCGAAGACCGTGAACTCGAGGTAGATAGGGGCCGAGTAGTTCAGGTTCCTGAGCCTGGCCTCCATCGGGTAGAGGTCGTGGGTGGCCCCGTTGGCCTCCTTGATGAGCGGCCTCCCGACCATGACGGTCGGCCTGGCGTTCGGGTCGACTGCTCCCGTCTTCTCGTCCCGCCTCCGGCCGATGTGGATCTCTATGATCTTCCCTTCGGTCCTGTCCGGGTCGAGGCGAATCATGCCGCGCTCCGCCTCGTCAGGAGAGGCTCTGACGTTGTCGACGATCTTCTGCATTCTGCTGTTCGGATGATCTATCGTTGGGAGGAAGTCATTGTAGGAAGCGATGTGATGGTTCACAATGCTCCTCTCCCTGAAGTAGGTTTCAACCAGTTCTCTCAAGGGTTCACCCCCTTACGACCAGCCTGTAGCAAACGAACACTCCGCTGGTGGCGCTCCGCCTTACTATCTTCACTACCATTCCCTCTTCGACCGGGCCCGCAATCGCGTCTAGCGCGCGGATGCACGGGTCCGCGAGTCGAATCTTCGGAAGCTGGTCCTTCGTGAGCTTGAGCTCCTTCAGGATCCTCTCGGCCTCCTTCTCCGGCAGGAGATGATGCTCGGGAACGAGCTCATGCTCCAAGACGTTAAATTCTTCGGCCATGGACGTTCACCCCGCAGTCTGGGTACCTGCAATCGGGATTCGTTTCGATCCGATCCCCACCTGCTCGCCGGGGAAGACCGCTGGCGGGCCCGCGGGGATTTCCGAGACTAGTCTGTGAGGCATAGTCATTCGAACCCCGGGCCACCTGCTTAAAAGGCAGATGCTCTTTCTAGGGATACCTATACATGAGAAATGCATGGGAGTCCTACCTAGCTGAGCTACGGGCCCTGGGCGGCGTGGATACCCTTGGCTGCGTTAGCAGGCCGTGTAGTCGCTCGTCCTATATAATGCTTCCCTTGACTTACAGGTTTTTGTCAGGCCGAGGCGAGAATCGTATCTTTCTCGTCTCCGGATAATTAAACTACTGACGATAAAAACGGATTTTCGGGAAAGGTCTTTGAACGTTTCCGATGCGAGACCTTGACACGGCGAGGAACCCTACTTCTTGATCGACTGGAGGATTTCGTGGGTGAACTGCTTGGTCTTCTCGATGCCAGTATCGACGAGTGGGCCCTTCACGTCCTTCACCTCGACGAACAGGACGGAGTCCAGCGCGTTCAGGCCTTTGGCCCTGATCCAATCCCTGAACCCCGGGCCGACATCGAACGCCCACTTCTGCGCGCTCTGCTTCTGCTTCTCGGTCGCTTCGGGCTTTGGGGCCATTGCGGTGGTCGTGAATACGACTAACGGCTTTCCGGCCCAGACGCCCCTGTCCAGCCTCTTGACGAACCGCCTCGTGGCCCGCGTGACCCTTGCGACCCTCACCGGTGACCCGACGAACATCACGTCGCCCTGAGGAGGCGCAGGGTGGCTCTCGCGCACGTTCCTGACATCGACCTCGTCTCCCTCCGTCTTCGCCTGTTCCGCAATTGCCTCCGCGACGAGCGCCGTGTTGCCGTAGTAGGTGTCGTACGCGACAACGATCTTCATTTGATGACCTCGGCCCCCACGTGCTCTACGTGATATTACGTCCTTCCCCGTTCCAATCCTGCCCACACGAAGCTCGGCGAAACGGTCACACTATCATCATTAAATACACCAAGGCCTTACCTCAGATACGAGGTCGAAGAAGACTTGATGGGCAGCCAGGAGAAGATCTGCAGCTCATGCGGAGTGCGTCTCGTCAGGAAGACCGAGACGACCTTCCTCTGTCCGAACTGTGGCAAGGCTACGATCGGCAGGTGCATGAACTGCAGGGACCAGAGCGTCCACTACAAGTGCCCCGAGTGCGGGTTCGTAGGACCTTGAGGTGTTTTTCTTGGGAGAAGTCGGACTTCAGTACAGGGTTCTACCAGAGGGGCTAGAGGTCGACCTCAAGAAGTTGGAAGAGGACATCAGGAAGGCCCTCCCGGAGTTCGCGAAGATGATGGCTTCCGAGCAGAGGCCGCTCGCGTTCGGACTGAAGGCGTTGCACGTCCTAGTCGTCATGGACGACAAGAAGGGCGGCGCAGAGCAGGTCGAATCCGCAATCTCGGGAGTCTCTGGCGTTCAGAGCGTCGAGATCGTCGAGATGGGCCTCCTCTAGTTCTGGCTCTGAACCTTGGCAAGCGTTATCAACGAGCACCGCACTTGTGGGCCCGTGGAAATGGATCGTTCGCAGACGAAATTCATCCTCCGCAGGATGAAGAGGAAATCGCTTTCCCCCTGGGCGTGGGCCAGATACACTCCGGCAAAGGCTCTCCCGCATGAGCTGACTTTCGATCTACTGGACTCGAACGAGAAGAAGATTGGCGTCCTGGCTTATACTGAGATCAACATGGGGCCTAGGAACTTCCGGAAAGGAACCGAGCTCACCACCCCCTGGGGAAAGGCCCGAATTACTTTCGGAGAATCCCTCACTAGCGGGCCTGACATTTCATTGAACGACAGGCATCTCGCAAGTTTGAAGGCGTATCTGCTCAAGAAGAAATTCGAGCTGGTTTTTCCGGACCACACGATGATTCTGACTCCAACGAAGTGGTCGAAGAACGACCTCGAGTATTTCGGGGACCGCGGCTATCTCGGCGTCTACGAGGAGAAGGGTGTTCTGCCCGAAGGAATCACGACATTCCGGGAACTCAACAAAGACGAAATCAGGACGCTGCCCAAGGACCAGCGGCCGAGATCCATTGAGTCTAGGGACTTCGTGCAATACCGCGTGAAGGTGTCTGGTGACCTCCCCGTCAAGCTGGATGACGTGGTCGCCGCGTTGATGATCTACGCCAGCTTCTCGTGTATCATGGATGAGACAGCGCAGGCAGTTTGATGAGTGTCAGCTCCCGATCTGATGAAGAGAGGAATTGAAAAGGGTTTCTGATCAGTGTGTCTAGGCCTTCGGCCTGGGCCTGATGAACTTCGTCTTCATCAGCATCTTCGTCTGGTTCCGGGCGCGTCTGATGATCTCTTCGGCCTTCTCGTAGAACTCGTCGTAGCTGAGCTTCACGCGCGCGATGCCTTCGTTCACCGCCGCGGTGGCGACCGAGGCGGCCTCTTTCGGGAACACGGCCCACTCGTCCATCGTCGGAACGATGTAGTTCTGGTTTAGGCCGTTGTCCTCCGCGGTCTCGGCGATCGCGTTCACCGCTGCGACGCACATGGTGTCCGAGATGGTCTTGGCCTTCGCGTCCAGCGTCCCTCTGAATATTCCCGGGAATCCCAGGGAGTTGTTGACCTGGTTCGGGAAGTCCGACCTTCCAGTCGCCACGATCTTGGCTCCGGCCTCGAGCGCCTCCCAGGGCCATATCTCCGGGATCGGGTTGGCCGTGGCGAACACTATCGCGTCCGTCGCCATCCCCTTGATCCACTCGGGCTTCACCGTGCCGGGTCCCGGCTTCGACGCCGCGACTAGGATGTCGGCTCCCTTCATGGCAGCCGCCTGGTCCCCGACGATGCCCTCCCTGTTCGAGTGCGTCGCCATGAACCACTTCTCCTTGTACTCGGCCTGGACGTCGGTCCTGCCCGGGTGCAGGGTCCCCTTGGAGTCGCACATGACCATGTTCTCGTACTTGTAGCCGGCAAGGGCCATGATCCTGGAGATCGCGATGTTCGCAGCTCCCGCTCCGATGAAGGCGGCCTTCATCTCCGACGGCTTCTTGCCCACGACCTTCGCCGCGTTCACTGCGCCAGCGGCGACTATGGTTCCCGTGCCCTGCTGGTCGTCGTGCCATACCGGGATCTCGCACTCGGCCCGCAATTTCTCGAGCACGTAGAAGCACTTCGGCTGCGAGATGTCCTCCAGGTTCACGCCTCCGAGCGAGGGCTGCAGGATCTTGACTGTCTCGATGATCTTGTCCGGGTCCTTCGTGCCCAGGCACAGCGGGAACGCGTCCACGCCGCCTAGGTACTTGAACAGCAGCGACTTGCCCTCCATGACCGGCATGCCGGCCTCGGGGCCGATGTCTCCGAGTCCGAGGACTCTCGTCCCGTCAGAAATCACGCCGACAGTGTTCCAGCGGTTCGTGTGGACGTATGACAGGTCCTTGTCCTTGTTGATGGCCTTGCACGGCTCGGCCACGCCAGGCGTGTACCAGATCGCGAAGGCGCTGAAGTCCCATACTGCGCACTTGGGGACGACCTCGATCTTGCCTTCGTAGAACGGGTGATAGATCATAGCGAGCCTCGCGGGCTCGTACGCCTTCTTCAGGAGCTGGTCGACCGAGACCTTCTCCAGCGGCTTCCCCATAACCTTCTTGACTTTCTTGGCCGGAGCTCTTTTCGCAGGCTTCTTAGCGGCCTTCTTAGCCGGCTTGGATTTCTTCGCCATTCGAATCTACCCCTTATGTTTCCGTAACATGTCGAAAGTCGTTGGCTCGATTTCACATTTCAGTCAACTTGAGCGGTTCTTTGTAGGTCAAGTTGCGAGCGAGGTGATTGATTCCGGCGATTAATAGGTTGTTGTTGTACCGGTGTCGCTTCCGGGATCAAGCTGCTCCGTGCTGGACGCCGCCGCGCAGCATGCTCCCCGTGCCAACGACGTCGCACTTCGATTGTCGATTGACCTGGGAATATCGCAAAGGATGCAAGCTTACTTGACGCGGACGCCGATTACTGTCCCGGGCATACCATGTCTGTCAGAGTGACAAGGAACGAACTCGACGTCGGAGAACGTGCGGACAGGAGCAGGATCTCGCTCCCAATCATCAGGTACAAGGGCGCTCCGGGACCGTCTGTCTTCATAGGCGCGGGGATCCACGGGGACGAACTGACCGGCCAGGCGAGCCTGTGGAGACTCTACGACCACCTGAAGGGCCGGAAGATCAGGGGGACGATCACCATAATGCCGGTCATGAACCCGGACGGGCTGAACTTCGATGTCCGAGGGATACCCAGCGCGGAGGTGGATCTCAACAGGCTCTATCCCGGCAGGGCGGACGGGTATGTCTCCGAGAGGATAACGGCCAAGATCTGGGAGGTCGCGAAGAAGCACGAGTTCATCATCGATCTGCACACGATGGGGCCGAGCATCCCGATGATACTCATCGACCGGGTCAGCGGGGACCTGAAGAAGAGGATGGACGACCTCGCTTCTGCGTCGGGCATCACCGTCCTTGAGGAGATGTCCAGCGACGCCTACGCCTTGCAGAACCTCGGGGCGAGCCTGGGCGGCGTCGCGACGGCATTGAACATTCCCAACATAACGATCGAGTTGGGCGGCGGCAAGGGGATCGACTGGGGCACCGTAGAGGCAGGCTATCTGGCCCTGAAGAACGTCCTTGTCCATTTGGGCGTGGTCAGCGGCAAGATCACCAGGGTGACCTCGAGCATCGTCGTCAAAGAGAAGGGTTACTGCAGAGCCGATGTCTTCTCTGAGAAGGGCGGATTCATCGAATACACGGTCAAGATGGGGGACAAGGTCAAGAAGGGCGCGGCCTTGGCCAAGATACGGAACGTGTTCGGCGACATCGTCGAAGAGGTCAATATGCCCGAGGACGGGTACATGATCTCCGAGGCGTCGGCGAGCGCCACGCAGACGGGTGGCGGGATCGCGACCATCGCAGTCAAGATGAAGTAGCTCAGGCTCAGACATATATCCAGATTAGCAGATTCGAGCGCGATGAAAGCGCTGCTCCTGGACGGATACACCGACGAGCCTGCCTGCCTCGGCGTTCCCCCATACATCTCGCCGAACGCGAGGCTCGCATTCGGCGCGCTGGCTGATGCAGGGGCGGACACGGACTACGCGACCATCGACGAGTACCGCCGCGGAGAGATCGGCCTCGCGAAGTACGAGCTCCTCGCAATCGTCAGGAACATCTCCGTCCCGGGAAAGTATCTGAGGGGCATGCCCGCAAGCGACCGAGAACTCGCACTGATTGCGGATGAGTTCATAGGCACTTCAGTTGCGAGCCTTGGCGTCTCTCCCAAGAGGATCGACCAATCCCTGGCCGGCATGTTCGAACACGTGTGCTCGGAGGATTTCGACGCGACTCTCCACGATCTTGTCACCACAGGGTCGCTGGGCGACAGACGGAGGACCAGCAGCGAATGGGAGAGATGGCTCCTCAGAGGTGCGGCCGCATGCGCTGCCCATCCCGACAGGGGCGGACAGCTGATCGCAGAGGTGCAGATGTACCGTGGATGCGTCCGCTACGCCTCAGGGGGATGCAGTTTCTGCGTCGAGCCGCTTCTCGGGGAGGTCCTCTTCCGAGAGCCAGCTGACATCGTGCAAGAGATCATCGCCCTGAGCAACACAGGGGTCAGGAATTTCCGGCTTGGGGCGCAATCGTGCGTGTACTGCTACAAGTCGACCGAGGTCGGCAAGAGTGAGACGCCGACCCCCAACTGCGAGGCCATCGAGAAACTGCTTGGGGGCATCCGCTCGAACGTCAGCTTGGATGTGCTGCATCTCGACAATGCGAACCCCGCCGTCATCGCGGAGCACCCAGCCGAATCCAGAAGAGTCACACGGGCAATAGTCGAATGCTGCACCAGCGGGAACGTGCTCGCGTTCGGGCTCGAATCCGCGGACCCAGCCGTGAAGAAGGCGAACAACCTCAACGCAACCGCCGAACAGACCCTCAAGGCCGTGAGATTGGTGAACGAGATCGGGGCCGCGCGCGGCAGCACCGGGCTTCCGATGGTGCTGCCCGGAATCAACTTCGTGTGCGGCCTCCGAGGCGAGTCAAGGAACACATACGCATTGAACATGGATTTCCTCAGGACAGTGCTCTCTGAGAAATTGCTGCTGAGGAGGATAAACATCCGCCAGGTCATCCCCTCAAGAGACGAGTTCCCCGGGGTCGCCTCACGCGCGCGCTTCGAGCAGTTCAAGCGAAGGGTCAGAACGGATGTCGACGCTCCGATGCTGGAGAGGCTCGTTCCTGACGGCACGGTGCTGACATCCGTGTATGCCGAGGTCCGAGAGGGAGGGAGGACCTTCGGCAGACAGGTGGGGTCGTATCCGCTGTTGGTCAGTCTGCCATATCCAGTCGAGCTGGGGCGCAAGTCGGACGTGGCAGTCATCGGGCGAGGCTTCAGAAGCATCACAGGAATCTTGCATCCGACAGACGCCAACACGGCGACCCTCGGCATGCTCGAGGCCGTGCCGGGCATCGGGAGGAAGAGGGCTGCGGCGATCATCAGGAAGAGGCCCTTCGGAAGGGTGGACGAGCTGTGGGCCCTCATCGACGAGCCAAGGGCGCTCGCCTCGGCGCAGTTTCACCTCACCGTCAGCAACGTTGTAATCCACGGGCAGCAGACAGGTTATTAGTATGATGCCCTCGATGTGTAAGGGGGGGAGCCGATGGATGTCGTCACTGCGGCCAAATTCCCGTTTCTGATGGAGGCAGGCGAACTCCTCAGAGACAAGGGCGTGACCCTCGACCAACTCGTCTCAGGGGTGGCGTACGAGCGCGCGCGCTACCAGGGCTCCCAGAGGGTCATCGAAGCTGTTTACGACAAGTTCATCGACGACCATCCGCTCACGTCCCAAGCGGACGCGATGGTCGAACTGTTGAGCTACCCCGTCGCGAGAATGATAGTGTCGGCGGTCGCTGACCCTGGGGTCGTGAAGCGTTACGCCATCGCAGAGGGGAAGAAGGCTAACGACCGACTCCGAAGAGTGGACATCGGGTTCCTCATGAAGGTGGCGGACGAGCTGCAGCTCAATGTGCGGCAACAGGACGGCATGTTCCTCGTAGATTTCTCGGACTTCCTCAGGTTCTCGGCGGCCATGCGAGACAGGGCCTGGAAGCTGGTCAACCAGAAGGTGAAGGACGGATGGGTCGAGGTGACGCGGTATCGCCTGGGGAGGATGATCGAGCAGGTGATCACCGACAAGATCTCCGCAGAACTCCCGCTCGAAGTGAATGATGAGATCCTCGAGCGATTCGCGCCCACGATCGAGGAAGTGAGAGAGACCGTCAGGAAGGAGATGGAGGAGAGGAAGCAGCAGGGCTTCGGGAGGCTGAGCATCGTGAGGACCCCGCCGTGCATGCGGAAGCTGCTCGAGATGACGAGGGCCGGGGAGAACGTCCCCCACTCTGGCCGGTTCGCGCTGGTCGCGTTCCTGCACACGCTCGGCATGGACTCGGACGACATCATCGAGACCTTCGCGACATCTCCGGATTTCGACGAGCGCAAGAGCCGCTATCAGGTTGACCACATAACGGGCGAGATCTCGGGCACCGAGTACACGCCCCCTGAGTGCAGCACGATGAAGAGCTACGGCATCTGCTTCAACCCGGACGACCTCTGCAAGAGGATCAGGCATCCTCTGTCGTACTACCGACTCAAGGGAAGGCTACTCCGATTTGGGAAGTGATTTCCATATCTTGTATCCCCGCTGGAGGGCCGTGAAGTTCCCCGCGAGACCGAAGTATATCATCATCCAGGCGATCAGCTGGTATCCGAAGATGTCGGTCACGTTGAACGCGCCCGGGCTCACGACTTCGAACGCGTACTGTATAAGCGCGACGGCAATCAGCAGGATCAACCGGTCCGCTCTTCCGAGGATCCCCCGGTACTCTCTCCCGAGACCGAGCGCCTGCGCCTGTGTTCCCATGTAGCTCGCCAAGAGCACCCCTATGACGGCGAACAGGCCGAACGATACGGGGCATCTGCCGCTGTACGCGATGGCCGCCAGGATTATGGCGTCCGAGTATCTGTCGATGGCGTGGTCTACGAAGTCACCTCGTTTTGACGCCTTCTTGGATATCCGGGCCACCTTGCCGTCGAGCGCGTCGAACAACCCGCTGAACAAGACGAAGATCGCAGCGAAGAGAAGGCCCTCGCGCCAGTCTATGACGAAGAAGATGGCGGCGACCACTGCGAGAACGAGAGAGATGAGCGAGAGCACGTTCGGGTTCACGTTGCCGAGTCTCTTCGCCGCAGGCGAGAGTATCTTGTCTGCCTCGCCGCGGTAGTCGTCTAGAACCAGCTGAGAACCTCCCCGCTCCAGTCAACATTGCCAACACGATATTTCTCTCTTTCTCCAGCGACGATTTTGTCGATGTCTCTGGCCGCCTGGACGGGCTTCTTCTTCGTCGTGTCGATCTCGCATACCTCGGGCACGTTCTCCAGCGCTTCGATGAGGATCACATCGACTGCCTCCGCCTCGACGTTCTCCATTATCTTGCGCTCATCCCAGCCCTTCTTTCTCAGCCTCTTCTCGAGCACCTTTGGCGAGCAACGCAGGACTATTGCGACGTCAGGATCGAGCAGATGGGAGAAGTGTCCCTCGATTATCATGTCGCCTTCGATTCTCGCGACCGCCTTCGCCAGCTTGGACACGTCCACTTCCTTCGTCTTGCGCTTCCTGTCGTAGCCGGAAACCATGTGCAGCTGCTCGACCAGGTCATTCACGTGCATGACCGGGAGGCTCTTGACGTGAGAACAGGCGCTGGTCTTCCCCACCCCGGGCGTGCCCGTGACGGCAAACCTCATGCGACGAGGGATACCCGCATGCGCTGATATCAACCTTCACGAGAAAGGGAGGAGGGCCGGGCGAGAACTCGCAGGAGAGACTCCGTGAACATCAGATGCATCCCGGTCTCCCGTATGCTTCTCTCGAGAGTCCTAACGATGCCGATCTTCGCGCGCGAATCCACGTCGAACACCACTCCGCACTCGATGTCCATGAGCACCAGATATTCGGGCGGGGAGAGGCCGATCCTTGTGGGCCTCTTCGGCGCGCCAGGTCCGATGGCTTCCAGCGGCATGCGCCCGCTGCTTCCCTCGTTGACCATCCAGACTATGCGCCGGACCATGTTCCACAGGAAGCTCTCCGCCTTGAAATCCATCGCATAGAACATCCCCGCGTCCACGATGTCTATTGAGTCTATCTTCCTCATAGGGTTCCTCTTGTCCTTCCTAGAGTATCCGGAGAAATCGTGCACACCGACGAACCTCTGCGAGATCTCCTCCACCAGCCTTCTGTCCTGGTCGGCCTTGGGGAGATAGTAGCGATACCAGCGCTGCGTCGCAGAACGCGGGTTGAAGGGTTCCGGAACCTCGACCGCAGAGTAGGCCCAGATATGCTCGAGCTCGGAATTGACCGCGGCGCACAGGGCCTTCGTCTCGAAGTCTGTCCGAATCGAGACCACGTTTCCGAGGGCGCTAACCCCCCTGTCCGTCCTGCTCGAGCTGCGGTATCCGCATTCCCTCGGAGACCTGATGGCCCCTACCCTGGAGAGCGCCGTCATCAACGCGCCTTCAACCGTGACTTTCCCGGGCTGCCTCTGGAAGCCGAAGAACCGGGTCCCGTCGTAGGCGAGCTTCAGGGCGATCCTGCGCTCATCCATGCCAGTGCATCTACTACATGGTTAAATAGCTAGAGCATCCGTGCCTCACGCGTGCCACAGTTCAGGGTAGTCCTGGTCGAGCCGCTCAACGACGGCAACGTCGGAGCTATAGCCCGTTCGATGAGGAACTTCGGGCTTGAGGACCTCTATCTTGTGAGGCCGTGCGCGATCGGCGAGGAAGCGACTAAGCGAGCGATGCACGGAATCGACATTCTCAGGAATGCCAAGACCGTGCTCGATGAGAGCGATGCGCTCGCTGGTGTGGATTTCGTAGCTGCGACCTCCGGAGTCAGCACGAGCAACGAGAAGAATTTCACCAGGATCGCTCTCACCGCCGATGAGTTCTCCGACAAGATGAGGGGCTCGCAAGGGACCGTTGCGCTGTTGTTCGGCAGGGAGGACTTCGGGCTCGACAGGGAGCTAATAAAGAAGTGCGACTTCCTTGTGACGATCCCTGCGAACCCTGAATACTCAATCCTCAACATCAGCCATGCCGCTGCCATCCTCTTCTACGAGCTGTTTGCGGCGGGCGTCGAGAAATGGGAGCCCAGGAAGGCCGGGAATGTTGAGAAAGAGAAGCTGTACGAGTACTTCTCGATGCTCCTCGACTCGATCGACTATCCGCCCCACAAGAAGGAGAAGACGAAGGTCATGTTCAGGAGGCTGATTGCGAGGTCGGTCCCAACGACGTGGGAATTCCACACGCTGATGGGCGTGATCGATGGAGCAGTCAAGAAGTCGACGGACGGCAAGTTGCCAAAGAGGAAGCGGAGATAGAATATGCGCGCCGTCCGGGTTACGGCGGACGGCGCAGTTTGTTTGTTGTTGGTCTGTGGGGGGAATCGGTCTATCCTAATGAGGTGAGGTAGCTCGGTTCCGGTGGGAATCCGACATTGTCGAAGTACGAAGGCTGGCTCGCCGTGCCCATGGAAGTTATCCCTGTCACGATGCCGATGAGCTTGATGTTCGAGCCGAATCCGTCCTCGATCCTCGCGCCGAGCTTGACATTTGTGTGTTCGCTCAGCTGCTCGGTGACGCCGTTGAAGACCTGATAAGCCTTCTTCAGGGAGAGGGAGGGGCCGCCCGTGATGTGTATCAGGGCGCCCGATGCTCCCTCAAGTTCGACATCGAGCAGGGGGTTGTTCAGCGCTTCCAGCACCACCTTTTCGGGGTCCTCGCTCTCACCGTACAGGACGGTCGAGGCGCCTCCATGAAGCATCATGGTTCGGAAATCCGCGAAGTCAAGGTTGATCATGCTGGTCTGGCAGATCGTCTCGGTGACCCCTTTGATCACCTCAGATATGAGCTGGTCCATCACCATGAAGGCCTGCTCCACGGGCAGTTTTGGCACTATCTCGAGCAATCTGTTGTTGTCGAGGATTATCGTGCTGTGAGCCCGTTCTTTCAGTTTCGCGATGCCCATTAGCGCGGTTCTCAACCTGCTCCTCTCGATGTCGAATGGAATGGTGACGAGCGAGACCACGATGGCTCCGTGCCTGCGCGCGGTCTCGGCGACGACCGGGGCAGTTCCTGTCCCCGTGCCTCCGCCCATGCCGGCTGTGATGAATACGATGTCGTAATCGCGGACCAGCGAGTCGATCTTGTCCATCGACGCGTAGGCCAGCTTCTCGCCGAGCGCGGGGTCTCCGCCGGTTCCGAAGCCGTTCGAAGAATGGTCGCCTATCAGCAGACGCCTTCCCGCATCTATCCTTGCGAGATGGGGCTTGTCCGTGTTGATCGCGATGGTGTCGACTCCCTCAAGACCGACGCGTCTCAGCCTGTGGACGCTGTTCGAGCCGCCGCCTCCGCATCCGACGACGCATATCTTCGGCGCGAGGCGCGCATCGATGTCATCATCGCCGCCGCGAGCGAGGGCGTCCCGCACGAGTTCATCGAGCATGCTAGTGCGCCCTCCTCGAGCGCCTCAGCTCGTGCGTGTATGCGTGCGTGCCCATATGCGTCCCATCCATGCGCGTCGTTCGTTATCGGAGCGTCACCGTTCGAGTTCTTCCATGGCTTTGGACACTCGCTTTCGTATGTACTCGCGCACCGCGTTCCTGATCGCGTCGTCGACAGAAACGGAGTCGCCCTCCTGTACCAGCTGCTTCAGGTTCACGACGTTCCCCTTGGGCAGCTCGATTGTGACCTTCTCGATGTATTCCGGAGTGAACTCGCCTTCCACGAACTTGTCGATGGCCGCTCGGATGGCATCAGAAATGGTCGGGAACTTACCCTGGTCCACGAGAGCTTGGAGTGCTTGCACCCTCTCGTTAGGCAGCCGTATTGTGACGCGTTCCGACTCTACCATCTGGATGCCCTCGTCTGTCCGACGATATCGCCAAATTCGTCTGACAGTCGTATGAACTCCGCACTATAAATAGTTTCGGAACTCGCCTTCGAGGGGCCTCCAAGACTCAGAAAAGGTTGATAAAAACTCAGAAACCGGTCCCGCCAGGAGTGCGCGGTCTCTTTCGAGACGGGTGGAGGAATTCGGGTGGTTATGTCCGCGAACCCCTCAGCGGAACCGGAGATCATCGCGATGGTTATGCGAGAGCGATTCTCGGTCGTTCAGCTCTCGTCCTTTCGTCCGCCAAGCACCTATGTGTTCCGGCGCGGATCACGGGTTGCAGCGACTGCGAACCCGCGGTTGCGCCTGTACCGTTAGTACCGCATGCGTACAAAACTGTTTCGAGGAAAGCCCGGTCGCGAGCAATCGAAAGATTCATAACCCGCAGACTTTGATAACTAGCGACGGCGTGATTTGAGGTTCAGAGGATGGCGAAGGACACTCGGGTGACACTCAAACTCGAGCGGGCTTTGTGGATGCGAGTCGAGGAACTGATACGGTCACATCCTGAATGGGGAGTCATCTCGGTTCCCGATTTTGTACGGAGGGCGATTGACACCGAGATCGGGAAGCGCGCCGAAGCGGGATCCAATCGCGTCCTGAATTTCACTTTTTCTCCCGATAGTGAGGACAAGCCTCGCAAAAACCCTTGAAGAGCTGCGGGCCTGCGGTCTCGATCCTCTTCCTGAGTTCATCCTCGTTGAGCAAGCAATCCTTCGGCAGGACAATCTTCATCTTAAGCGGGCAGCTGAACTCGACCACTCTCTCGTCCATAATTCCGACCAAGGCGACATCGCGTTTCCGATAATCAAAATCTCGGCAGAC